>Ga0255097_1000380_pt1 | contig 18852 bp, 13 predicted proteins | sample Colum_Atlam_RepB_2_FD_188436 | JGI IMG/M metagenome (GOLD analysis project Ga0255097, IMG submission 188436) | Freshwater microbial communities from Columbia River, Oregon, United States - Colum_Atlam_RepB_8d | ecosystem: Environmental > Aquatic > Freshwater > River | place: USA: Oregon...
GTGGCGACCGTTGAGGCACCCGGCAGAGGTTGCCCATTGCCCAGCACGTCCAGCATGCCAGGGCGTTCATGCCAGTCGTGTGGCAAACCCAAGTCCTGCGCTAGACGGTGGTTCACCGACACCCACTGCAGTTCGGTCATGGGCGTCGCCTGCCAAGGCGTGGCAAAAGTGGGGCCCAGGCGGGCATAGCCATCACGCCAGGTGAGCGGCAGGGCAGGGTTGTGCGAGGCGTCCATGCCCCGATTGTCTGCGTTGCGCCAACTCTGTGATGGCGTCGAGGTCTTTGCGGGCCTCCCGGTTCTGCGAAGGGGCAAGCAAGTTGTGCAAAATAGGGGGACAGCACAATACACCGAGGAGCGCGCCATGCAAGGACTGATGCAGCAGCACAACCTGCTGATTTCGTCATTGATCGAGTTTGCTGAGAGGCACCATGGAGACGTTGAGATCGTCTCGCGCCGGGTTGAGGGGGACATCCACCGCACCACCTGGGCCGGCGTGGCAGCACGCTCGCGTCAAGTGGCCCAAGGACTGAACGCCTGGCAACTGGCTGCGGGTGCCCGGGTGGCCACCTTGGCCTGGAACGGCTACCGGCATCTGGAGCTGTATTTTGGCGTGAGCGGTTCCGAGCGCGTCTTGCACACCATCAACCCGCGCCTGCATCCTGATCAGATTGTCTGGATCGCCAACCACGCCGAGGACGAGGTCTTGTGCTTTGACATGACCTTCCTGCCCATCGTGCAGCAAGTGCACGCACGCTGCACGACCGTCAAGCACTGGGTTGCTTTGTGCGACGCCGACCAGTTACCCGCCGACAGCGGTATCCCTGGCCTGATCAGCTACGAGGCATGGGTGGGAGCGCAGTCCAGCCAGTTCGCTTGGCCCGACTTCAATGAGAACACCGCCTCAAGCCTGTGCTACACCAGTGGAACCACGGGTAACCCCAAGGGAGCCCTTTACAGCCACCGTTCCACCATCCTGCACGCCTACGCCGCCGCCTTGCCCGACGTCATGGCGCTCTCAGCACGGGATTCCACGCTGCCCGTGGTGCCCATGTTCCACGTCAACGCCTGGGGCATTCCCTACAGCGCCGCCATGGTGGGCAGCAAACTGGTGTTTCCTGGCCCGGCACTGGATGGCAAGTCCGTCTACGAGTTGATCGAAAACGAGCAAGTGACTTACGCAGCGGGCGTCCCAACGGTCTGGCAAATGCTCTTGAGCCACATGAAGCCGGCCGGGCTGCGTTTCTCGTCCCTCAAACGTACGGTCATTGGCGGATCGGCCTGTCCGCCGGCCATGATTAACACCTTCCGCGACGACTATGGTGTCGAGGTTCTGCACGCCTGGGGGATGACCGAACTCAGCCCCCTGGGAACGCTGTGTACGTTGAAGAACAAACACCTCTCCCTGCCCGCCGAACAGCAGATGCAGATTCGACTCAAACAGGGTCGCGCCATCTTTGGCATCGACATGAAGATCGTGAACGAGGTCAACCAGGCGCAACCGCACGATGGCAAGGCCTATGGCGACTTGCTGGTCAAGGGGCCCTGGGTGGTGCGCGAGTATTTCAAGGCCGAGGGCGGCAACCCATTGGTGGAGGGCTGGTTCCCCACGGGCGATGTGGCCACGATAGACGAGGATGGGTTCATGCAGATCACCGACCGCAGCAAGGACGTGATCAAGTCTGGCGGCGAGTGGATCAGCTCGATCGACATCGAAAACATTGCCATGGCGCACCCCTCGGTGGCCATGGCGGCCTGTATTGGTGTGGCCCACCCCAAATGGGATGAGCGCCCCATTGTGGTGGTGACCTTAAAAGCTGGGGCGCAGGTCAGCCGTGAGGAATTGATCGCCTTTTATGACGGCAAGATCGCCAAATGGCAGGTGCCTGACGATGTGGTGTTTGTCGAGGCGATTCCCCTGGGCGCCACCGGCAAGATGCTCAAGACCCGGCTGCGCGAGCAACTGAAGAATTACCGCCTGCCCGGACTCTGAGAGGGCTCGGCGTTTTGCGCAGGGCAGCAGGGGTTTCCCTGAGTCATTTAACACTTTTTTACGATTACGCTCACACATTCATTGAGGAGATCAACATGATGAAACGCATTGCCTGGACCGCCCCCCTGATGTTTGCTGCTGTGATGGCCACACCGGCCTGGGCGCAAAAAGGGGAAACGGTCAAAATCGCTTGGATCGATCCGCTCTCGGGTCTTATGGCGCCGGTAGGCTCCAACCAGCTCAAAAGCTTCCAATTCTTTGCCGAGCAATTCTCCAAGACCAATCCCGCCGGGGTGAAGTTCGAGGTGATTGGTATCGACAACAAGTTGAGCCCCGCCGAAAGTCTGAACGCCCTCAAGGCCGCCATGGATCAGGGTGTTCGCTACATCACCCAGGGCAACGGCTCGTCGGTGGCGGGGGCCCTGATCGATGCCGTCAACAAGCACAACGAACGCAACCCGGGCAAGGAAATCGTCTTCCTCAACCACTCGGCGGTGGACCCCGACTTCACCAACAGCAAGTGCAGTTACTGGCACTTCCGCTATGACGCGGATACCTCCATGAAGATGGAGGCCATGACCACTTACATGAAAGACAGGCAAGACATCAAGAAGGTGTACCTGCTCAATCAGAACTACTCCCACGGCCATCAGGTGGCTAAGTTTGCCAAGGAAAACCTCTCACGCAAGCGTCCTGACATCCAAATCGTTGGCGAGGATCTGCACCCGCTGGCTCAGGTGCGTGACTTTGCTCCGTACATTGCCAAGATCAAGGCCTCCGGAGCTGACTCCGTGATCACCGGTAACTGGGGCTCAGACCTGGCGCTGTTGGTGAAAGCAGCCAACGAAGGTGGCTACAACGGCAAATTCTTCACGTATTACACCGGCGTGACCGGCACACCCACGGCGTTGGGGCAGGGTGGAGATGGACGCGTCTTCCAGATCTCTTACCAGCACTACAACATGGGCGGTCAGATGGACAAGTGGCAGGCGGAGTTCAAGAAGCGCTTCAATGACGACTTCTACACCGGTTCGGTCATCCACATCTTTTCCAGCCTGGGCGAGGCCATGGCCAAGGCCAAATCCACCGACCCGGTCAAAGTCGCGGCAGCGCTGCATGGCCTCAAGTACCAGAGCTTCAGCGGCGAAGTGGAAATGCGCAAGCTCGACCATCAGCTGCAGCAAACGCTGTACCTCACGGTCTGGACCAAGACCGACAAGCAGCATCCTTACTCCCCGGAAAACACCGGCATGACCTTGAAGCCGGTGAAGACCTTCGAGCCCTACATCTCCAGCACCCCCACCAGCTGCCAGATGAAGGCGCCTGCCTGACGCGCAGCCTGCTGACGTCAAGCGTTTGAATCGTCACTGACCTGGGCCTTGCGGGTCCAGGTCAGCGTGTTCGACCACGAGCCTGTCTCTCACCATGGAGTTTGTGATCATCTCGACCCTCAACGGCCTGAGTTACGGGCTGTTGTTGTTCATGTTGAGCTCGGGGCTGACCCTGATCTTCAGCATGATGGGGGTCCTCAATTTCGCGCATGCCAGCTTTTACATGCTGGGGGCGTATGGCGGCTACACCTTGAGCGGGCTGATCGGATTCTGGCCAGCCTTGGTGTTGGCGCCGCTGATCACCGGCGCGTTGGGGGCCGCGTTTGAGCGTGCCAGTCTGCGCAAGGTCCACGTGTATGGCCATGTCCCCGAACTGCTGGTCACCTTTGGCTTGTCCTACATCGTGCTGGAACTGGTGCAACTGATCTGGGGCCGCGTGGCCGTCGAATTCCAGCCCCCGGCCTTGCTGCAAGGCCCCATGTTCACCTTGATTCATCACCCGGTAGAAGGCTTGTCGTGGGTCTGGGGCGCCGCAGGCGCGCTGTGCACCGACAGTTCGGCCGGTGCCGTGGTGTGTTCCCCATTTCCCGCCACCCGCGGATTTGTCATGCTGACCGCGCTGGCCATGATGGGCAGTCTCTGGTGGGTGCTGGCTCGCACCCGCACGGGGCTCATCATTCAAGCGGCTTTGACACACCCCGAGATGGTGGAAGCCCTGGGACACAACGTGCCACGCATCTTCATGCTGGTGTTTGGCCTGGGCACGGGGTTGGCCGGGCTTGCGGGGGTGATTGGTGGCAGTACTTTTGTGACGGAGCCGGCCATGGCCGCCACCGTGGGCTCGGTGATCTTTGTGGTGGTGGTGGTGGGTGGCATGGGCTCGTTGGCCGGGGCGTTTCTGGCCTCGTTGCTGATTGGCCTGATACAAACCTATGCCGTGGCGGTGGATGCCTCGGTGCTTGACTTGCTTGAGGCCTTGGGGATGACGCTGTCTGCTGCAGCGCGTGAAAACTCCATCATCAAACTCACTGTGTCGCAAGTTGCGCCCATCCTGCCATACCTGCTCTTGGTGCTCATCCTGATTTTCCGGCCCAAAGGGCTGCTGGGTACGCGGGAGGGATGACGATGTCTCGTGCCGTCTACGCCTTCGAACCGTACAACGTCGGTCGCTGGATCATTTGGAGCTTGTTTGCCATAGTGCTGCTGGCCGCGCCATGGGTCTTCAAGAGCAATCTGGCGCACTCCATGCTGAGTCAGATGGGCATTGCCATGATTGCCTGCCTGGCCTACAACCTGTTGCTGGGGCAGGGGGGCATGCTGAGCTTTGGCCATGCGGTGTACACCGGGCTGGGCGGCTACCTGGCCATGCATGCCTTGAATGCGGTGAGCGCCGGGTCTCTGTCCTTGCCGGTGAGCCTGATTCCCCTGGTAGGCGGAGCGGGTGGGTTATTTTTTGCCTGTCTGCTGGGCTATGTCACGACCCGCAAGTCGGGCACGACCTTTGCCATGATCACCCTCGGCATGGCTGAACTGGTATCGGCCATGTCGCTGATGTTCTCTGAATTCTTCGGTGGCGAAGCCGGGGTGTCGGGCAACCGGGTGGCGGGTACGCCATTCATGGGCATCAACTTCGGACCCCAAATCCAGGTCTATTACCTGATTGCGCTCTATACCTTTGTCTGCGTGGCCTTGCTGTTTGCCTTCACACGCACACCGCTGGGACGCATACTCAATGCCGTGCGCGACAACCCGGAGCGGGTGGAGTTCATCGGCTACAACACACAGCATGTGCGTTACTTCGCCTTCATGATCGCCGGTTTTTTCTCGGGCATTGCGGGTGGTCTGGGTGCGCTGAATTTTGAGATCGTGACCGCCGAGGTGGTCGGGGCTGCCCGCTCGGGTGCGTATTTGTTGTTCACATTTCTGGGTGGAGCCACCTTCTTCTTTGGCCCCATCATTGGCGCCATATTGATGATTCTGGCCAGCGTGCTGCTGTCTGAACTGACCAAGGCCTGGTTGCTGTACCTGGGCCTGGTGTTTTTGTTCATGGTGATGTACGCCCCGGGCGGCATGGCCAGCCTGATTATGATGAATCTGCGGGTGGCCAGCTTTGGTCATTTGCGCCGTCTGTGGGTGGCGTATGTGGGTCTGGGCGTGCTGGCAGTCATCGCTTTGCTGAGTGCGGGGGCCTGGATTGAAATGGTGTATCACCTGCAACTGAACTCGGCGCTTGGGCCCACCTTGAAGTTCGCCGGCATGACCTTGGATGCGCTCAGTGTGCGCAGCTGGTTTGGTGCCGGATTTGTTCTGGTCACTGCGCTGGGACTCTTCGAACTGGCCAGGCGGCAATACCGACGGGATTGGGATGAGATCCAGGTGCAGATCGAGCAGGAAATCAAACGACGGGAGGCGTTGTGAGTATCGCCTCGACACGTCAAGCCACCGACCCCTTGGCCGCAGGGTTGAGCACCCCTGCCCTGGAACTCAAGGGTGTGCGCAAGCAGTTTGGCAAGACCGAGATCATTCGTGGCGTCGATTTACAGGTGCAACAGGGCGAGCGGGTGGCGATCATTGGGCCCAATGGCGCCGGCAAGTCCACCTTGTTCAACCTGATCAGTGGACGATTTGCACCCAGCCAGGGTGAAATCTGGTTACAAGGCCACCGTATCGACGGCAAAACGCCTTACCAAGTCAACCGTCTGGGTTTGTCGCGCAGCTTTCAGATCACCAATATCTTTCCCAAGCTCAGTGTGTTTGAAAACCTCCGCTGCGCCGTGTTGTGGAGCCTGGGCTATCGCTACACCTTCTGGAAATTTCTGGCCGATCTGGACGATGCCAACGACAGAACCGAAGCCTTGCTAGAAAGCATCCGCCTGGACAAACGCCGTGATGTGCTGGCTGTGAACCTCACCTATGCGGAGCAGCGCGCCCTGGAAATTGGCATCACCATCGCTGGCGGGTCGACTGTGATTTTGCTGGATGAGCCTACCGCCGGCATGAGTCGCAGCGAAACCTCTCGGTTTGTCTCGCTTATCCGTGAGGTGACGCAGAACAAAACCTTGCTGACGGTGGAGCACGACATGGGCGTGGTGTTTGGGCTGGCTGATCGTATCGCGGTGGTGGTTTATGGCGAAGTAATTGCCTTTGACACGCCGGAGGCGGTGCGTGCCAATCCCAAAGTTCAAGAGGCTTATCTGGGTACCTCGGGTGGCGAGGGGGGGCACTGAGATGTTGCAACTCAATAACCTCCATGCCTTTTATGGCAAGAGTCATGTGTTGCATGGCGTGAGTTTGCAGGTACACCCAGGCGAGATCGTCGCGTTGCTGGGGCGTAACGGCTCGGGTCGCTCCACCACCGCCAAAACCATCATGGGCCTGGTCGACGGTGTGGGCGAAGTCACCTGGCACGGTGAATCGCTAACGGGCCTCAAGGCCTTTGAAGTGTCTCAACGGGGCATTGGCTATGTGCCCGAAAGCCGCGATATCTTTCCCACGCTGACCGTGCATCAAAACCTGATGCTGGGTCTGAAGTCTCCGGCCCGACCCCACAGCCAAGCACCACGCTGGGACTACGAGGACATGTACCAGATGTTCCCACGTTTGCGTGAACGTCAACACACCGAGGCCGGTGTGCTGAGCGGGGGCGAACAGCAAATGCTGACCCTGTGCCGAACCCTGATGGGACAACCTGAACTCATCATCATTGACGAACCCACCGAGGGACTGGCCCCCAAAATTGTTGAACAAGTGGGACAGTATCTGAAACGCCTCAAAGAACGCGGGATGTCGGTGCTCCTGATCGAACAAAAACTCACCATCGCCATGGACATCTCCGATCGGGCCCTGGTCATGGGGCACGGGCGCATCGTGTTTGAGGGCACGCCCCAGTCCCTGCGCGACGACCCCAGCGCGCGTCGTGAGTGGCTGGAGGTCTGAGTCAGACACCCCCATTTCAGGATCAGATTCCCCGATACAATCCAAAAACGAACGATCGTTCTTTTTTCCCCGAAGGACTCCGCATGAGCGCTGACTACTCCACCCAAGGCGACATTGCCGTCATCAGCATGAACAACCCACCGGTGAACGGTCTGGGTTTGTCCACTCGCCTGGGCATCGTCCACGCGCTGCAGCAAGCCCTGGACGATGCGACCGTCAAGGCCGTGGTGTTGACGGGGCAGGGCAAGGCGTTTTCGGGCGGGGCAGACATCAAAGAATTTGGCACCCCCAAAGCGGTGCAGGACCCCAATTTGCTCAGCGTCATCCTGGCCATCGAGAACAGTCCCAAGCCGGTGGTGGCGGCGGTTCACACCGTGGCCATGGGCGGCGGTCTTGAGTTGGCCTTGGGTTGTCATTACCGCATCGCAGCACCCGGCGCGAGCATCGCGCTGCCTGAAGTGAAGATTGGTCTGATTCCTGGTGCGGGGGGGACTCAGCGCCTGCCGCGCGTGCTGGGTGTCGAGCCGGCCTTGAACATGATCGTGAGCGGAGAGGCCATCAAGAGCGAGATGCTCGCGTCCTTGCCCGGTCAAAAGCTCTTTGACAAGATGGCTGCCTCGCGCGAATCCTTGATGGACGAAGCCGTGGCCTATGCCCGCTCAGTGGCCGATGCACGACCCTTGCCGCGGGTGCGTGATTTGCCCTGCAAGCACCCCCAGGGCGATGCGTATTTCCAGTTTGCGCGCAACATGGTCAAAGGCATGTCCAAGAACTTTCCCGCACCTCTCAAGTGTGTGGACGCAGTGGAAGCTGGCACCAAGATGGCCTTTGACAAGGGTCTGGTGAACGAACGCGAACTGTTCCTGGGGTTGCTGACCACCCCTGAGTGCCGGGCGCTGCGCCACCTGTTTGGCGCGCAGCGTGCAGCCTCCAAAATTGCCGATGTGCCCGACGACACGCCGGTGCGCACCATTGCGTCGGTCGCCGTCATTGGCGCTGGCACCATGGGCGGTGGCATTTCGATGAACTTCCTCAACGCGGGCATTCCGGTGCGCATGCTAGAAATGAAGCAGGACGCGCTGGACCGAGGCATTGCCACCATCCGCAAGAACTACGAAGCCCAGGTCAAAAAAGGCAAGCTTTCGCAAGAAAAGTACGACCAGCGCATGGCGCTCTTGACCACGACGCTCAGCTACCAGGACATCCGTGACGCCGATCTGGTGATTGAGGCGGTGTTCGAGGAAATGGGTGTCAAGGAAAAGGTCTTCCAACAATTGGACAAGACCATGAAGGCCGGCGCCATCCTGGCTTCCAACACCTCTACCCTGGATGTCAACACCATTGCGTCCTTCACCCAGCGTCCGCAAGACGTGGTGGGCATGCATTTCTTCAGCCCCGCCAACGTGATGAAGTTGCTCGAGGTGGTGCGTGGCGAAAAAACGGCCAAAGACGTCCTGGCCACGGTGATGTCTATCGCCAAGAAAATCAAGAAAACGGCTGTGGTATCGGGTGTGTGCGATGGTTTCATCGGTAACCGCATGATCGAGCAGTACAGCCGCCAGGCCGGTTTCCTGCTGGAGGAAGGCTGCACGCCCCAGCAAGTGGACAAGGCCGTCGAAGCCTTTGGCTTTGCCATGGGCCCGTTTCGCATGGGAGACCTGGCCGGCAACGACATTGGCTGGGCCATTCGCAAGCGTCGCTATGTGGAAAAGCCCAACCTGCGTTACAGCAAGACCGCCGACTTGTTGTGTGAGATGGGCCGCTACGGTCAAAAAACCAGTGCAGGCTGGTACGACTACCAACCCGGTAAGCGTGATGCCATCCCCTCGGCCGTGGTGGACAACATGATTGCCGAGTACCGCAAGACTTTGGGTGTCACGCCGCGCAAGATCAGCAACGAAGAGATCGTGCAGCGCCTGGTGTTCTCCCTGGTCAACGAGGCGGCTCACATCCTGGAGGAGGGCATTGCCGCCAAGGCCAGCGATGTGGACATGGTGTACATCACGGGTTATGGCTTCCCCATGCACCGTGGCGGGCCCATGCTGTATGCCGATCAGTTTGGCCTCTTCAACGTGGTGAACACCATGCGCCGCTTCGCCCAGAACCCGCTGGACGATGCGAATTTCTGGACACCCGCGCCCCTCCTGGCCCGTCTGGCGGCTGAAGGTAAAACCTTCAACAATGTCCTCTGACCGAACACCCAAGGATTCCTCATGACTCAAGCTGTCATCGTCTCCACCGCTCGCACCCCTCTGGCCAAGAGCTGGCGCGGCGCTTTCAACATGACCCACGGGGCCACCCTGGGGGGGCATGCGGTCAAGCATGCCATTGCCCGCGCTGGGATAGAAGCCGGCGAAGTCGAGGATGTGCTGATGGGCTGCGCCAACCCCGAAGGCGCGACAGGCGCCAACATCGCGCGACAAATTGCGCTGATGGCTGACTGCCCCATCACCGTGTCAGGCATGACCATCAACCGCTTTTGTTCCTCTGGCTTGCAAACGATCGCCATGGCCGCACAACGCATCATCGCGGGTGAAGGCGATGTGTATGTGGCTGGCGGGGTGGAAAGCATTTCGTGCGTGCAGCAGGAAATGAACATGCACATGCTGGTGGATCCGGCGCTCAGCAAGAAAAAGCCCGAGATCTACTGGAACATGCTGCAAACGGCCGAGCAGGTCGCCAAACGCTACAACATCGCCCGTGAAGCCATGGACGAGTACGGTGCTGCCAGCCAGCAAAAAGCCTGTGCCGCCCAGGCCGCTGGCAAGTTTGATGACGAGATTGCGCCCATCACCGTAAAAGCTGGCGTGGTGGACAAGGTCATGGGTCTGATCACCCGAGAGGTCACGGTCAGCCGGGACGAAGGCACCCGTGAAGGCACCACGAAGGAAGGGATCAGCGGCATCAAGCCGGCCATCGCTGGCGGGGTGATTGCGGCCGGCAATGCCAGCCAGTTTTCTGATGGTGCCGGTGCCTGCGTGGTCATGCATGAAACCCTGGCCCAACAGCGGGGTCTGAAGCCCCTGGGCCGATTCCTCGGCTTTGCCGTGGCCGGTTGCGAGCCCGATGAAATGGGTATTGGCCCGGTGTTCGCCGTGCCCAAGGTGTTGAAGCGCCTGGGCCTCAGCGTGAACGACATCGACCTGTGGGAACTCAACGAGGCGTTTGCGGTGCAGGTCATGTATTGCCGTGACAAGCTGGGCATTCCGGCTGACCGCCTGAATGTGAATGGTGGTGCGATTGCCCTGGGTCACCCCTATGGCGTGAGCGGTCAGCGCTTGACGGGGCATGCCCTGATTGAAGGCAAGCGCCGTGGCGCCAAGCGCGTGTGCGTGACCATGTGCATTGGTGGCGGCATGGGTGCGGCTGGCGTCTTCGAAGTGCTGTGACCCCCCATTCCCACATGGAGGCTGGCCAGGCGCGCCCATGAGCTTGCGACACACCCTGGATTTTCTGCTCTACGAGTGGCTTCAGGTCCAAACGCTCTCCACCCGAGAGCGTTTTGCCGAGCACAACCGTGAAACTTACGACGCGGTGCTGGATACCTGCGAACGGATTGCGCGCGAGAAATTTGCCCCCCACAACCGCACGGTCGATACCGAGGAACCTCAATTCGATGGCGAACGCGTCATTCTCCCCGCTGCCACCCAGGCTGCGCATGACGCCTATGTGGCCAGTGGCATGCTGAGCGCTGCGCAGGACCATGACATCGGCGGCATGCAGTTGCCCTTCACCGTAGAGTCGGCGGCCAACGCGTTTTTTTCCTGTGCGTCGGTGAGCATCAGCGCCCACATGCTCACCGTGGGCAATGCCAACCTGCTCATGGCGCATGGCACCGAGAGGCAGCGAACAGCGTTTGCACTCAACGAATTCAACGGACGCTTTGCCGGCACCATGTGTTTGAGCGAACCTCAGGCCGGCTCTTCGCTCAGCGACATTACGACCCGGGCCACGCCCGACGGTGACGATTTTGAGGACGACCCGTTGGGGCCTCGCTACCGCTTGCGCGGCAGCAAGATGTGGATCTCCACCGGCGATCATGAATTGACCGAGAACATTGTGCACCTGGTCCTGGCCAAGGTGCCAGGACCCGACGGTCATCTGGTGCCCGGCACCCGGGGTATTTCGCTCTTTATCGTCCCCAAACGGTTGGTGGATGCGCAGGGCCAACTCACGGGTGAGCGCAATGATGTGGCGCTGGCGGGGCTGAACCACAAATGCGGCTGGCGTGGCACCGTCAACACCTTGCTCAATTTTGGTGAAGGCCGGTACCCGGTGCGAGCCCCTGGACTCGATGGCCATGGGGGCGGGGCCATTGGCTACCGGGTCGGCGCCGAGGGCGATGGCTTGCGCTGCATGTTCCACATGATGAATGAGGCCCGTATCAGCATTGGCATGGCGGCCACCCTGCTGGGCCTCGCGGGGTACTACGCATCGCTGGACTACGCTCGGCAGCGTCCCCAAGGCAGGTTGCCTGGGAGTGGCGGCAAGGACGCCACGCGGCCTCAAGTACGCATCATTGAGCATGCCGACATCAAGCGCATGTTGCTGGCGCAAAAGTCGTATGGTGAAGGCGCCTTGGCGCTGGCCTTGTACGGTGCGCGTCTTGTCGATGAACAACACACGGGCACGCCCGAACAAGCCCACGAAGCGCGACTGCTGCTGGAGGTGCTCACCCCCATCATCAAGAGCTGGCCCAGCGAATGGTGTCTCGAGGCCAACAGTCTGGCCATCCAGGTGCATGGTGGCTATGGCTATACCCGTGATTTTCTCGTCGAACAGTACTGGCGGGATAACCGCCTCAACATGATCCATGAGGGCACGCACGGCATCCAGGCGCAAGACCTGTTGGGCCGCAAGGTGGTGATGGAGCACGGTGCGGGATTGTCCGCACTGTCACGGCGCATGAAGGCCACGACCGAGCAAGCGTCCCACGCTGGCGACCAACGACTGGTGACCTGGGCGCAGCAACTGTCATTGGCCTGGCAACAGGTGCAACAGGCCACCCAGGACGCCTGGTCGCACCGAGAACCAGCGCGGGTCCTCGCCAACGCCGTGCCCTACATGCAGGCCTTTGGCCACACGGTCCTGGCCTGGATCTGGCTGGAGGTGGCCTTGTCGAGTCGCGCGGGTACAGACTCCAACACCGGCCGCATGCTAGCCTGTCAATACTTCTTCCACTACGAGTTACCCAAAATTGGGGCTTGGCTTCAGGTGGTGGCCCAGTGCGACAGCACCTGTGCCGACATGCCGGAAGAGGCTTTTTAATCAACCCCGCGGACGACTTTTCGGTCGCTTGCTTGTACGCTGCTGAAAGCTGACACGATGACAAGAACTCTCCAACAACTCGTTGACCTGCATGGCAAGACAGCGCTGGTGACCGGCGGTTCACGAGGCCTGGGCCTGCAATTGGCGCATGCGCTAGGCGAGGCTGGCGCCCGAGTGCTCATCACCTCCCGCAAGGCATCGGATCTGGAGCAAGCGGCGGCAGAACTCAAAGCGGCCGGCATCTCAGCCGACTGGATGGCCGCCGATTGTGGTGACCCCGAGGACATCGCCCGTCTGGGCGCCGAGAGCATCCAGCGCCTGGGCCAGGTGGATATTCTGGTCAACAACGCCGGCGCTGCCTGGGGCTCCCCCGCCGAGGACCATCCGCTTGAAGCGTGGGACAAGGTGATGAACCTCAACATTCGGGGTTACTTCCTGCTGTCTCAATACATCGGCAAGCATTCGATGATTGCGCGTCGCCGCGGCAGCATCATCAACCTGGCTTCCATCGCAGGGCTGGGTGGCAACCCCAAAGGCATGCAAACCATCGCCTACAACACCTCCAAGGGGGCTGTTGTGAATTTCACCCGCGCGTTGGCCGCCGAGTGGGGGGTCTATGGCATCCGGGTCAACGCCTTGTGTCCGGGATTTTTCCCGAGCAAGATGACGATGGGCACGCTCAAAGCCCTGGGGGAGGACAAGTTGGCGGCGAGCGCTCCGCTGGGCCGGCTGGGTGATGACGAGGATCTGAAGGGAGCTTGCGTGCTGTTTGCTTCGGATGCAGGCAAGCACATCACCGGTCAGTGGTTGGCCGTGGATGGTGGCGTGAGCATCATCACCGGAGGCTGAGGTCATGAATGAAGCACCCCAAGCGGGTACTGCGTCGCTGCCATTTGGCGTGGAAATCCCCTTCATCGACTTGCTCGGTGTGACCATGAACTGGTTTGAGGGCGGGGAGTCCGAACTGTCCTTCACCCCTCAGCGTGAACACATGAACTCTTTTGAAGTGGCACATGGTGGCGTCATCATGACCTTGCTCGATATCGGCATGGCCACCGCAGCGCGCAGCATCGACAAAACCGAAGGCATCGTGACCATCGAAATGAAAACCAGTTTCATGCAACCCGCCAAGGGGTCGCTGATCACGCGTGGCAAGCTTTTGCACCGGACCCGTACCACGGCCTTCGTGGAGGGGCGCGTGATCAACGCCGAGGGCGTGGTCTGCGCGCATGCCACCGGCACCTTTCGATACGTTCCTCGCCGCCCGGGCAGCGACACCTCCTCGCAAGCTGCCCGCATTGCCACCGACTGAAAGCAACTCACCATGACCCTCAACCGAAAATTTGTTCTCGACAACCGCCCGCAGGGCGAGGCCACCGCCAGCAATTTCCGCCTGGTGGAGGAAACCTTGCCCGCGCTGCAGGACGGACAGGTGCTGATTCGTCACCACTATCTCAGCCTCGACCCCTACATGCGCGGTCGGATGAATGAGTCCAAGAGCTACGCGCAACCCCAGGCCCTGGGTGAAGTCATGATCGGCGGCACCGTGGGCGAAGTGGTGGAGAGCCGTTGCGACAAGTTTCGTCCCGGTGAGACCGTGGTGGGCATGGGCGGTTGGCAGCTCTACAACGTGGTGGACGGCAACGCGCCAGGCCTTATGCGTAAAGTCGATACGCGTCAGGTGCCGATGAGCCATTACCTGGGCGCTGTGGGCATGCCCGGGGTCACCGCCTATTACGGCTTGACGCAAATCATCGCCCCCAAGGCAGGCGACACGGTCACCGTGAGCGCCGCCAGCGGGGCGGTGGGCAGTGCCTATGGCGCCCTGGCCAAGGCTCGCGGGTGTCGTGTGGTCGGCATTGCCGGAGGGCAGGATAAATGCAATTACGTGGTCCAGGAACTGGGCTTTGACGCCTGCATCGACTACAAACAGCACGCCGATGCCGTGTCGCTGTCGCGCGCTTTGCACACCGCGTGTCCTTCGGGCATCGATGGCCACTTTGAAAATGTCGGTGGCAAGGTGCTGGATGCCGTCATGTTGCGCACCAATGCATTTGCACGAATTGCCGTGTGCGGCATGATTGCCGGCTACGATGGCGCGCCGTTGCCCATGGCCTACCCGGCGCTCATCCTGGTCAACCGCCTCAAAGTGGAAGGCTTCATCGTGAGCGAGCACATGGAGGTCTGGCCAGCTGCCCTGCAGGAATTGGGGCAACTGGTGGGCAGCGGCAAGTTCCGTCCCCGTGAGACCGTGGCGCAAGGGCTCGACAGTGCCCCCGAGGCTTTCCTGGGGTTGCTCAAGGGCCGCAATTTTGGCAAACAGTTGGTCAAACTGGTGTGACACATCGCGCAGCGCCGACCCCAGGCTGGACGTGGCCTGGGGCTGTTGACCCTTTCAGAGGATGACGAGATGATCCCCGAATTTGCAGGCAAGACGGCTGTACTCACCGGCGCGGGTTCCGGCTTTGGTCTGGAATGCGCACGCATTGCTGCAGCTCGGGGCATGCAACTGGTGCTGTTGGACGTGCAGCAAGATGCTTTGGACCGCGCGGTGGCCGAGTTGTCACCCCAAACAACGCAATGCATGGCGCGCTGTGTCGACGTCTCCGATGCCACGCAGATGCAGCAAGTTGCCCATGACGTGTGGGCAACCATGGGGGCCCCGCACCTGGTCTTCAACAACGCCGGTGTGGCGGCGGGTGGACTGGTCTGGGAAAATTCGCTCGACGATTGGAACTGGGTCCTTGGAGTCAATCTGTGGGGCGTGATTCATGGTGTTCGCCTGTTCACCCCGATGATGCTGGATGCCGCCCGGCAAGATCCGTCCTACCGGGGCCATATTGTCAACACGGCCAGCATGGCAGGTCTGCTCACCCCACCCAACATGGGCATCTACAACGTGAGCAAGCACGCGGTGGTGTCATTGACCGAAACGCTCTACCAGGACTTGCACCTGGTGACCGATCAGATCAGTGCCAGCGTGTTGTGCCCGTATTTCGTGCCCACCGGCATCAGCCAGAGCCACCGGAACCGGCCCACTCAACACTCGTCCGAGGCACCGACCAAAAGCCAATTGATCGGTCAGGCCATGAGCGACAAGGCGGTGGGCAGTGGCAAAGTCAGTGCCGCCGAGGTCGCGCACAAGGTGTTCACAGCCGTCGAGGACGACCAGTTCTACATCTACAGCCATCCCAAGGCCCTGGGCAATGTGCAGCACCGCATGGAAGCCATCGTGAGCGGCTGCAACCCCCCGGACCCGTTTGCCGAGCGTCCGGACATTGGGGAGAGCCTGCGTCAGGCGTTGCGCTGATTCGGGTGTCGTAGACTGTCAGGTTGGCGCAGCCACGCGCGACTCCCGATTTTTCATTGATGTATGCATTCCATTCTTGACCAACTCGGCACCGAACTGAAGGTGCGTGTCGAGCAGGTGAGGGCAGCCGTCGACTTGCTCGATGGTGGCGCCACCGTGCCTTTTATTGCCCGTTATCGCAAGGAGGCTACCGGGGGACTGGACGATGTTCAATTGCGTGAACTCGAAGTGCGCCTCACTTACCTGAGAGAACTCGACGCCCGTCGTGACGTGGTGCTCAAGAGCGTCGAGGAGCAGGGCCAATTGACGGACGCCCTGCGGGCCTCGCTGCTGGGCGCCACAACCAAACAGGAACTGGAAGATCTGTACCTGCCCTTCAAGCCCAAGCGCCGCACCAAAGGCATGATGGCCCGCGAGGCCGGTTTGGAGCCGCTGGCTGATCTGTTGCTGCTTGACCCCTCGCGAGACCCGCATGGTGAGGCGCAGGCCTATCTCAGACCAGCGGGCACCCCGGAGGGGACGGATTTTTCCAGCGTGTTGGCCGTGCTGGACGGGGTTCGCGACCTGCTTTCCGAGCGTTGGGCAGAAGACCCAGCCCTGGTGCAATCCTTGCGCGAATGGTTGTGGGAAGACGGTTATTTGCGCAGCCGACTCGCCTCGGGCAAGGATGAAAGTCACCCTGACAACGCCAAGTTTCGCGATTACTTCGACTACGAAGAGCCCATCCACCGCGTGCCGTCGCACCGTGCGCTGGCGGTGTTCCGCGGCCGAAGCCTGGACATTCTGGAAGCCAAGCTGGTGCAGGCCGAGGAACCGGAGCCCGGCCAACCCAGCCTGGCAGAAGGCCGTGTGGCGCTCCATTTGGGGTGGCGTCATCAAGGACGGCCCAGCGATGACCTGCTGCGCAAATGCGTGGCCTGGACCTGGCGCGTCAAGCTGAGCCTGTCTATCGAGCGCGACCTGCTGGGTCGCCTGCGTGAATCGGCGGAGCAAGTGGCCATCAAGGTGTTTGCCGATAACTTGCGTGATCTGCTGCTGGCGGCACCCGCAGGCCCGCGTGTGGTCATGGGGCTGGACCCTGGCATCCGCACGGGGGTGAAAGTGGCCGTGGTGGATGCCACGGGCAAGTTGGTCGATACCTCCACCGTATTTCCGCATGAGCCTCGGCGCGACTGGGAAGGGTCGTTGCATGCGCTGGGTCGGTTGTGCGCGCAGCACGGCGTCAATTTGATTGCGATTGGCAATGGCACGGCCAGCCGGGAGACCGACAAACTGGCAGCCGACCTGATTCAGCGGCTCAAGTCCCTGCAACCCGACGTTGACATCCAACGCGTGGTGGTGAGCGAGGCGGGCGCCTCGGTCTACAGCGCCTCTGAATTCGCCAGCCAGGAGATGCCGGATGTGGATGTCAGCCTGCGAGGGGCTGCCAGTATCGCCCGGCGTCTGCAAGATCCTCTGGCCGAGTTGGTGAAGATCGACCCCAAGTCGATTGGCGTCGGGCAGTACCAGCATGACGTCAGCCAGGGCGATCTGGCCCGCACACTCGAGGCCGTGGTGGAGGATTGCGTGAACGCTGTGGGCGTGGATGTGAACACCGCCAGCGTGCCGTTGCTCTCGCGTGTTTCCGGTCTGAGCGGTGCGACAGCGCGTTCGCTGGTGCGCTGGCGAGAAAGCCAGGGGGCGTTTGCCAACCGCCAACAACTGCTGAAGGTGCCCGGCCTGGGGGCCAAGACCTTTGAACAGTGCGCTGGTTTTTTGCGCATACGCGGCGGAGACAATCCGCTGGACATGACCGGGGTTCACCCCGAAACCTATCCGGTGGTGGAGCGCATCCTGGCCCATACCGCCCAGCCGGTGCACAACCTCATGGGACGTGCCGACATGCTGCGCTCGCTCAAGCCCGAGCTGTTCACCAACGATTCGGTCGGTGTGATCACGGTGCGCGACATCCTGACCGAGTTGGAAAAACCCGGGCGCGACCCGCGTCCCGATTTCAAGGTGGCTCGCTTCAACGACGGCGTGGAAAACCTCCAGGACCTGAAAGAAGGCATGGTGCTCGAAGGCACCGTCAGCAACGTGGCGGCCTTTGGGGCCTTTGTGGACCTGGGCGTGCACCAGGATGGGCTCATCCATGTGAGCCAACTCAGCAACCGATTCGTCAGCGATGCCCGGGAAGTGGTCAAAACCGGCGATGTGGTCCAGGTGCGCGTGCTGGAGGTGGACTTGGCGCGTCAACGCATCAGCCTCTCCATGAAGTTGGATGGCGGTGGGGAACGCGGCGGTGACCGAGCCCGTGGATCAGGCAACCGATTTGAACAAGCCCCGCGCGACCACCGCGCCCGCGGGGGCGGCGGTGGCTTTGCGCAACCTCCTTCTACCCCAGGGATGCGTGGTCGTTCAGGCCACGAAGCCCCGGCTGGGTCGGCCATGGCCTCGGCCTTCGCACGCCTGCAGGGACTGAAAGACAAGGGCTGACACCCGATGAAGGCCCTTCGACTGTATGCGGGACCTGGGGCTCGTCGCCACCTGTCACGTGAAGGGCTCTCTGCTCACGATGTGCGTGTGATCACGGCTGCGGCCGGTGGCCCCAAAGGACTGATCCTGGGGCCGCTGGATCGATTTATCTTCGGGGAGTGGCTCGCCGGCAGCGAGCAGACGGTGGATTTGGTGGGGGCTTCGATTGGCGCCTGGCGAATGGCCACCGCCTGCCTCAATGACCCAGTGCCATCCCTGGTGCGGTTGGAGCATGACTATATCCATCAGGATTACCAACCCTTACCCGGTCAGTCCCGACCCACGGCCCAGCAGATCAGTCAGGCGTTTGCACACGGGCTGACCTCGCACTACGGTGGGCGTCTCAACGAGATATTGTCCCATCCGCGGTATCGTTTGCATGTCATGACGACACGGGGACGCGGCATCTTGCACCGCGAAGGTCGCTGGCGCACACCGCTGGGGTATGGCGGTGCCTTTCTCACCAACCTGGTGCAGCGCCGTGCCATGGGGGCGTGGTTG
>Ga0255097_1000382_pt1 | contig 18827 bp, 16 predicted proteins | sample Colum_Atlam_RepB_2_FD_188436 | JGI IMG/M metagenome (GOLD analysis project Ga0255097, IMG submission 188436) | Freshwater microbial communities from Columbia River, Oregon, United States - Colum_Atlam_RepB_8d | ecosystem: Environmental > Aquatic > Freshwater > River | place: USA: Oregon...
AGGGCGGGGCTAACCCCGCCCTTGGGCGTGTTAAACCGTGTGCAGATAGAGGTCGAAATCCACCTCGGAAACCGTGCGCATGACGCGGGCATATTCGGCGGCTTTCACGGCGGTGAAGGTGCGGTGCATGTCTTCGCCCAAAGCGGCCTTTAGAAACTCTGACCCCTGCGCCAGTTTGATCGCCGAGCGCCAATCATCGGGCATCACCACAGGGCTTTCCGCGTCATAGCCATTTCCGGTGACCTCGGGGCCGGGGTCGATCTGGTGCTTCAGCCCGTGGCGGATGCCCGCCAAGACGGTGGCTGCCACCAGATAGGGATTGGAGTCGACGCCGGCCGGGCGATGTTCGATGCGGCGGGCGCGAATATCCCCCGCCGGGATGCGCAAGGCGACCGAGCGGTTGTTGACGCCCCAAGTCGGAGAAACCGGGGCATAGCTTTGGCTGGCAAAGCGCCGCCATGAATTGGCGTGCGGTGCGAACACAAGCATGCTTTCGCCCATGGTCTGCTGCAAGCCACCGATGGCGTGCTTGATGGTGTCGTTATACTGGCCCTCGACCGCCTCGACAAAGACGTTCTGGCCTTTGGCGTCCTGCATCGAGACATGAAAATGCATGCCGGAGCCTGCGTAATTCTCATTCGGTTTGGCCATGAAACAGGCGGTGACGCCGTGTTGGCGGGCATGCAGGCGCACCAGCCGCTTCAACCGCATCAGATCATCTGCCGCCTGCATCACGTTTTCGCGGTAATGCAGCGTCAACTCATACTGGCCCGGCGCGAATTCGGAAATCAGGGTTTCGGCCTTGATGCCTGCCGCCTTGGCCCCGGCGTAGACGTCGTTGAACAGGGGCAGCATGCCGTGCAGCTGATCCACCGAATAGACATCAGTCTTGGAATTGCGGCGGCGGTCCAGCACATCGCGGGCCGGGATCATCTTGCCATTCGCGTCGCGGTCATTTTCCAGCAGGAAGAACTCCAGCTCAAAGGCCCCGGCGGGGAAAAGCCCTTCGGCGGCCATGGCATCGACCTGATTTTGCAAGGCGTGGCGCGGGTCCGATGTCATCTGGCTGCCATCCAGATTGTAAAGCGACAAGAACACCTCGCCGCGCGGCGGATTGGTTCCGGCCAGCGGCACCAGCGTGCCGGGAATCGGCCAAGCCCGGCGGTCGCCATCGCCCTGATCCCAGATCAGCCCGGTTTCATGCACATCTTCGCCGCAGATATCGAGACCCAAGATCGAGATCGGCATGTGCCGACCGGATTTATAGATCGACAACAGTTCGTGGCGCCGGATGATCTTGCCGCGCCCGATGCCGTTGGAATCGTGCAGGATGATGTCAAAAGCCTCAATTTCCGGATGGGCTTCGAGAAAGGTTTCGGCCTCGGTCACGCTGGAGCCGGAAGGGGAAAGGGTGGTCATCTGTCTGGTCTTTCAGGCGAAAAGTTCGGTCAACACGTCGTCAAAAGCGGCGATCAAGCGATCGACCTGACGTTTTCGTGTCTTTGGGCTGATAAGCATCATATTGTGGAAGGGCGCAATCAAACTTCCCCGATTGAGAAGGGCGGTGTGCAGCGCGGCCTCGACCTGCGGCTGATGGGCAAAGCCCGCCTCGGTGCCGTTTTTCAGCGGGCCGGGGGCGCAGATAAATTCCACCCGTGCGCCAACGCGCACGACGTGCCACGGGGCCTTGTGACGGTCGATGACCTTGGCCAAACCATGGGCGAGCCGTTCGGCCAGCTTTTCCATGTGCGCATAATTCTTGGCGGTCATCACCTCTGACAGGGTGGCGCGCAAGCAGGCGAATTGCATCGGGTTGGCCGAAAGCGTGGTGCCCATGCCGGAATGGCCGGGCGCGCGGGCGGCGTTGGCCTCCTCATACCGCTGCGCGGTTTCGTCGGTCAGGCCCCAAACGGCCGTGGGCATGCCGCCGGCCACGCATTTGCCGACAACAAAGATATCGGGCGACAGCGAATGGACACGGGTATAGCCGCCCAACCCGCTGGAAATGGTGTGGGTTTCGTCGATGATAAGAAGCGCGCCATAACGGCGCGAGAGTGTGCGCAATCCGTCATGGAAGCCCGCATCAGGCAACACCATGCAAGAATTTGTCATCACAGGTTCGGTCAGGATTGCCGCGATTTCGCCGGTCTGAAGTGCGGCCTCAACGGCGGCCAGATTGTTGAATTCGACGCAGGTGGCCCCCAGTGTCAGGTCAGCAACCTGCCCCATAAGCCCTTGACGGTTCTGAGTTTTCCCGTTCACCAGTTCGACCATCGCGTCGTCCACGGTGCCGTGGTAGCAGCCGTTGAACACAAGGATCTTGGGTCGCCCTGTAATGGCGCGGGCGACGCGGATGGCGAAACGGTTGGCATCGGTTGCCGTGGTGGCGATCTGCCAGCGGAAGGGGCCAAAGATGTCGCGCAAGAGTTGACCAGCCGCAAGCGCGTCTTCGGTTGGCAGCATATAGGTCAGACCACGGGTGGCCTGATGGCGGATGGCGCGGGCCAGCGGATCGGGCGAGTGGCCGAACATGCTGCCGGTGTCGCCCAAGCAGAAATCGTCAATCTCATAGCCGTCAATATCCGTGATCCGTGCGCCCTTGGCCTTGGCGACAAGGGGCAGGTGCGGCATCGGCCAATCTTTCATCCAATGCAGCGGCACGCCGGACAGGAACACCTCACCGCCGTTGGCCAGTGCCGCCTTGGCCTTGGTGCGCGCAGCAGCATAGCGTTTGGCTTCGCGCGTGGCGAAGGTGGACAGGCGGTCGGCAGCAATGCCGGCGATCAGATCTTGGGCCATGGGGCGACTCCCTGAAAGGCTCGCTGTGTTATGGCGCAAAATTTGATCAAATCAAAGGGTGCTGCGAATTATCGGCGAAAATTCTTGGGGCATGATTTTTCTGCGCGCAGCAGAACCTCATGCTTTCACCCGCACCTCAATCAGCCTTGGCCCGTCTTGCGGCTGCATAAGCGCCCAGTGCAGCGTCTCGGGGTCAAGCGGCACCGAGGTGAAGGGCAGATCGCAGGCGGCGGCGAAGGGCTCCAGTTTCAAGGGCGAGGGGTGGCAGCCGATCACTTCGGTATTGGCCGCACGCATGGCGTCGGCGATCTCGTTATAGGCGGCGTTGTTCCAGACAAGGAAGGTGATGGGCAGATGTTCATCAACGGCGGTGCGCAATTCGCCCGGCGAAAATTGCAGCCCGCCATCGCCGATCAGGCAAACGACCTTCACCCCCGGTGCGCCAATTGCCGCGCCCACGGCGGCGCCGGGACCATAGCCCAGCGCGCCATAGCCGGTCGCGGCGTTGAAAAATCCATGCGGACGGTCATGGTCATAATACAGATTGGCAGCATAAATCGGCTGGGTGCTGTCGGCCACGATCAGGCAATTCGGCATGGCGCTGCGGATCACCTCGACCATCTCAAGCCGGTTCGGCATCAGCGGTTCCAGATGGCCGATCTCGGCGCGGGCCTTTTGCCGGGTGGCTTCGGCGAGGGCGGCCCCATCGGTTTTGTGCGCCGTCAGAAGCGGCAAAAGCGTGGCCATGGTTGCGCCCGCATCGCCGTGCAGGCGCAGGGCGGCGGGCAGGCGGGCCAGTTGTTCGGCGCAGGCGTCGATGCGGATCATGTCTTCGGGGGCGGGCAGGTCGCCCACGACATACATATCGTAATCGGTCCACCCGAACTCGGTGCCGATGGCCAAAACGCGGTCGGCCCCCCGGATCAACTCGCGCACGGACGACAGGCTGGGCGAGGCCGGGACGGTCAAGGGATGGTCATGCATTTGGCCGCGGGCATTGGTGGTTTGGACCACGGGGGCGTCCAGCTTTTCGGCCAGTGCGCGCAGGGCGGTTTCCTGTCCGCGTGTGCCGCCTCCGGCAAGGATCACCACGCGGCTGGCGGCGTTCAGAAGGGCTGCGGCCTCCTCTACCCCCTTGGCCGCGGCGCGCGGCGCGGGCGCGTTGGGCGCTGGCAGCGCGGGACATTCCATCGGCATCACATCGGTCGGCACCTCGATATGCACGGGGCCGGGGCGGCCGGTGGCCATGGTTGCAAAAGCCCAATCCAGTGTTTCGGCCACTTGGGACGGCTCGGTGATGCGGCGGGTCGGGCACAGGGCGGCGACCATGGCCTGTTGATCGGGCAGTTCGTGTAACAGCCCCCACCCCTTGCCCAAGCTGCCGCGGCGATTGACGCCGGAAATCACCAGCATCGGGATCGAATCTTCGCGCGCTTGGGCCATGGCGGTCAGCGCGTTGGTCAGGCCGGGGCCGGTGATGACCAGCGCCACGCCGGGCTTGCCTGTGGCCCGGGCATAGCCGTCAGCCATGAAGGCGCAGCCTTGTTCGTGGCGTGCGGTGACATGGCGCACCGGGCTGCCGGACAGCCCGCGATACATTTCAACCGTATGCACGCCGGGGATGCCAAAAACCACCTCGACGCCACGGGCGTGCAGCCCTTCGACCAGTCTCATACCGACGGTGTTCATGCGGCTTCTCCTTGGGTTTGGCCGGCAAAGGCGGCGATACGGTCACAAGCGATTTCGATCGCGGCATCGGGTTGAGTGAGCGACAGGCGAAGCCACCCCGCCAGCCCCGCACCAAAGCTTTCGCCGGGCATGCAGGCGACCCCAGTCGCCGCCAAAAGCGCGCGGGCAAAGCCTTCGCCACTCATCCCGGTGGTGCGAATGTCCAAAAGCGCAAACATCCCCGCCTCGGGGCGGTGAACCGCAAGGCCAGCCGTCCCGTGCAGCCGCCCATGGATCAGTGCGGCGCGGCGGGCAAACCGTTCTGCCATGCCGCGGGCTACGGGCGATCCTTCGGTGATGGCCTGTGCGGTCATGTCGGCGATAAAGGGTTGGCTGCCGAACAGCATGGTTTCCGAAAGCGGCAGCAGTTTGGTGCAAAACGCCTCGGGTCCAATGCACCATCCTGACCGAAAGCCGGGCGCGGCGTGGGATTTGGAGATCGACGAGGTGACGACGGTGCGGTCGGCCAGATCGGGGAAATCCAAGGGCGAGGCAAAGGGCACGCCGTCGAAAATCAGATCCTCATAAACCTCATCGGCGACGATCCACAGATCATGCGCGCGCGCCAAGGCGCCAAGGGCCGCGATGTCGGCGGCCCGCAGGACGGCACCGGTCGGGTTATGGGGCGAATTCAGGAACAAGACGCGGGTCTGCGGGGTGATCTTCGGGGCCACATCGGCGGCTTGCAGGCGAAAGCCCATCTCGGGGCGCAGGGCAACGGCAACCGCCGCAGCGCCGGTGGCGGCGATCAAGCCTTCATAGGTGGCATACATCGGGTCAGCGACGATCACCTCATCCCCCGGACCCAAAAGCGTGCAGAGAACCGCATAAAGGGAGGTCTGGGTGCCGGGCAATGTCAGCACGTTTTCCGGGCCAAAGGCGCGACCGCGACGGGCCGTATAGCGCGCGGCAAGGGCGGCAAGGGCCGCAGGCTCGCCATGCCCGTTGGAATAGCCGGTGCGCCCGGCCGCCATTGCGGTTGATGCGGCGGCGATCAGGCCGGGCGGGCAGGGCACATCCGGCTCGCCGATGGTCAGTTCGATCACCTCGCGTCCTTCGGCCTTCATCTGGCGGGCAAGGCGGTGAACCTCCCATTTGGCACCGCCAAGGCCTTGCAGGCGTTGGGTCAGGGGAGAGTAGCGCATGGATCAAGCACCCGTCAGGTCAATGTTCAAAATGGCCGAGATGGCCCCAAGGCCGATGGATTCCAACTCTCCGGCAGCAAAACCGTCGGGCAGGGCCGACCCTTCCAGCCAGAGCCCGTCGATTACGGCGTTGCAGGCGATGGCATCGCGGCGGATCTGGTCAGGCTGGACAGCCGGGCGGGGCAGGTGCGCGATGAGCATTTCCAGAATATCGCGATACGCGCGATAGCCTTGTTCATGCACCTCGCGCATGGCGGGATCCGTGCGCAGCGCATTGAGAAAACCTGCCCAAAGGCCAAGACGCTTTGGGTCCACGACCGGCGGGCGCAAGGACGCCGAGACAAAGGCTACAAGCCGCCCCTTTGGATCCAGATCGCCGCTCTGTATGGCGGTGGCGCTGTCGCGGGTCAGCATCTCCATCAGGCGGCGATAGGCGGCGCGAGTCAGTTCTTCTTTCGACGAAAAATAGTGACGGATCAGGCCCGGTGTCACGCCGGCCCGGTCGGCAATTGCGCGCACGGTCGCCGCCTGCGGCCCTCCCATGGCGACAAGATCCATGGCGGCCGCAATCAGCGCATCGCGCCGGGCCTCTTCGCTTTCCCGTTTGTAGATCTTGCGATCGGAGGACATCTCGCCACTGTTATACGAGTGAATAATTGTCGGGACGGTGCCCCCTGTTGCGACTTTACGCAAGGGCCAAAGGTCTGGCGATCCGCAAAATAGAGCGAATTATCTATCGAATGGGGCCTTTGGTCGCGGACGCCCTGCCGTCGAACCGATTAGGTCTCGCCCGACACATCCTTGTGGATGATGACATCGGCCTGCGGATAGGCCTGCAAGATGGCCCGGCGCAAGCCCGCGCCAATATCATGTGCGTCGCGCAGGGTCTGGCTGCCATCCAGTTCGATGTGCAGGTTGACGAAAATCCGGCTGCCGGCCGTCCGGGTTTTCAGGTCGTGATAGCCATGAACGCCCGGCCACTGATCCGCGATGCGGCCGATGCCGGCGATGATTTCGGGGTCGGCCCGGCGATCCATCAGCGCGTCCCAAGCGCCCTTGCCAATGCGCAGCGCGCCCAAGGACAGCATGACCGCGGCCCCGATGGCCACGATGCTGTCGATCTGCCCCATCCCAAAGGTCGAAGACGCCCAAAGCGAGGCGATGGCACCAAGGTTTGGCAAAAGGTCGCCAAGATAATGCAGCCGATCCGCCGCCACCACCTTGGATCCGGTACGGCGGGCCACCCGCCCTTGCCACATCACAAGCCCTAGCGTCATCATGACGGAAAGCCCCATCACCACCATGCCGCGACCCTGCGATTGCAGGGGGGCCGTGGTCGGGTCCAAAAGCCGCTGGCTGGCGGCGAATGCGATGATGGCGGCGGAAATCAGAATGAAGATCGCCTGTCCCAAGGCGGCAAGATCTTCGGCGCTGGTATGGCCAAAGGCATGATCTTCGTCTGCGGGCTTGGCGGCGTAGATCAAGGCGGCCATTGCGGCCAGCGACATCATCAGATCCATCGCGCTGTCTGCCAGCGATGCCGCGACCGACAGTGCCCCGGTTTCCCCCAAAGCCCAAAGCTTCAGCGCCACCAAAAGTGCAGCCATTCCAACCGATGCCGCGCCAGCGGTCAGGGTGAGGCGGGTGGAGGTATCGGTCGACATCGGGAGACTCTCGGTAGAATGCAGGCCTGCCGCATAAGGCCGGGACGAAGGCCGATCAAGGACGAAGTTGTGCCCCGCACATGGCCGCCGTGCCCGATGCGGCGACTTATTCCAACACTTCTCCGGGCAGAACGCCCCAGAGCGCGGTCTTTTCCACCCAGCCCTTTTCACCTTGAATGTTCATCCGGCACCAATCGGGCTGGCATTCCAAAAGTCGGCCGGTCACGCCGCTCTCTGCCTCGAAGGTGATGGAGGCTTGCGTATCGGGCCTGCTGTAGAACTTTGCCATCTCTGCGGTGACCAAGGCGGTGCGGACCCCGGACAGCAGCGCGTAATGCACCCAACCACCCATGCCCTCGGCATCCTCAACCCGGCGCCAGTTTTCATGTTCGGCTGTGACGCGCAGCGGCATCCCGGCGGTGGTGAACACCCAGTCGATGCGGTGAGTCAGACTCGGGCCGCGGCGGGCGTTGCCCTCATTGCCCTTCAGGCTGACGAACCGCGGGATGGGCAGGTTGGTCACGGCCCCCTTTGACGGATCACGCGGGGGAACGATGGGTTTGGCGGCAGGTGCCGGCGCGGGGGCAGCAGCGGCCGGCTGGACGGGGGCAGGGGCCGCGGCCACAGGTTCGGCCACCTCTGGCGTCGGCGGCGCAATGCCCGAGCGCGTCTTGGGTCGCGGAGACGAGGTGACGCCTGTTGCGGCACTTTCGGCAGGGGCGCCCAAGGCGGCCGTTGCCTCGCCGCTGACCTGCGCCATGGCGCCGCCTGCGCTGATCGCCAGCGCCAGAACCGCCGCTGCGACTTCCCGAATTCCCATCATCGCCCGTGCCTTTCGCAGACCCTTTGGTGGAATGACCGTGCCAAGGGTTGCAGTTACCGCTCACCGGGGCTTGTGCCCCGCCCCGCTTCCCGTCACTTTGCCATTCTGGACGAGGATTTGGAAGTGCAGGGAGGCCCCGATGCCCGCAGGACGCCTGAGTGTTGTCGTGACGCGACGCTTGCCCGAACCCGTGGAGACACGGATGAAGGAATTGTTTGACGTCGAGTTGCGCGACGATGATCGCCCGATGACCCGCGAGGAGTTGGCCGCCGCCATGGCGCGTGCCGATGTGCTGGTGCCGACGATCACCGATCAGATTGACGCGGGGCTGATCGCCAAGGCCGGCGAGCGGCTGCGGCTGATCGCCTCTTTCGGGTCTGGTGTGGATCACATCGATGTGGCCACAGCGCGAAGCCGTGGAATTCTGGTCTCGAACACCCCCGGTGTTGTCACCGAAGACACCGCCGATATGACCATGGCGCTGATGCTGTCCGTCACCCGCCGAATCCCCGAAGGTTTGGCGGTGATGCAATCGGGCAAATGGGAAGGCTGGGCGCCCACCGCGTTTCTGGGCGGCCGCCTTGGCGGGCGGCGTTTGGGCATCCTTGGCATGGGGCGGATCGGTCAGGCGGTGGCGCGGCGGGCCCGCGCCTTTGGCTTGCAGGTGCATTATCACAACCGCAAACGCCTGCGCCCCGAGATCGAGCAGGAATTGGACGCGACCTATTGGGAAAGCCTTGATCAGATGGTGTCGCGGATGGACATCCTGTCGATCAACTGCCCGCACACGCCGTCAACCTTCCATCTGATGAACGCCCGGCGGCTGAAGTTGATGAAACCCTCGGCCGTGATCATCAACACCTCACGCGGTGAAGTGATCGACGAAAACGCCCTTACCCGGATGCTGGCGTCACGCGAGTTGGCGGGCGCGGGGTTGGATGTTTACGAACACGGCACCGATGTGTCGGCCGATTTGCGCGCGTTGCCGAATGTGGTGCTGCTGCCGCATATGGGATCCGCCACCGTCGAGGGGCGGATCGAACAGGGCGAGAAGGTCATCATCAACATCAAAACCTTCGCCGACGGCCACCGCCCGCCGGATCAGGTGGTGCCAGGGATGCTCTGAGGGGCCTTGCGCCCCTGTACCGCCGGGGTCCGCAGCATCGACAGCCCCCCGGCGGAGATCAACGTGATCCCGAGAAGTGTCCAAAGGTCAGGCACTTCGGCGAAGACGACATAGCCCCAGAAGACCACAAAGATCATATAGACATAGTCCAGCGCCGCGATCACCTCGGGGCGCGGGGATTGATAGGCTTTGGCAAGGCTGATCGACAGCACAAGAATCAGCGCGGAAAGCGCGCCGATCATCGCCCAATCTTGGGCTGCCATCGGATGCCACGGGCCAGTGATGAAACCGGCCCAATCCGGCGCGGGCAGGCTTTGGCGCGAAAGGCCAAGCACCAGCCCCCCGGCAAGGCAGGCAAGGTTCAGCCAAAAGGCGATGGCCAGCGGGGCCACCTCGGCACAGCGGGCGCGGGTGATGATTGCCGCGATGGCGTAGAAGGCGGCGGCAGCGATCGGCATGCCGATCAGCGGAGTAAAGGCCGCGCCAAGGGGCTTTACGATCAAGAGCAGCCCGACAAAGCCGGTCAGGATCGCCAACCAATGCCGCAGGGTAATGCGGTTGCCTAGGATCAGCGCCGACAGCCCGACGATGAAGAACGGCGCGACATAAAAGGCCGCACCGGCCAGTGCCATGTCTATCAGCGGCAGCACGGCGTAAAGGCAAATGTACTGCGCCACCAAGGCCAGACTGCGCAAGGCAACCCATGCCGTGCCCGGCCCGGTAACGCGACCCCGGGCGGCCACGAATAACATGGGCAGCACAAGGGCAGAGCGCAGAATCCATATCTGCCACAGCACCATGCCTGAACTCGACAGCTTGATGATCGTGTCGGTCAGCGCCATGGCAAAGACGGCGATCAGGATGGCGGGCACGCCTTGCGGCAGGCGAGAGATCAGGGCGCGGGGCAAGGCGGTCTCGTCAAAAAGGGCTCGTCCCCTGTCGCATGCGCCGCGCCGCGAGGCTGGTTCGAAAGCGACATGGCCGGGCAGTGTCGCCCCCCTTCCCGCTGCGCTGGGTGCTTGATTGTCGGCGCGGCACTGCCTAAGTGACGCTCAAGGCCGCAAAGGCACACGTCAGAGGAACGCATGGAAATCTTCACCTACCAGGGCCTGATGGCTCTTTTGCAAGTCATCGGTATCGACTTGGTGCTGGCGGGCGATAACGCCATCGTCATCGGCCTTGCTGCGGCAGGCCTGCCGAAAGAACAACGCGCCAAGGCGATTCTTGTGGGCATCGCCGCCGCGACCATCATGCGGATCGGTTTTGCGCTGGTCACGACGCAGCTTCTGGCGATTGTCGGGCTTTTGCTTGCGGGCGGCATTTTGCTGCTCTGGGTCTGCTGGAAGATGTGGCAGGAACTGCGCGCGGGTGCGCATGAACACGACATCGAGGCGATGGAGGCTTTATCCAACGAAGATCTCGATGCCGATGGTGCGGTGGCCGACGATGCGCCGCGCAAGACCTTTGCCCAAGCTGCTTGGCAGATCGTGATTGCCGACGTTTCGATGTCCTTGGACAACGTGCTGGCCGTGGCCGGGGCCGCCAAGGATCACCCGACGGTGTTGATCATTGGTCTTGCCCTGTCGATTGCCATGATGGGCCTTGCCGCCAGCTTCATCGCCAAACTGTTGAACAAGCACCGTTGGATTGCCTTTGTTGGTCTGGCGATCATTGTTTATGTGGCGCTGAAGATGATGTGGGAGGGTTGGCACGAGGTGGAACCCTTCGTGCTGAGCTACCTTGGCTAAACGACCAAAGGCCGCCCTCGGGGCGGCCTTTTGCATGGGCTATCAGGCAAAGCGGCGCGGCAGGGTGGCGGTCAGATCACGCTCGGGGGTACGGCCAGCGACAAGATCGGCGACCAGCCGCCCGGTGATGGGCGCCAGCGTCAGGCCGATATGGCCGTGGCCATAGGCGTGGATCACCTCTGCCCCATGGGCAGACGGCCCGATCACCGGAACGGAATCCGGCATGGAGGGGCGGAACCCCATCCAGTCGCGGTCAGGCTCTTGCAGATCGGGGAAGATGGCCCGCGCGCCGTCCAGCAGCTTTTGCAGCCGATGGGGCGACGGGGGAGCGGTCAGCCCGCCGAGTTCCACCGTGCCTGCCACCCGCAGCCGTCCCGTCATCGGGCACAGATAAAACCCGCGCGAGGTGGGGCAGGCGGGGCGGGTCAGGCGCGGCTGGGCCATATCCCATTCCAGATGATAGCCGCGTTCGGTGTCCAAAGGCACGCGGTCGCCCGCCTGCCGGGCAAGGGCGCGGGAATGTGCCCCCGCCGCAATCACCACCTTGCGCGCATGCAGTCGCAGGCCGGGGGCATCAATTCGGACGCCATCAATCTGGCGAGTCAGGCGTTGGGCGGGCACTTGGCGGAAGTTGGCTTTTTTCAACACATGATCGGCCAAAAGCCCAACCATCTGGCCCGGATCTGACAAAAACACCGCTTTTGGGAAGAACGCCGCGCCGCCGCTGACGTCGGGCAGACCCGGCTCCATGTCAGACAATTCGCCCGCACCGATCAGGTCAACCGTCACGCCAAAGCCCCGGCGATAGGCCATGTCCTTTTGGGCGGCGCGATAGGCAGCGGCGGTTTCATAGACATAAAGGCAGCCGCGATGCTGCAAGATCGTCTCACCTCCGATGCGCTGGGCCAAGCCCTGCCACAGGGGGGCCGCATCGGCCAAAAGCCCTGCAATCGCGGCGGCGTTGCGCGCTGTCGGGCCGGGCAGAGATTGCCATGCAAATCGCGCGAGCCACGGCATCAGCGATGGCAGCGCGGCGCGGCGGATGGCAAGCGGCGAGGTTTCGTCGAACAAAAGCGAGGGCAGGTTTTTCAGCACATCGGGTGAACCAACCGGCATCACGGCATAATCGGCGATGGTGCCGGCATTGCCGTAAGAGGCCCCCATGCCGGGCGTGTTCGGATCAAGGATCGTGACCTCATGCCCTTTGGCAAGCAGCGCTTCGGCCACAGCAAGGCCAACAACGCCCGCACCAAGGACGGCGATTTCAGTGGTAAGGTGTTCGGTCATGGTTGCCTTTGCGCGTCACGCGCCGTTCCGGCCCCTTTGCGGGACCGGAACGGCTTTGGTGACGTTTTAGAGGCAGGCCTTGAACAAGGCGAGGGTATTTTCCCGCGTCATTTCAATCGGATTGCCGCCGCAAGACGGGTCTTCCAGCGCCATCTCGGTCAACTCGTCCAGATTTGGGTTGGTGACGCCCAAAGCGGTCAGGTTTTCCGGGATGTTCAGGGTCTTGCGCAGATCCATGATGGCGGCGCGGAAACCGTCAAACCCGCCTTTGATGCCCAGATAGGCGGCGGCTTTCTCGATCCGGTCCTCAATCGCGGCCCGGTTCATGTCCAGCACCATCGGCATCACGACGGCGTTGGTGGTGCCGTGGTGGGTGCCGTAAACCGCGCCGATCGGGTGGGAAAGGCTATGGATCGCGCCAAGGCCCTTCTGGAAGGCCACGGCCCCCATGGCGGCGGCGGACATCATATGCGCGCGGGCGTCCAGATCATTGGGGTTGGCGTAGACCTTGGGCAGGTTTTCAAACACCAGCCGCATGCCTTCCAAGGCGATGCCCTGGCTCATCGGGTGGTAGAAGGGGCTGGAATAGGCCTCAAGGCAGTGTGCCAGTGCATCCATCCCGGTGCCAGCGGTGATGAAGCGTGGCATGCCGACGGTCAGCGCCGGGTCGCAGATGGTGACGACAGGCAGAAGCTTCGGGTGGAAGATGATCTTCTTTTTGTGGGTGGCCGAGTTGGTCAGCACGCCCGCGCGGCCCACTTCGCTGCCGGTTCCGGCGGTGGTTGGCACGGCGATGATCGGCGCGATTTTCGCGGCATCGGCGCGGGTGAACCAATCGTCGATATCTTCCAGATCCCAGACCGACAGGTCTTTGCGCTGATGGGCCATCAGCGCGATCATCTTGCCAAGGTCAAGCGCCGAGCCGCCGCCAAAGCAGATCACACCGTCATGGCCCCCGGCCAGATAAACGGCGATGCCGTCGGCCATGTTTTTCTCGTTCGGGTTCGGATCAACCTCCGAGAAAACTGCAGTGCCAAGGCCTGCGGCTTTCAGCACCGCCACCGCTTCGGCGGTGATCGGCAAGGACGCCAGCGCCTTGTCAGTGACAAACAGCGGCTTTTTCACGCCCGCAGCGGCGCAATGTTCGGCCAGTTCGGCGATGCGGCCGACGCCGAATTTGATGGCGGTGGGGTAGGACCAGTTGCGGTTGGGGACCGAGTGAGAGGCCATGAGATCAGACTTTCTTCAGGTGATAGGATTTCGGACGGGTCACCGAGAGGAACCCAAGGTAAGACAGCGAGCCGCCGCGCCCGGTGTCTTTGCAGCCGGTCCAGCACAGCGCCGGGTCAAGGTAATCGGCACGGTTCATAAAGATGGTGCCGGTTTCGATCTGTGCGCCGATTGCGGCGGCGGTGTCGTAATCTTCGGTCCAGATCGAAGCGGTCAGGCCATAGGGGCTGTCGTTCATCAGGCGGATCGCCTCGGCGTCGTCTTTGACCTTCATGATGCCGACCACGGGACCGAAGGATTCCTCCATCATCACCCGCATGGAATGGTCGACGTTCACCAACACCTGCGGGGCAAGATAGGCGCCACCGTCATCGGCGGGGAAGTTCGCGGGGTCGATCAGGGGTTTCGCGCCCGCGGCAATCGCCTCGGCGATCTGGTCGCGCACAACCTTTGCAAACCGCTTGTTTGCCATCGGGCCAAGGGTTGATGCAGCATCAAATGGGTTGCCGAGTTTCAGACCATTGGTCCAAGCGACCGCCTTTTCCACAAAAGCCTCATAAAGCGATTCATGGACATAGATCCGCTCGATCCCGCAGCAGCATTGGCCCGCATTGAACAAAGCGCCGTCCATCAACGTGTCAACGGCGGCGTCAAGGTTGGCGTCAGCGCGGACATAGCCGGGGTCTTTGCCACCCAGTTCCAGCCCAAGGGGGGTAAAGGTGCCAGCAGCGGCGCGTTCCATCGCGGCCCCGCCGGCGACGGACCCGGTGAAGTTCACGAAGTTGAAATAGCGGCCCGCGATCAGATGTTCGGTGGTGGCATGATCCAGAACCACATTCTGGAACACATCCTCGGGCACGCCCGCAGCATGGAACGCCTCTGCCAGACGTTCGCCGACCAGCATGGTTTGGCTGGCATGTTTCAAAACCACGGTATTGCCGGCGATCAGGGCCGGAACCAGCGTGTTGATGGTTGTCAGATAGGGATAGTTCCACGGTGCCACGATAAACACGACGCCCAATGCCTCACGCGCGAGGTAGCGGCGGAACTTGTCGCTGTCTTCGACGATCTTCGGGGCAAGAACCTCGGCGGCGATCTCTGACATATAGTCGGTGCGGGCATTTACCCCGCCAAATTCACCGCCAAAGCGGGTCGGACGCCCCATTTGCCAGGCGAGTTCTTCAACCACGCGGTCTTTCATCTCGTTCAGTTTGGCGACCCCGGCTTTGACCAGCGCGATGCGGTCTTCCAAAGACCGGGCGGCCCAAGCCTTTTGCGCGGCTTTTGCACGTTTCGCGGCGGCAATGGCGGCGTCTTGGGGCAGCGGCAGACGTTCGGCGTAAACGCTGCCATCGACGGGGGAGATCAGTTGAATGGGTTTCATAAGGATGTTCCTCGCAGGTCGGGGGGCACCCCGACGAATGTCGTGCAAGGCGGGCTGAAGCCCGCCCTACGTTTTATGCGCGCTCCAAGAGGCGCTGGAGTTCAAAGTCGGTCACCACGCGATCGGTTTCCGAAATCTCCCACTGGGCGGCATGGTGGTAATGGTCCACCACATCATCGCCAAAGGCTGCGCGCAACATGGCAGACGCGTTGAGCAAATCCGCCGCTTCGCGCAGGTTGTGCGGAATTTCGCGGATGCCCTGCGCGGTATACATATCGCCCGTCAGTTCGGGTTCCAGTTCCATCTTCTTTTCGATGCCGTCAAGCCCCGCGGCCAGCAGGGCGGCGCAAGCCATATAGGGGTTCACGTCGGAGCCGGGAATGCGACATTCCACCCGGACGGCCTTGGTATGCTCGCCACAAACGCGGAACCCTGCGGTGCGGTTGTCGGCAGACCAAACCGCCTTGGTCGGGGCAAACATGCCGATGGTGAAGCGTTTGTAGCTGTTCACATAGGGTGCCAGAAACGCCGTGATGTCACGGGCATGCGCCAGTTGCCCGGCAAGGAAATGCTTCATCACATCCGACATGCCGTGCGTGTCCTTGTCGTCGGCAAAGCTGGCCTTACCGTCCAGCGACCAAAGCGATTGGTGGATATGCGACGAGGATCCGGCCTTGCGATGGTCATACTTGGCCATGAACGTCACCGATTTGCCCTGCGCATGGGCGATTTCCTTGACGCCCTGTTTGACGATCACATGGTTGTCGGCGGTGTCGAGCGCGTTGGAATATTTGTAATTCACCTCGTGCTGGCCGGAATCCGCCTCGCCTTTGGTGTTCTCCACCGGGATGCCCGCGCCATAAAGCCCGTTGCGCACGGCCCGCATCAGCCCTTCTTCCTTGGTGGTCTGGAACAGGTGATAATCTTCGTTATAGGCGCTGATCGGGCGCAGATCTTTCAGCCCCCCATCGCGCAGGTTTTCGTAGGCGTTTTCAAAGATGTAGAATTCCAGCTCGGTCGCCATCATCGGCTCGAACCCCATGGCGCGGGCGCGGGCCACCTGCCGCTTCAGGATGGCGCGGGGCGACACCTCCACCTCCTCATGGCTGTGGTGATCCAGAAGATCGCCAAGCACCAGCGCGGTGCCGGGCAACCACGGGATCAGGCGCAGCGTTGCCATGTCAGGGCGCAGCACATAGTCGCCATAGCCCTTTTCCCAGCTAGAAGATTTATAGCCGGGAACCGTGTTCATCTCCATGTCGACGGCCAGCAGATAGTTGCAGCAATGGGTTTCCTTGTGGCCGCCGTCGACGAAAAAGGCAGCGTGAAAGCGTTTGCCCATCAGGCGGCCCTGCATGTCGATGCAGGCCACGATGACGGTGTCGATCTCGCCCTTGGTGACAAGGGTTTTCAGGGCGTCGAGGGTCAGAAGTCCGGGCATATCAGCCTCATAAATTCAGGTTTCGGTTCGCCTTTTCGGGCGCGAAAAACTCGGGCTCAGGTAGACCCGCCGCCAAATTCAGGTCGTCTGGGCCAGCAATCGCGGGCCTTGGTGCTTTCGGTTGTCTTGTTTTGCCAAAAGCGCATCATGCGGTGCCTCCCAGCGTTTTCAGGGCCGCCGCCAAGACCGGGGCAAGATGCTCTGCCATGGCGACCTCGGCCGTGGTCGTGGCGATGAGATCGTTGCGGATTTCCAGCATGGCGTTGTGCAGCGCATAAGGTGTCGCGTGCAGACGCAATGTGTGGGTCACATCATCGGCGGCGGAATAGGGCTGGTTCAGCTGGCTGTTCAGCGTGGTTTGCGCTTGGGCCGCAGCAAGGATGGCCAAGGCAAGGGTAGGGTCCGCGTCATGAATGACGCCAAATTCCACCGCGCGGGGCTGGCCGTGAAAAATGGGGGTGAAGGAATGGATCGTCACGATCACCGGGGGGCGCCCCGTGGCAATGCGGGCTGCAATCAGGTTGTGCAGGCCATTGGCCCAAGGCAGGTAGATCGCCTCGGTGCGGGCCAGCCGCTCTTCGGGTGAAATCGCGGCGTTGCCGGGAATGTCATGCACCTCTGACCGGGTGGGCATGGCGCCGGGCCGGTCGGGGCCGCGATTGCAGTCATAGATCAACCGGCTGACCGGGGCGTGGATCAGCGTGGCATCCAGCCGGGCGGCAAGCCCGCGCGCAAGGCCAAGCGCGCCGGGATCCCATGCGATGTGCGCGCGGGTTTGCGCGGCAGCAAGGCCAAGGGTGCCCCAAGGGTCTGGCAGCGCATTTGACGCATGTTCGCAGACCAATATCACCGGGCTTTTGCCGTCGGTGTTCTCAATCACGGGCAGAAACCTGCCCGGCGCGGTGGTGTCATTTTGCGCCCGCATTTTGCGAGTCATCTCCCTGTTTGGGGGAAAGCGTCCGTCACGCCACCCCCACCTGTCAAGAATGTTTCTTTTGAAAGTTTTCCGGTAAGATCGTTTCAGAAATCTGGAGAACGCCATGCCGTTGACTGTGCCGATGGATGAAGAACTGCGGCTTGCCTTGCCCGATCTGACACGCGCAGAGCGGCAATTAGCCAGCCATATTCTGGCGAATTACCCGGTGGCGGCGCTGGGCTCGATCACCGCATTGGCCGCCGCCGCCGGGGTGTCGTCACCCACGGCGGTTCGGCTGGTTCAAAAGCTGGGGTACAAGGGATATCCCGACTTTCAGCGCAGCCTGCGGGCTCAAGTCGAGGCGATGCTGGTTTCCCCCTTGGTCAAACAGGCCCGCACCGCCACGGCGCCAGAGGGGCATGTTCTGGCCCGCTTTATGGGGGCGGTGATGGACAATCTGCAAGCGACGCTGGCCCAGATCGATCCTGCTGAATTCGATGCAGCGGCGGCGCTGCTTGCCGACCCATCGCGGCGGATATTTGCGATGGGCGGGCGCATCACCCATGCGATTGCCGATTACTTCGTAACCTTGATGAAGGTGATCCGGCCCGAGGTGCAGATGATGTCGGACATGTCAAACGCTTGGCCCCCTGCGCTTCTGGACATGAAGCCGGGTGATGTGCTGTTGGTGTTCGACATCCGGCGCTATGAAAATGCGGTCGTGCAGGTGGCCGAGGTGGCGCGCGAGCAAGGGGCAGAGGTGGTGCTGGTCACCGACCGCTGGGTGTCCCCCGCCGCCGCCCATGCCGCCCATGTGCTGCCTTGCCATATCGAGGCCCCGTCAGCTTGGGACAGCAACGTCACCTTGATGGTCATGGTCGAGGCGCTGCTGACCGCGGTGCAGGGGCTGACGTGGGAGGTGACCGAGGGGCGGATGAAGCGGCTGGAAGACCTTTATACCCGCACTCGCCTATTCCGACGCTATCGCTAGCGCCTCGTCGTACGCCTTCGGCTGCTCGTCGGGCGTGATCCCCCGATGAGGCGGCTGGCAGGTTCAGGCCAGCGCTTGCCGCCGGGCCCCCATCACCGCGTTGCCCATCACCGCGATCAGCACCATTGCCCCGCCCATCAACGTGGCTTGTGATGCGGTTTCCCCCAGCAACAGCCAGACCCAGATCGGCGCCAAGATATTTTCGATCGAGGACATCAAGGTGAGTTCCGCCGTGGGCAGGGCCTTGGACCCAAAGGTATAAAGGGCCATGCCGCCTGTCAGAACGACCGCGCCCAAGGCCATGGCAATGGCAATGTCATGGCCCGTTGCGGCAATAGGCTGCCCCAAAAGTGGTGCAAGGCCCAAGGCCGCGATCATCGATAAAATTCCGCCCAAAAGCACGGTGGGCAAGCTGTCTTCGACATGGCCCCAGCGCAAGCTGACCGAGAACACTGCAAAGCCTGCTGCCGAGGTGAGCGCGGCGATGTTGCCATCCATCCGCCCTCCGTCAATCCCGCCCCCGATCATCACGAAGATGCCAGCCC
>Ga0255097_1000385_pt1 | contig 18719 bp, 14 predicted proteins | sample Colum_Atlam_RepB_2_FD_188436 | JGI IMG/M metagenome (GOLD analysis project Ga0255097, IMG submission 188436) | Freshwater microbial communities from Columbia River, Oregon, United States - Colum_Atlam_RepB_8d | ecosystem: Environmental > Aquatic > Freshwater > River | place: USA: Oregon...
GTAAATCTACCCCCAACACCAGGCCGCCAGCCGGCCGACACCAGGGATTACCCGATGACCGAAGCCTACATTTTCGACGCCGTGCGCACGCCGCGCGGCAAGGGCAAGAAGGACGGCAGCCTTCACGGCGTCACGCCCATCCACCTGGTCGGCAACCTGCTGACGGCGCTGCAGCAGCGCAACAACCTCGACACCTCCAAGGTCGATGACGTGGTGCTGGGCTGCGTCACGCCGGTGGGCGAGCAGGGCGCGGACATCGCGCGCGTGGCCGTGCTCTACGCCAACTGGGCCGAGAGCGTTGCGGGCGTCACCCAATCGCGTTTCTGCGCCTCGGGCCTGGAGTCGGTGAACATCGCCGCGCAGAAGGTCATGTCGGGCATGGAAGACCTGGTGGTGGCCGGCGGCGTGGAGAGCATGTCGCGCTGGGCCATGGGCTCCGACGGCGGCGCCTGGGCCATGGACCCGCGCGTCAACCACCTGACCGGCTTCGCGCCGCAGGGCATCGGCGCCGACCTGATCGCCACGCTGGAAGGCTTCTCGCGCAGGGATGTCGATACCTTCGCCGTCCAGTCGCAGCAGAAGGCCGCCACGGCTCGTGCCGAGGGCCGCTTCGCCCGGTCGCTGGTGCCGGTGCGCGACCTCAACGGCATGGTCGTGCTGGACCATGACGAATTCATCCGTCCCGAGGCCACGGTCGAGGGCATGGCGGGCCTCAAGCCCTCCTTCGAGCAGATGGGCGCGATGGGTTTCGACGCGACCGCCCTGCGCAAGTACACCACCGTCGAGAAGATCGACCACGTGCACCACGCCGGCAACAGTTCCGGCATCGTCGACGGTGCCGCGCTGATGCTGGTCGGCAGCAAGAAGATCGGCAAGAAGCTGGGCCTGAGGCCCCGCGCACGCATCGTGCAGACGGCGGTGATCGGCTCGGAACCCACTATCATGCTCACCGGCATCGGCCCGGCCTCGAAGAAGGCCCTGGCCCGCGCCGGCATGAATGCCGGCAACATCGACCTGTTCGAGATCAACGAAGCCTTCGCCGCCGTGGTGCTGCGCGCGCAGCGCGACCTGGACATCGATCCGGCCAAGGTCAACGTCAACGGCGGCTCCATCGCCATGGGCCATCCGCTGGGGGCCACCGGCTGCGCCATCCTCGGCACCCTGCTCGACGAACTGGAGCGCCAGGACAAGCAGTTCGGCCTGGCCTCGCTCTGCGTCGGCGCGGGCATGGGTATCGCCACCATCATCGAGCGTCTCTAACCGAACTCCTGTGGGAGCCGGCCTGCCGGCGACACTGCCCCGGCAATCGCGGCAAGCCGGCTCCTACGAAAAGAAGGAAAGCACCATGAGCGTCAATTTCGAAAAAGACAACGACGGCATCGTTACCCTCACGCTGGACATGCCGGGCCGTTCGATGAACGTGCTCAACGACGAACTGAGCCAGCCGCTGGCCGAGGCCATCGGCAGGATCGAGGGCGATGCCTCCATCAAGGGCGTGATCGTCACCTCCGGCAAGAAGGAATTCCTGGCCGGCGCCGACATCGAGAAGGTGTTCGCCATCACCGATCCGGCCGACGCCTTCAAGCTGGCCGAGGACTACAAGGGCTTCCTGCGCCGCCTGGAGCTCTGCGGCCGCCCGGTCGTGGCCGCGCTCAACGGCACCGCGCTGGGCGGCGGCCTGGAACTGGCGCTGGCCTGCCACTACCGCATCGCCATCGACGATCCCAAGGCCAAGTTCGGCCTGCCGGAGGTAAAGCTGGGCCTGCTGCCCGGCGGCGGCGGCACGCAGCGCCTGCCGCGCCTGATCGGCATCCAGCCTTCGCTGCCGCTGATGCTGGAAGGCAAGGAGCTGAAGGCTTCCGACGCGAAGAACGCCGGCATCATCCATGCCCTGGCCCGCGACCGCGAGGACCTGCTGGCGCAGGCCAAGGCCTGGTGCCTGGCCAATCCCAAGCCGGTGCAGCCCTGGGACGACAAGAAGTTCAAGTGGCCGGGCGGCGACGCCAAGGCGCCCGCCAATGGCCAGCTCTGGGCCATCGCCCCGTCCATGGCCAATGCCAAGACCTACGGCAACTATCCGGCGCCGATCAACATCATGGCCAGCGTGTTCGACGGCGGCATCACCGACTTCGACACCGGCTGCCGCAGCGAATCGCGCTATTTCGCCAACTGCGTGGTCTCGCAGGTGTCGAAGAACATGATCGGCACGCTGTGGTTCCAGCTCAATGCCATCAACAAGGGCAGCTCGCGACCCGAGGGCGTGGAGCGTTCCACGGTGAAGAAGCTCGGCATCCTGGGTGCCGGCATGATGGGCGCGGGCATCGCCTACAGCTCCGCCAAGGTCGGCATCGAGGTGGTGCTGCTCGACACGACACAGGAGGCCGCCGACCGCGGCAAGGCCTACTCCAGCGGACTGCTCGACAAGGACCTGAAGAAGGGCCGCCTGACGCCGGAGGGCAAGGACCAGTTCCTGGCCCGCATCAAGGCCACCACGAGCTATGACGACCTCAAGGGCTGCGACCTGGTCATCGAGGCCGTGTTCGAGGACCGCGCGATCAAGGCGGACGTCACCAGGAAGGCCGAGGCGCAGCTGGCCAGGGCCGCGGTGTTCGCCTCCAACACCTCCACGCTGCCGATCACCGGCCTGGCCGAAGCCAGCGAGCGCCCGAAGAACTTCATCGGCCTGCACTTCTTCTCGCCGGTGGACAAGATGCCGCTGGTCGAGATCATCGTCGGCAAGAAGACCAGCAAGGAAACGCTGGCGCGCGGTTTCGACTACGTGCAGCAGATCAAGAAGACGCCGATCGTGGTCAACGACTCGCGCGGCTTCTACACCTCGCGCTGCTTCGCCACCTACCCGATGGAGGGCATGACCCTGCTGGCCGAGGGCCAGCACCCGCGGTCCATCGAGATGGCCGGCCTGCAGGCCGGCATGCCGGTGGGCCCGCTGGCGGTGCAGGACGAGGTTTCGCTGTCGCTGTCGCTGCACGTGCTGGAGCAGACGCGCAAGGACTTTGCCACCGAGGGCAAGACGGCGCCGGAACACCCGGGCGTCGCGGTGGTCGAAAAGATGGTCAAGGTGCTGGACCGCCAGGGCAAGAAGGCCGGCAAGGGCTTCTACGACTACCCGGCCGGCGGCCAGAAGTCGCTGTGGAAGGGTCTGGCCGAGCAGTTCCCGCTGAAGGAGCAACTGCCGCAGCAGGAGCTGATCGATCGCCTGCTGTACGCGCAGGCCAACGAGGCGGCCAAGTGCTACGAGGAGGGCGTCGTCACGGCTGTGGGCGACACCAACATCGGCTCGATCTTCGGCTGGGGCTTCGCGCCGCACCAGGGCGGCGCGCTGCAGTTCATCAACGCCGTCGGCGTAGCCCAGTTCGTGAAGCGCTCGAAGGAGCTGGAAAAGAGATACGGCGAGCGCTTCAAGCCGGCGAAGCTGCTGGTGAAGATGGCCAAGGAAGGCAGGCGCTTCGAGTAAGGCACGAGTAATGCAGTTGGGGGCGGTGACCTGTTTCATGCAGGCGCCGCCCTTGCGTTCATGGCGAGCAGCCTCGTGAGCGTGGCGAGCGTGCGCATCGAGTCCCCTGCCGGGGCCCCTCGATACGCGATGCTTCGCGATGCGACTCGGGGTGAGCGATTTGTCGCCATGGGCCGATGGAAGTCTTTTCACATTGGAGTCCCCCCATGTTTGGTTTGTTGATGAAGTGGATGCAGGCCCGGAAGATGCTGCCGCAGATCTCCGATACGGAGCGGCAGGCCCTGGAGGCCGGCAGTGTCTGGATCGACGGCGAATTCTTCGGCGGCAATCCCGATTTCGCGAAGATGCTCAAGGAAACCTACGGCCAGCTCAGCGCCGAGGAACAGGCCTTCATCGACGGTCCGCTGGCCGAGCTCTGCCGCATGCTCGATCCCTACGAGATCGCCCGCACCCGCGTGGTGCCGCCCGAGGCCATCGAGTTCATCAAGAAGCAGGGCTTCATGGGGCTGATCATCCCCAAGGAATACGGCGGCAAGGAGTTCTCGCGCCTTGCCGTGTCCACCATCATGCATACGCTGAGTCCGTACTCCTTCGTGGCGAGCGTGTTCGTGGTGATCCCGAACTCGCTGGGCGCCGGCGAGCTGATCCACCACTACGGTACCGACGCGCAGAAGCAGCACTACCTGCCGCGCCTGGCTTCGGGCGAATACGTGCCCTGCTTCGGCCTGACCGAGCCGACCGCCGGCTCCGATGCCGCCAGCATCAGGGCTGAAGGTGAAGTGTTCAGGGACGCGGATGGCCAGGCGAAGATCCGCCTCAACTTCCGCAAGCGCTACATCACGCTGGCGCCGGTGGCCAACCTCTGCTCCATCGCCTGCCAGCTGCACGATCCGCAGAACCTGCTGGGCAAGGGCCAGCACCCGGGCATCACCGTGGTGATGGTGCACAAGGGCACGCCCGGGTTCGCCAACGGCGACCATCACCTGCCCATCGGCGAGCCGTTCTACAACGGCCCGCTGATCGGCAAGGACGTGGTGGTGCCGGTGGACAACATCATCGGCGGGGCCGAGTACGCCGGCCTGGGCTGGAAGATGCTGATGGAACAGCTCGCCGGCGGCCGCGCCATCTCGCTGCCGGCGGGCGCCATCGGCGGCATGAAGCAGGCCGCCGCCGTGGTCGGCCCGTACTCCGTCGTGCGCCAGCAGTTCGGCATGTCCATCGGCCAGATGGAAGGTGTGCAGGACAAGATCGGCAAGATCGCCGCGCTGACCTACATGTGCGAGGGCTCGCGCGTGTTCGCCTGCTCGGCGGTGGATCGCGGCATCCAGCCGCCGGTGACCTCCGGCGTGCTCAAGTGCTACACCACCGACCTTTCGCGCGAGCTGATCACCGACGCCATGGACGTGTTCTCCGGCGCCGGCGTCATGCAGGGGCCGAACAACATCCTCGGCTCGGGCTTCTCTTCCTCCCCGGTGGGCATCACCGTGGAAGGCGCCAACATCATGACGCGCACCCTGATGATCTTCGGCCAGGGCGCCACCCGCTGCCATCCGTACGCGCTGAAGGTGGTGGAGGGCGTCGAGACCGACAACGTGCCGCTGTTCCGCCGGAACCTGGTGGGCTGGATCGGCCACTTCATCGCCGGCATCGTCCGCAGCGCGGTGCGCGGCTGGACCCGCGGCCTGACGGTGAACGTGCCCGACGTGGCGGTGGAGACGCGCGGCTACTACCGCCGCCTCGGCTGGTCGGCGGCGCGCTTCGGCCTGCTGACGGACCTGGCCATGTTCTTCATCGGCGGCAAGCTGAAGATGCGCGGCAAGCTCACCGGCCGCTACGCCGACGCGCTGGCCTGGCAGCTGCTGGCCTTCTCGGCCCTGCGCCGCTTCGAGGCCGAGGGCCGCCGTCCGGAGGACCTGCCGCTCGTGCGCTACTCGGTGGAATACTCGCTGGCCCAGGTGCAGAAGGCCTTCGAAGGCATCTATGCCAACTTCAACGCGCCGGTGCTGGGTGCGGTCATGCGGACCGTCGGCTCCTGGTGGCTGCGCCTGAACCCGGTGGGCAAGCTGCCGGCCGACGACCGTTCCGCCGCTGCCGCCCAGACCATCCAGCGCTACGACGCGCAGTACCGCCGCCTGACCGAAGGCGTGTTCGTGCCAGCCGGGGGCAAGACCGCCTCCAGCCGCCTGCTGCAGGCCTTCCGCCTGCTGGCCGAGGCCGAGAGCGCGCTGTCGCGCATCGCCCGTGCCCAGCGCGAGAAGAAACTGGCCCGCGGCGCCGCCGCGGAGGTGGCGCCGAAGGCCGCGGAACTGGGCCTGATCAGCGCGCAGGAGGCAAGGCTGGTGGGCGAGGCCCAGGCCGCGCGCCTGGAAGCGATCGAGGTGGATGTGTTCAAGCCGGAAGCGTTCTTCGCCACGGCCAATGCCGAGGCGGGTCGCGGCTTCAGGCTGGCCGCCAACGGCTGACGACGGCTGCTTGGCCGGCTGTACGAAAGAGCCCCGGTCTACCGGGGCTCTTTCTGTTGGACGGGAGCCGGTGCAGGGAGGGCTTCGAGGTCTGCGATTGCTGTCTTAAGGGCTATCTCCAGCCGGGCGGCAACGGCCTCGCTGCGATATTGCGGCAATTGCGCATAGGCAGCCAGGCGTATGGACTGAAGCGTCTGGGGGCTGGCAAGGGCGGCGGCGAGCTTCGCCGCCAGATCGGCGGGATTGCCGGACTCGAAGAGCAGGCCGTCGATGCCATCGTGGATCAATTCCCGAGGGCCGCCGACATCGGAGGCGACCACGGGCGTCCCTTGCGCGAAGGCTTCGAGCAGCACGATGCCGAAGGGTTCGTCGCGCGACGGGACGCAGAGCAGGTCGATGTGCCGGTAGAAGGCCTGCGGGTCGGTGACCCAGCCGGCAAACTCTACGGCATCATCGAGACGCAGTTCGCCGCACAGCGCCTGCAGCGCCTCGCGCGAGTCGCCGTCTCCGCCGATGATGGCCCGGGCCTTCAATCCGCGGTCCAATGCCAGGCGCAGGCCCCGCAGGAAGACGTCCACGCCCTTTTTGGGAATCAGGCGGGCCAGCACCCCGATGGTCGGCGGGTCATGCAGCGGCCTTTCCGTCTGCGGAGGCAGGTCCGCGAAGCCCTGCGGCAGCATGTTGGGCGCGCGCAGGATGCGCTGGGCGGGAAAGCCCCGGGACACGAAGAGGCGTTCCATCTCGCCCGTCAGCGCGATCAGGTGCGTGGCCTTCATCAGGCGACGGCTGGCGTTGTGGGTGACGGCCACCAGGGGAACCTCGCGAGGGCGCGCCCTAGCCAGCCGGCTGACCGAGACGGCGCCATGGCCGACGATGACGGCCGGTCGCAGGCTGCGGATCAGGCGGTTCAGGCGCAGCCACAGCAGCAGCCGGCGCCAGCCCTGCGTCTCCACCGGATGTACGCAGATCAGGCCGGGCCGTTCGGCGGCGAGCCGCTCCAGCTCCTGCCGGCTGCGCGCGCGTTCCGCGATCAGGCAATGCACGACATGGCCGCATGCACTCAGCAGCAGGGCGTGATCGAGGAACGCGCGTTCCAGCCCGCCAAGGCCGCGGGAGAACATTGCCTGCAGGATGATCATGGTTTCGGGTTCAGGGAGCGCTGACGCGGCCGAAGGCCGGGTAGGACAGGCTGCCCAGGTACAGCCACTCGCCGCGCTGTTCGACGCTGGTGATCGGACCATAGGCTCCGGGACCGTCGTACTGCAGGTTTTCCACCACCTTGCCATCCAGGTCCAGGCCCAGGGCAAAGGACTGGATCTTCGGCTGCGGATGGAGGGATTCCGGCAGGCGCTGGATGATCTTGCGTAGCGTCGGGTAGGGCAGCGCGCGATCCAGGTCCGGCAGGCGCGGCGCGTAGATCGCCACCCAGATGCGGTCGCTGCCGTTGAAGCTGAGGTTGTCCGGGAAGCCCGGCAGGTTCTCGATCAGGCGCTCCACGGTGCCGGCCTTCTCGCCCTTGAGCCACAGGCGGCTGACCTGGTATCGCGCGGTTTCGTCGAACAGCAGGTAGTCCTCGCCGGGCCCCAGGGCGACGCCGTTGGGGAAATGCAGGCCATCCTTGAGCACCGTGGTTTCACCGGTGCTGCGGTCATAGCGCAGCAGACGGCCACTGCCGCCATGCTCCAGCACATCGTTCATCAGTTCGTGGATGCCGAAGCGTGCCGAGGCGTCGGAGAAGTACAGCGAGTTGCCGTCGGCCGAAACGTCCACGTCGTCGACGAAGCGGAAGGGCTTGCCTCCGGCGGTGGTGGAGAGCACCTTTACCTGGCCGTTCTCGATCTGCACCAGGCCCTTGTCGGCGTCGGCCACGTAGACTTCGCCGCCCGGGCCGATCGCCACGCCCAGCGGGCGTCCGCCGGTGTTGCCCAGCTCGTCCAGCTTGCCGCTGGCGATGTCCAGCCGCACCACGCGGCCGTCGAGGTAGCCGGCATACACCCGACCCTCGCGGTCCAGCGCCACGCCCTCGGGGCCGTTGCCGGCGCCGACCGCCAGCTTCTGGATCGCCTGGAGGCGGTCGTTCCTGGCGTAGACCCCTTCCAGCGCCGGCGCCTGCGGCGGGTTCCAGGCCTGCGGATCGATGGGCGAGGGGGCCAGCGCGGCCCAGCCGGCAGCGCCCGCCAGCAGCACCGCAAGCAGCAGCAGCAGTTTCTTCATGATCCGGGTCTCCTCCTGGAAAAGTTTCGAATGTCGCGGATTCTGCGCCAATCTGATCGCCGACTGGTAATAAATGCCTGATTGTCTGTACGGCCCTGTCTCGGAAAGGGCCGCTTTGGCTACACTCCGTCCAGTCCTAGCCGGGGCCTGCGGCCCCTGGCCATAACGATCTACTAGATAGGGGAAGGAAATGACGACGAGGAACCCGGTCGAAATGCTGCTGCACTGGGAGCAGGAACGACCGACCCAGCCCTGGCTGTTCCAGCCGCTGCACGGCGAGTGGCAGGGCATTACCTGGGGCCAGGCGGCCGACCAGGTGCGCCGCATCGCCTCGGCCCTCAAGGCGCGCTACGCGCCGGGCACCGCCATCGCGATCTCGGGGCGCAACACCGCCCACTGGTTCATGGCCGACCTCGCCATCGCCATGGCCGGCTGCATCAGCGTGGGCCTGTATCCCAAGCAGTCCACCGACGCGGTGAAGTACATCCTCAACCACTGCGAAGCCAAGGCGCTGTTCGTCGGCCCGTCGATGGACCTGGAGGAATTCCTGGGCGCCGTGCCCGCCGGCATCGACCGCATCAGCTTCCCTTACCCGGACGTGCCCAAGGGCGATCTCGCCTGGGACGAACTGGTGAAGTCGCACGAGCCCATGAACGGCTACGCGGCGCCCGATCCCAAGGAGCTGTGGACGCTGATCTACACCTCCGGCACCACCGGCAATCCCAAGGGCGTGATGATCACCGGCGAGAATCTCTCCTTCGCCGCCGGCGGCCTGATGAAGGCGATGCCGGCGCAGGGCCAGGAGCGCTTCTTCTCCTACCTGCCGCTGGCACATGCCTTCGAGCGCGGCGCGCTGGAAGTGGCGAGCATCTATTTCGGCGCGGAGGTCTACTTCCTCGAGCACATCGAGAAGCTGGCCGAGCAGCTCAAGGAAGTGGCGCCTACGCGCTTCTTCGGCGTGCCCCTGGTCTATGGCCGCATCCAGACCGGCGTGCTCAAGAAGATGCCCCAGCAGAAGCTCGACCGGCTGCTGAAGATCCCGGTCATCTCCGGCATCGTCAAGCGCAAGATCAAGCAGGGCGCCGGCCTGCAGAACGCGCGCTACCTGTTCGTGGGCGCGGCCCCCATGCCGATCCCGCTGCTGAACTGGTTCCAGAAGCTCGGCATCACCGTGCTGCAGGGCTACGGCATGACCGAGAACAACATCTACGCCACCGCCAACCTGCCGGGTGCCAACCGCATCGGCTCGGTCGGCCGCCCGATGCCCGGCGCCAACATGAAGCTGTCCGAGGAGGGCGAGATCCTCTTCCAGCATCCGGGCGTGATGGCCGGTTACTACAAGGAACCGGAGAAGACCCGCGAGACCTTCACCGCCGACGGCTACCTGCGCACCGGCGACAAGGGCAAGGTCGATGCGGACGGCTACCTCTACATCACCGGCCGCGTGAAGGACATCTTCAAGACGCTCAAGGGCAAGTACGTGGCGCCGGGCCCGATCGAAGGCGCCATGGCGCGCAACACCGACATCGACCAGATGTGCTTCGTCGGCACCGGCCTCAAGCAGCCGATCATGGTGGTGACGCTGTTGCCGGAGGCCTGGAAGAAGCCGCGCGAGGAAGTCGGCAAGCAACTGGTGGCCGACATGGAAGAGGTCAACAAGACGCTGGAGCCGCACGAGGAGATCGCCAAGATCCTGGTCGTGAAGGAGGCCTGGACGATCGACAACAATATGATGACGCCCACCATGAAGGTGAAGCGCAACATGGTGGAGGAGCGCTACATGCCGCTGATCCAGAAGGAAGCGGAGACGCGCAGCAAGCTCGCCTGGGAGGCTTGAGGCCTCGTCAGAAAAAGGGCCGCCTCCTGGCGGCCTTTTTTGTTTCTGGTTCTCACCCCGCTCCCGTTTGCGGAAGCGGGGTGAGAAATGGCCGCCGGGACGCGTTACCCGAACAGCCTCGCCCCTCTGCGCCTGGCCTGCCGCTCCAGCGCCGCCGCCGGTGCCCGCGCCGCCTGCGCCAGCCACTCCCGCTGCTGCCGCGACAGCCCCGGCCGCAGCGGCAGCAGTTGCAGGTCGTGATGCAGGCCCAGCACATCGGTCAGTTCCTCCAGCCGCCTTGGCGCCACCGCGGGCTCCTGCAGCAGCGGCTCGAGCAGCGCCTGCACGGCCTCCAGGCGCTTGGCGCGCTTGCGCCACTCGTGCAGCGCCTCGGAGTCGCCGGGAAGGGCGTGGCGGAAGGCCTTGCGGGCGCGCTTGCGGCTCTTGCGCAGGCCGCGGCGGAGGTCGGCGGGCTTCAGCGGCGCATCGGGCAGGGCGGCGAGGAGCTCGCGGACCTGTCCCAGGGCCGCACCGGCGGCGGCCAGTGCGCGTGCCGGCGCCTTCTGTCCAACCTGTGCCCGGCGGCGCAAGGACTGGCCCAGCCGGCGCCAGTCCGCCACGGGGATGCCGCCGGGCCGCTTCAGCCGGCGGAAGGTCTCCAGCGCCACGGCGGCTTCGCGCGGGGCTGCCAGGGCCTGCGCGGTCTGGCGCAGCAGGGAATTGATCTTGCGTGCATCGCGGCCCGCGGAGGCCGGCAGCGGCAGGTCGCGCAGCAGCCGGCCCAGGGCGCGCAGGCGCTTGCTGCCCTTGCGGGCCTGGTGCACGCCGCGGGCGTCGCCGCGGCGCAGTGCGGCCTGCGCGTCATCCAGTTCCAGCAGGGCCGCGCGGCGCAGGGCAGCGGCGGCGGGCAGTGCCGGATCGGGCGCGACGGCTCTCACCCGGCGTAGGTCCGGTCCAGATATCCCACGATCGCCTCCGACTCGTACATCTCCACGCCGGTGTTCGGGTCGATCAGGTAGGGCACCTGCACCTGGCCGGTGCGCTCGTGCAGCGCCTTGCGGTTGCGGCTGGTGTCCTTGGGGCCCTTGAACAGCCGGTCGCGGAAGGACGGCGGGCCCATGTCGCTCATGCGGGCCTTGCCGGTGTTGCGCAGCAGGTAGGGCAACTCCAGCTCGCAGAGCGTCTCGCGCGCCAGGCGCGAATAGGGGCTGGACTCGAAACTGTACAGCTCCAGCGGCTTCTTCGGCGCCTTGGAGGCGCGCATGCTCAGGCCGCGCGGGCCGCGCCAGGAGCGGGCGGCGGTGGCGGCCATGGAGCCGGCCAGCACCAGGCGGCGGCGCAGGCCCTGCGGCTTGCGCACGGGCCCGCCGTAGGTCTTGCCGAGGTAGGCCACGATGTCGGCCGCCTCGTAGAGGCGCGCGCCGGTGTTGGGGTCCACCAGGAAGGGATACTGCTGCTTGCCGCCCAGGGTCTGTACCCGGGAACGGAAGCGCTTGCCGCCCTTCGGGCAGGGGTAGATCAGCGCATCCAGGTCCAGTTCGGTCAGGGCCTCGCGCACCAGGCGGCAGTGCGGGCAGGCCTCGAACTCATAGAGTTCCAGCGGCTTCTGCGGCAGGCGCTCCGCCGGGCGCTGCGTCATGGTGCCGCGCCAGGCGGCCAGGGTGCTGGCAAGGACGGAGGTGCCGACTTCGAGGCTGCGCTTGATCATGGTGTGGTGGCTTTGCGTCGGAAGACCGAGAGGCGGTTGCCGATCGGGGAGACATTGTCGCCCAGGATGCCCTTCTCCGTGACCAGGATGTCGGTGGGGGCGAACAGCGGCGGCCGCCCCACGCGCACCTGCGAGGGGAAGCTGAAGCTCAGCAGTGCCGTGCTGGAGACGCTGCCGTCGGGGCCGACCAGGCTGATCTGGCTGGTGCCGAAGCCGGCCACCAGGAAGGAATCGCGCACGATGCTGAAGTCGTCCGGCACCGTCAGCAGGCTCGCCACCTGCCGGCCGGGGCCGGCGCTGCCGTCGGCCTGGATGTCGTAGGCACGGATCTCGGCGAGGCCGCCGAGGCCGGTATTGCTGACGTAGAGGGTGCGGTCCTTGCGCTGCACGCCGTTGGGGCCGAGCAGCCCCTGGCGCGTCCAGACCTCGTCGGACACGACCTTCATCGGATCCTGCGGGTCGAGCTTCAGCCGGCGGACCTGGGGATTGGGCAGGGCATTGGTCGCCAGCGGGCCGTTGGCCAGGTACAGCGTATGGTCGGGGCCGTCGGTGAGGCCGTTGGGGGCCGCGATGTCGTACTGGTGGATCGGCTGCAGCCGCGGATGCGCCGTGAGGCGCGCGGCATAGAGCTGCTTGTCGAAACAGTTGGCGTAGAGCGTGTCGCGCTGGATGGCCAGGCCGGTGAAGTTGCAGCTGCCGTCCAGCAGCGGCGTGGCCATCCACTCCGCACCGTCGCGCGTGACCTCGTAGACGTTGGTGCCGCCGGAGACGAACAGGCGGCCATCGGCGGAGAACAGCAGGTTCTCGGCATCGGGGATGGTCAGCAGCACGGTCTTCTCGCCGCAGCCGCCTTCGACGCAGAGCGTCGCGGGGTCCACCGTGCCGTTGCGGCCGTCGTCGCCGCCGTCATCGCTGCCGCCGCTGCCGCCGCAACCCGCCAGCAGCAGGGCCGCCGCCAGGGCCGACCAGGTCCTCGTCCGCATGTGCTCTCCTCCGCTCTGAAATTCTTTTAGTGCCCGCAAACAAAAGGGGCGGCCTGTGGCCGCCCCTGTCTTATACCGCGTCTACCGCCTCACAGCATCTCGACCGCCAGCGCCACGGCCTCGCCGCCGCCGATGCACAGCGTCGCCACGCCGCGCTTGCCGCCGGTCTTCTTCAGCGCGCCGATCAGCGTGGTGAGGATGCGCGCGCCGCTGGCGCCGATGGGGTGGCCCAGCGCGCAGGCGCCGCCGTGGATGTTGACCTTGTCGTGCGGCAGCTTGTGCTCCTTCATCGCCGCCATGGTCACCACGGCGAAGGCCTCGTTGATCTCCCAGAGATCCACGTCCTCCGCCTTCCAGCCGGCCTTGGCCAGCAGCTTGGCGATGCCCTGCACCGGGGCGGTGGTGAACTCCGCCGGCAGCTGCGAATGCGTGGCGTGGGCAACGATGCGCGCCAGCGGCTTGATGCCGCGCTTCTCGGCCTCGGAGCCGCTCATCACCACCAGCGCGGCGGCGCCGTCGGAGATCGAGCTGGCATTGGCGGCGGTGATGGTGCCGTCCTTCTTGAAGGCCGGCTTCAGCGCCGGGATCTTGTCCGGGTTGCCCTTGGCCGGCTGCTCGTCGCGGGCAATCTTCTCGGGGCCGGACTTGCCGGCCACTTCCACCGGCACGATCTCGAAGTCGAAGCTGCCGTTCTCGCCCGCGGCGCGCGCACGCTTCAGCGACTCGATGGCGAAGGCGTCCTGCTCGGCGCGGGTGAAGCTGTACTTGTCCACGCAGCGCTCGGCGAACACGCCCATGGCGGTGCGCTTCTCGTAGGCGTCCTCCAGGCCGTCCAGCGCCATGTGGTCCAGCAGCTCGCCATGGCCGAAGCGGTAGCCGCCGCGGGCCTTGGTCAGCAGGTGGGGGGCGTTGGTCATGCTTTCCATGCCGCCGGCCACGACCACGTCGGCGCTGCCGGCCTTGATCAGGTCATGGGCCAGCATCACCGCCTTCAGGCCCGAGCCGCAGACCTTGTTGATGGTGGTGGCGCCGGCGGCATCCGGCAGGCCGGCGCCGCGCACGGCCTGGCGCGCCGGGGCCTGGCCCTGGCCGGCCGGCAGCACGCAGCCCATGATCACTTCCTGCACGTCGGCCGGCTGCAGCTGGCTGCGCTCGACCGCCGCCTTGATCGCGGTGGCGCCGAGCTGGGCGGCGCTGAGGGAAGAGAACATGCCCTGCATGCCACCCATCGGGGTGCGCACGGCGGCGGTAATGACGACGCTGTCCTGCTGGCTCATCGGAGAAGAATCCTGCGCTGGTTTGCTGATACGGGACCGCCATTATCGCATCCCCGTGCCGGCGCCGACCTACCCGGGGGTGTGGGGCCGCCGCGCCAGGGCAGGATTTCTCGCCCGGATGCCCTGCGAATCCTTAAAATGCCGGGATGTCCCAGCTCGTCGAACAGATTGCGGAACTCCTGCTGCGCCGCGGCGAACTGCTGGCCTGCGCCGAATCCTGCACCGGCGGCCTGATCGCCAAGACCCTGACCGACCTGGCCGGCTCTTCCGCCTGGTTCGAACGCGGCCTGGTCACCTACTCCAACCTCTCCAAGACCGAGTTGCTGGGCGTGCCGGAGGCGGTGCTGATCGAGCATGGCGCGGTCAGCGGCCCCACCGCGCGGGCGATGGCCGAGGGCCTGATCCGGCGCTCCCCGGCCCACTGGGGCCTCTCGGTCAGCGGCATCGCCGGCCCCTCCGGAGGCACGCCGGCCAAGCCGGTGGGCACGGTCTGGATCGGCTGGTCGCGCCGGCGGGCGGACGGCCTGAAGGCGGAGGCGCAGCACTTCCTGTTCGACGGTAACCGCGAGGGCATCCGCGAGCAGGCGCTGCAGGCGGCCCTCGCGGGCCTGCTGCTGCGGCTGGAGTCGGCGGCATGATGCTCAAGCTCAACCGCCTGTTCTTCGCGCTCTGGCCGGGCGAGGCCCAGCGCCGCGCCTGCGACGAGGTGGCGCGCGAGCTGCGCCTGAAGATGCAGCCCGGCGGCTACCTGTCCAGCCCGGAGCGCTACCACATCACCCTGCTGTTCCTGGGAGACACGGTCTCCCGCGAGTCGGAGGAGGCGGCGCTGAAGGCCGCCGCCAGGGTCCGCTCGGCGCCTTTCGCGCTGAACCTGGAACTGGCGAGCAGCTTCCGCGCCAACAAGAAGATCCCCTGGTGGCTGGGCCCGCGCGAGATCCCTCCGGGGCTGACCCGGCTCTACGACCGCGTCAACGAGGCGATGCTGTCGGCGCGCGTGCTGCCGGAGCGCATGAAGTTCGTGCCGCATCTGACGATCCTGCGCGATGCGCACCTGCCCCTGCCGGTGACGCCGATCAGGCCCATCGCCTGGAACGTGGACGAGTTCGTGCTGCTGCGCAGCCGCCTGGACCAGAAGCCGATGAGCTACGAGGTCCTGGGGCGCTGGAAGCTGGACGGCGACGGCGAGCCGCCCGCGCCGCCGCCGCAGAAGCAGCTGGGCCTCTTCTAGGGCCGGCAGGCACGAAAAAAGCCCGAGGCGCGCAGGGGCGCCGCGGGCTTTTTGCCTGGGCTCAGGGCAGCGTGAACTGCTGGAAGAAGTCCCAGGCCGCGAAGGTGCCGCTGAAATCCCTGGCGGTGCGGCCCAGGGCCACCGTGTAGCGGCTGTCGCCCTGCGGCCAGGTATGGCCGCCGCCATCGATCACGTACATCTCCACCGCGCCGCCCGAGGCACAGGCATCGTTGCGCAGGCGCTGGGTGGTGGTCTTGTCCTTGGGATCCAGGTCCGGCAGCGGCGTGGTCACGACCTTGCTGGCGTCACAGTTGTGGATGCCCATCCAGCGCTTCAGCGTATCGGGGCCGGAGAGCAGCACCCAGGCGCTGGTGCGCGAGTAGTTCACGCGGCTGTCGGCGGTGCCCAGCATGAAGGTCATCGGCACGGCGCGCGCGGGGCTGCAGGAGGCGTTGAGGCCCTGGCGCATGGTGGCCACCACCGAGGCGCCGGCGGCGATCAGGTCGGGGCGCTCGCAGGCGAAGCGGCTGGTCATGAAGCCGCCGTTGGACATGCCGGCCATGTAGACGCGCTTGCCGTCCAGGCCGTGCCGGGCCACGCTGGACTGGATCACCTGGGCCAGGAATCCGACGTCGTCCACGCTCTGGTTCCAGGCGGCGGGGTCGTCGTTCCACTTCTTGCCGATGCCCTCGGGCACGATCACCCAGGCGCCGACATCGCGGGCCAGTTCGCCGGCGTAGGTCATGTTGGCGATGACCTGGCTGGTGCCGCCGTTGTAGTGCAGCAGCACCACCGCCGGGGCCGGCGTGGCCGAGGCGGTCTCGGGCCGGATGAACAGCACCTTGCGCTCGCGCCCCTGCCAGGTGAAGGTTTCCTCGAAGCTGACGGTGCCTTCGGTGGGGAACAGGTAGCGGTGGTTCAGGTGCTGCAGGGACAGCCCGAGCCCGCGGCCCAGACCCTCCGCCAGGCCTTCCCCGAGCCGGCCCAGGCCGTCGGACCAGCCGCCGATGATGGCGCCGAGATCGAGGTCGGCGGAGGCTGCGCCCGGCATGAAGGCGGCACAGCAGGCCAGCAAGGCAGCAGAAAGACGACGCATGACCCCATCCCTGGAAACCTGAACACTGAACCATATTGTAGGTCCTGGCGGCGATCGCCGCCGTGACGTGGTATACGCTTCCCTGTCGTCCCACGCCGCCAGGTGCTGTGGGATAATTGCCTACTCTGATTTATCTACCGCCCCGAGCCCCGAACGCCATGGATCCGAACCGCCAGAAAGCCCTAGAAGCCGCGTTGTCCCAGATTGAGAAGCAGTTCGGAAAGGGCGCCATCATGAAGATGACGCCGGGCGAAGGTCCCAAGGATGTGGAGGTGGTTTCCACCGGCTCCCTGACCCTGGACACCGCCCTGGGCATCGGCGGCCTGCCGCGCGGCCGCGTCGTCGAGATCTACGGCCCGGAATCCTCGGGCAAGACCACCCTGACCCTGCATGCCGTGGCCGAATGCCAGAAGGCCGGCGGCGTCGCCGCCTTCATCGACGCCGAGCATGCCCTGGACGTGAACTACGCCCAGAAGCTGGGCGTGAAGATCGAGGAACTGGTGATCTCGCAGCCGGACACCGGCGAGCAGGCCCTGGAAATCTGCGACATGCTGGTGCGCTCCAACAGCGTCGACATCATCGTCATCGACTCCGTGGCGGCCCTGGTGCCCAAGGCGGAAATCGAGGGCGAGATGGGCGATTCCGTGGTCGGCGTGCAGGCCCGCCTGATGTCCCAGGCCCTGCGCAAGCTGACCGGCAACATCTCCCGCTCCAAGTGCCTGGTGATCTTCATCAACCAGATCCGCATGAAGATCGGTGTGATGTACGGCTCGCCGGAAACCACCACGGGCGGCAACGCGCTGAAGTTCTACGCCTCGGTGCGCCTGGACATCCGCCGCACCGGTGCGATCAAGAAGGGCGAGGAGGTCGTCGGCAACGAGACCCGCGTCAAGATCGTCAAGAACAAGATGGCGCCGCCGTTCCGCGAGGCCCATTTCGAGATCCTCTACAACGAGGGCATCTCCAAGCTCGGCGAGCTGATCGACCTGGGCGTGGACAACGGCCTGGTCGAGAAGTCCGGCGCCTGGTTCGCCTATGACGGCAACAAGATCGGCCAGGGCAAGGACAACGCGCGCATCTACCTGCGCGAAAACCCCGAGATCGCCGCCAGGCTGGAAGCCTCGATCCGCGAGAAGCTGAACCCGTCCAAGGCCGCCATTGCCGCGGCGGCTGCCGCGGCTCCGGCCGGCAAGGCCGCGAGCAGCAAGTAATAGGGCCTGTCCGTGTCTGATGCACGGATAGGTTCCTAGGGGCTTGGCGTGGCCGGCAAGCCGCGCAAGCCCCTCGACGCCGCCGGCGCCCGCGACTCCGCGTTGCGGGCGCTCGGCCGGCGCGAGCATTCCGCCGCGGAGCTCCAGGCCAAGCTGAAGCGCCGCGGCCACGACGCCGACACCGCCGCCGAGGTGGTGGAGGGCCTGTCCGAACGCGGCTGGCAGTCCGATTCCCGTTACGCCGAGATGCTGGTGCGCAACCGCGTGCAGCAGGGTTACGGCCGCCTGCGGATCGTGGCGGAGCTGGAGGCGGCGCGGGTGCCGCGAGAGGAAATCTCCGCGGCCCTGCAGGCGGCAGAGTGCGACTGGACCGGGCTGGCCTGCAGCCTGCAGCGCCGCCGCTTCGGCGGTCCGCCCGCGGGCGCCGCCGAATGGCAGAAGCAGTACCGCTACCTGGCCGGGCGCGGCTTCGAGTCCGGCCCGATCCGCGCCGCCCTCAGGGGCGGGGTGCAGGAGCCGGAGACGGACCCGGACTGACGGCGGGGTTCACGGCCGGCACCGGGGCCGGCACCACCGGCGGCGCCATGCGCGCCGCCAGCTTGTCGCGGATCTGCGGCATCGCCGCCAGCGCGGCGCGCTCGCCCTGCAGGATCGCCATCTGCTTGCTCTCGAAGTCGGTGGCCGTGATGCGGCCCAGGTCCGGCTTGATGATGATGTCGGCCTGCGGCAGTTCCGCGGCACGGATCGACTGGCCCATGATGTCGAAGGTGCGCATCAGCACGTCGAACTTGCCCTCGCTGGCGGTGCCGGCCGGCGGGGTGGAGACGTCCACCGCGATGATGAAGGTGGCGCCCATCTGGCGCGCGTAGCGGATCGGCACCGGGCTCACCAGGCCGCCGTCCACGTATTCGTGGCCGCCGATCTGCACCGGCTGGAACACGCCCGGCACCGAGGACGAGGCGCGCACCGCCTGGCCCAGGTTGCCGCGCTGGAACAGCACGCCCTCGCCGCTGTCGAGCCGTGCCGCCACGCAGGCGAAGGGAATCTTCAGCTTCTCGATCGGCTTCTGCTTGACGGCGTCATTGATGAACTTCTGCAGCGCCTCGCCGCGGATCAGGCCCTTGCCGAACATGGACCAGTCCGCCACCGTGGCGCGGTCCAGGGCGAAGGCCATCTCCTGCAGGTCGAAGCCGTTGAAGCCGGCGGCGTAGAGCGCGCCGGCCACGCTGCCGGCGCTGGTGCCCACCAC
>Ga0255097_1000389_pt1 | contig 18699 bp, 16 predicted proteins | sample Colum_Atlam_RepB_2_FD_188436 | JGI IMG/M metagenome (GOLD analysis project Ga0255097, IMG submission 188436) | Freshwater microbial communities from Columbia River, Oregon, United States - Colum_Atlam_RepB_8d | ecosystem: Environmental > Aquatic > Freshwater > River | place: USA: Oregon...
CTTCTGCAGCTTGCCGCGCTGCCCGGCCTCGTAGAGGCCCGGATCGGCCAGCTCGCCTTCCAGCGCCTTGAGGCGCTGCTGCAGCTTCGCCATCTTCGCGTCCAGCGTGCGGATCGCCTCGCGGAAGGGCTTCTCCACTGCGCGCTGTTCCTCGGGCCGGCGCTTGGGCGCGGCCGGGATCGCGGCTTCCGCCGTGGCCTTGGCCACCTTGGCCGGCTTGCCGGTGCCCTGGCCGCTGCGGCGCTGCGCCAGCCAGCGCGCGTAGTCGTCCAGGTCGCCGTCGAAGACCGCCACCTCGCCGTCGGAGACGCGCCACAGCTCGTCGCAGGTCGCCGCGATCAGGTGGCGATCGTGCGAGACCAGCACCACGCTGCCGGCGAAATCCTGCAGCGCCATCTCCAGGGCCTGGCGCATGTCCAGGTCCAGGTGGTTGGTCGGCTCGTCGAGCAGCAGCAGGTTGGGCTTGCCGTAGACCACCAGGGCCAGGGCCAGGCGCGCCTTCTCGCCGCCGGAGAACGGCTCGATCGCCTCGAAGGCGCGGTCGCCGCGGAAATTGAAGCTGCCCAGGAAGTCGCGCAGGTCCTGTTCCTTGGCCCGCGGCGCCATGCGCTGCAGGTGCAGGATCGGCGAGGCCTTGAGGTCCAGGTGTTCCACCTGGTGCTGGGCGAAGTAGCCCACGCGCAGGTAGGGCGAGCGGGTGAGGGCGCCGGCGCGGGCTTCCAGCTCGCCGGCCAGCAGGCGCACGAAGGTGGACTTGCCGGCGCCGTTGGGGCCCAGCAGGCCGATGCGGTCGCCCGGCTCCAGGCCGACGCGGATGCCGCTCAGCACCGTGCGCTCGCCGTAGCCCACCGCCACCTTGTCGCAGTGGATCAGCGGCGAGGGCAGGCGCTCCGGCTTGGGGAAACTGAACTGGAATTCCGGGTCCGCCACCACCGCGGAGGTGACCTGGATGCGCTCGATCATCTTCACGCGCGCCTGGGCCTGGCGCGCCTTGGTGCCGGCCTTGAACCGGTCCACGAAGGACTGCAGGTGCGCGATCTGGCGCTTCTGCTGCTCGTGCACGCTCTGCTGCTGCGCCAGGCGCTCGGCGCGGATGCGTTCGAACTGCGAGTAGTTGCCGCTGTACAGCGTCGCCGTGCCGCCCTGCAGGTGCAGGGTGTGGGTGGTGGCCGCGTCGAGGAACTCGCGGTCATGCGAGACCGACAACAGCGTGCCGGGGTAGGTGGAGAGCCAGTCCTGCAGCCACAGCACCGCGTCGAGGTCGAGGTGGTTGGTGGGCTCGTCGAGCATCATCAGGTCGGAGCGGCACATCAGCGCGCGCCCCAGGTTCAGGCGCATGCGCCAGCCGCCCGAGAAATCCGCCACCGCGTGCGACTGCTCGGCGGTGGAGAAGCCCAGGCCGTCGAGCAGCTTGGCCGCGCGCGCCGGTGCGGCGTAGCCGCCGATGGCGGCCATGCGGTCGTGCAGGCTGGCCAGCTTGTCGAGGTCCTCGGCTTCCTCGGCCTTGGTCAGTGCCGCCTCGGTGGCGCGCAGCTCGCGGTCGCCGTCGAGCACGAAGTCCAGGGCCGACTGCTGCAGCGCCGGGGTTTCCTGCGCCACGGTGGCGATGGTGATGTTGCGCGGAATCGAGACGTCGCCCAGGTCCGGCTGGAGCTGGCCCAGCACCATCGAGAACAGGCTCGACTTGCCGGTGCCGTTGCGCCCGACCACCCCGACGCGCTGGCCAGGGTAGATGGTGAAGGACAGGTTCTCGAGCAGCGTGCGCGAACCGCGGCGCAGCGTGGCATTGGCGAAGGTCAGCATGGGGGGCGGATTCTAGAGGATCGGACCGTCCGACGCCCGGCCAGTCTCCCTGCGGGAGCGGCTTCAGCCGCGATCTTTTGGCTTTTTTGCCGCGGATCGCGGCTGAAGCCGCGCCCCACACCTGGAAACTAGTAGATCTTCCGCTCCGCCACCGGCGGCGGCGTGTACTGGTAGATCCACGTCTCGGTCAGGGTCTGGTTGCCCAGCTTCAGGTACAGGCGCAGGTTGATCGGCTCGGTGCTGTCGTCCGGCACCAGGTCGAACATCGCGCGGTAGCCCTTGATGGCCGCCAGCGGGCGCGCCGAGGTGATCTCCACCTTGCCGCGCGAGGCGCTGATCACGGCTTCCACCTTGGCGCCGTTCTCCAGCATGCCCAGGGCGCCGCCGGAGAAGTCCACGGCGAAGCGCCAGGAGAAGTACTTGCGCTTCTGGCCCACCACGCCGCCCAGGCCGGTGCGGGTGGCCTGCACCGTGGCCAGCGGCGGGGTCACCGGCGGGATGCCGCCCCAGTGCAGCCGGTAGGACAGCAGGTATTCCTTGCCCGGCTGCACCTTCTCCTCCGGGTTCCAGAACGCCACGATGTTGTCGAAGGTCTCGTCCACGGTGGGGATTTCCACCAGCTGCACCGCGCCCTTGCCCCACTGGCTGCGGGGCTCCACCCAGAGGCTCGGGCGGCGGTCGTAGAACACGCCGTCGTCCTGGTAGTGGTCGAAGTTGCGGTCGCGCTGCAGCAGGCCGAAGCCGCGCGGGTTGTTGTCGAAGTAGGAGTTCACGCGCACGCCGGTGGGGTTCACCAGCGGGCGCCACAGCCACTCGCCGGAGCCGGTCCACAGCGCCAGGCCGTCAGTGTCGTGGATCTCCGGGCGCCAGTCCCAGGCCATGCGGCGGTCGTTCTCGCCGTACTGGTACATGCTGGTCAGCGGCGCGATGCCCAGGCGCTCGATCGGCTTGCGCGGGTACAGCGCCACGTCCACGTCCATCACCAGGTTGCGGCCCGGGGTGATGTCGAAGACATAGGCGCCGGTGGTGCTGGGCGAGTCCAGCAGCGCGTAGACCGTGACCTTGTTCGACTCCTTGCGCGGGCGCTCCAGCCAGAAGGCCGTGAACATCGGGAACTCCTCGGGGCGCGGCAGGCCGGTGTCGATCGCCAGGCCGCGCGCCGACAGGCCGTACTGCTTCTCCTCGCCCACGGCGCGGAAGTAGCTGGCGCCGAGGAAGGCGCTGATGTCCAGCTCGAAGTTGGTCTGGAACAGTAGGCGGAAGCCGGCATAGCCCAGGTCCGAGGGCAGGCGGCCCAGGCGCTGCTTGCCGCTGTACTTGAACAGGCTGCCGTCGTACTTGATCTCGCGGGCCTTGCCGTCCACCACCTCGTGCATGTGCACCGGCGTCTGGAAGAACAGGCCCAGGTGGAACAGGCGCGCCTGGAAGGGCAGGTTCTCCTTGCGCCACAGCGACTTCTCGGCCCTGAACTGGATGGCCTGGTAGTCGTCCCAGTTGATGTCCTTCAGCGACTTGGGGACTTCGCCCTTGTGGGAGACATAGGGCTGGCCCGCCAGGGCGCGGGCCTGGCCCTTGAGCCAGGCCAGGTCGAAGGGCTGGGCCTCGTCGGCCAGGGAGGTCCCGGGCTGCAGCAGCAGCGCGGGAGGGATGCCCCAGGCGGCGAGGGCGGTGGCGGATTTGAGCAGGTCGCGGCGTTTCATGTCGTTCTGGTTGGCGTCCGTGAGGCGCATAGCATGCTTGAGGCGGGGGCCGGCTCCAAGTCGGGTCCTTCCGCCGGGGCCGCCGGGCAGGCACCATGCACGACCCCAACGGAACGCCCGATGAACGACACCCCGCCGACGCTGCTGAGCTTCTCGGTCTCGCACTTCAGCGAAAAGATCCGCTGGACGCTGGACCAGGCCGGCCTGCCCTACCGGGAACAGCGCCTGGTGCCCTTCCTGCACATCCCCCGCGTGCTGGCCCTGACCCGGCGGGCCAGTTCGGTGCCGGTGCTGCTGGCCGGGGGCGAAGTGATCCAGGACAGCACCCGCATCCTGGAATGGCTGGAGCGGCGCCATGCGCCGTTCGCGCTGATTCCCGCGGACCCCGCCCTGCGGTCCGAGGTGATGGAACTGGAAGCGCGCTTCGACCGCGTCGGCGTGCACGTCATCCGCCAGCTGTTTGCCGAGACCCTGGACGACAAGGCCGCCACGCTGCCGCTGTGGACCCAGGACGCCACGCCGCTGCAGCGCCGCGCGCTGTCGCTGGCCTATCCCCTGGTGCGCCGCGGCTTCTCGCGCCTGCTGCAACTGTCGCCGGCCACGCTGCGCAAGGCAGTGGCCAGGATCGACGAGGCGGCGGACCTGATCGCCGAGCGCACCCGCGGCGGCCGGCCCTACCTGCTGGGGGATCGCCTCAGCGTGGCCGACATCACCGCCTGCGCCCTGCTGTCGCCGCTGGCCTGCCCGGAGGAGCACCCGGTGTTCGGCGCGGCGGCCTACCGCCGCACCGTGCGCATGCGCGCCGTGCGCTGGGACGACCATCCGGGGTTCGATTGGGTGCGCAAGACGTATCGGCAGCACCGCAGGCCGCGTCGGGTTTGAGCCTGCAGGAGCCAGCTTGCTGGCGACATGCGGGTCGTCGCCAGCAAGCTGGCTCCTACGGGAAACCTATCGCGCCGCCGCCCGACGCTGCGCGCGCACTTCCGCCGGCGCCCGCCCATGCCAGCGCTTGAAGGCGCGGGTGAAGGCGCTCTGCTCCGAGTAGCCCAGCAGGAAAGCCAGGTCGGTGAGGTCCAGGGCCGGATCCTCCAGGTAGCGGCCGGCGAGTTCGCGGCGCACCTCGTCCAGCAGCTGGCTGAAGCTGCTGGACTGGTCCTGCAGTCGCCGCTGCAGGCTGCGCGGCGACACGTTCATGGCGGCGGCGATGCGGTCCAGGCTGGCTTCGCCCTCCGACAGCTTCTGCGCCAGCAGGCGCCGCGCCTGCGCCACCAGGTCGTCGTCCTGGCGCTGCAGCGTCAGCAGCTGCTTTTCCGCCAGTCGGTCCATCAGCTGGCGCATCGCCGGATCGGGCTGGATCAGGGCCAGCTCGTTCCAGGCCAGCGGCACCGCCAGGCGGTAGCAGTCCGCGTCGAAGCGCAGCGGGCAGCCGAACACCCTCTGCTGCTCGTCCAGGCGTGCCGGTGCGGGGTAGGGGAACTCGATGCGCAGCGGCGCCAGCGGCTGGCCGGTGATCCAGCGGATGAAGGTCACCAGGGCGGCGAGGTTGAACTCCGCCATGTGCCGGTAATAGTGGCTCTGGTCGTCCGGGCGCCAGCTCAGCAGCACCTCGGTGCCGCGCAGTTCGATGGGCCTGGCGCCCGCGTCCACCACCATCGCCTGGTAGCGCTGCAGGCACAGCATGGCCTCGCCCAGCGTGGAGCAGGCCATGCCGACGTAGCCCACCACGCCGTAATGCCCCGGGCGGATCTGCTCGCCCACGTGGATGCCGATGTCCTCATCCCCCAGCCGCGCCGCGGCACGGTTGAAGCAGCCGGCGGCCAGGGATTCGGCCACCCGGGCGTCGCGGTCGGCCAGGTCGATCCGCGCGCCCTCCAGCACCTCGGCCGCCGCCACGCCGCGCAGGCGCAGATGGTCGAACAGCGCCTGCAGGTAGCTGACGGCGGCGGTGGAGTGGCTGGAGGTCATGGGGGCGCATGTTAGCCCAGGGCCTTGCCGCTGCCCCGGTTCTGCCCAACACTAGGGCCAACCGGGCGCCACGAGACCCGGCAGAACCACAACAGGCCGCGGACCCACGCGGCGACGAGGAGAGAGCATGCGCCGATACGCCCCCGCGCTGCTGGCGGCCGCCTTCCTGGCAGGCTGTCACGGCAGCAGTTCCGTCCCCGCCGCGGGTGGCGTCACTCCCGGCAGCCGGTCCTGCGAGCGCAGCTCCTGGGTCGCCGGCACCACCGAGCTGTGCCGCGGCCAGCTGATCTACCGCGACTACGTCTACGACGACTACGGAGCGGACGCCGGCATCGTCTCCCTGTCACCGGCCGTGCTCAATGCGCTGACCCGCGCCGGAGCCCTGGGCTCGCCGCTGGCCACCACGCCCGGACTGCTGTCGCCCACCGCCGGCGACCTGCGCTACCCGGCGGGCCTGGACAACACGGCCGACCTGGTATCGCTGAGCCTGTCGATCCAGGGCAACGAGCTGGTGGCCGACTTCGAGCTGAACACGCTCTACCACGCCGACGACGCCATCGCGGCGCTGGCCATCGATACCGACAACGATGCGTCCACCGGCGGCGGCGCCTGGGAAGGGCTGGGCATCGAGAGCCGCGGCTGGGAGGTGATGGCCAGGTTCGCCGAGGGCAACCCCGACACCAACCGCATCGTCGGCCGGCTGCCGCTGCCGCCGGGCGGCACCTGGCGCGTGCAGGCCGTGGTGGCGCAGAAGGACGGCAAGGTCATGAACGTCGCCTTCCGCGGGCCGCATGAGGAAGCCAAGGCCGACGGCCTGGTCAACCAGGTCTTGCCGGCCAGCGGCAACTGGTGGGAAGACCGCCAGTCGGTAGCGCTGCGCGAGGGCGACATCTCGGACTTCGGCGAGGTGGTGAGCGTGGCGGACCTGCGCGGCGGCGCCACCCGCGCGGCAGCCAAGGTCACCGGCTTCCAGCAGCGCGTCTACACCTCGCAGTACACGCTGCCGCCGGGCGAGGGCGTGGACATCGTCGGCGTGCCGGGCGTGCATGGCGCCACGCAGCTGCCCTGCGAGCAGCGCTTCAACTACCTGGGCAAGTACCAGCCCTACGGCGTCTACATTCCCGCCAAGCCCGGCCCGCACGCGGCGCAGCTGCTGATGCATGGCTGCGAGGCCAACCACGGCAGCCAGGTCAACCAGGCCAGCTTCCAGCAGCGCTTCGGCGAGGAGCCCAACCGCATCATCATCGCGCCGCTGGGCCGCGGCCCGCACGGCTTCTTCAGCGGCATCTCCGAGCGGGACGTGCTCGACACGCTGGCCGACATCCGCGCGAACTACCCGGTGGACGACGAGCAGATCCTGGTCAGCGGCTACTCCATGGGCGGCTTCGGCACGCTGCGCTTCGCCGCGCTGTATCCGGACCTGTTCGCCGGCGCAGTGAACTGGGTGGGTTTCACCGGCGACCTCTTCAACCTGCCGATCCCCGGCAACCCCTTGCCGCCCGCGATCACGGCGCTGAGCCAGACCCTGGGGGCTTCGATCCCGCCCCTGTCGGCCGGCGGAGCGGTGGGCGGCGACGTCAACATCATCGACTATGTCGGCAACCTGCGGCACCTCCCCATCGCCAGCCTCTACTCCGGCGCCGACGAGCTGGTACACGTCACGTCCTCGCTGGCCATGGGCGTGCGCATGGGCGAGGAGGAGATTCCCTACCAGTTCTTCCTGCATCCGGTGGCGGAGCACCTGAGCTACCTGATCTTCAACGACTGGCGCAAGGAAGCCGCCTATGTCGCGGGCCTCAAGCGCGTGAGGAACCCGGCGCGCGTCACCTACAAGACCGACGCGAAGCTCGACGCGCCGGAATACGCCATCCGCCATGACCGCGCCTACTGGGTGTCGCAGATCGTCGCGGAAGCCGAGGGCCCGAGCCTGGTGGATCTCACCAGCCTGGGCTGCGGCATCGCCCAGCCCCTGTACCAGACCGGGCTGGATGCCGGCATCGATCCCGTGCCCTGGACCGCCACCCTGCGCCGCAGGCTCGACAACCCCGCGGTGCCGGCCGCCGAGGGCAATCTCAGCGGCACGCTGGCCAACGTGCGCTCGCTGCGCATCGACGCCGCCGGGAGTTGCCTGCGCGGCAAGGCCGTGCAGTACCAGATCACCACCGATGTACCGGTCACGCTGACGCTCAGCGACGGCCGTGCCAAGGCCCTGGCGGCCGGCACCCACAGCGGCAGTTTCTAAGCAGAGGGAGAGAGTAGCGTCATGAAGCCCCTGAGCCCCCAAGACCAGATGTTCCTGCTGCTGGAGCGGCGCAACCAGCCGATGCACGTCGGCGGCCTGCAGCTCGCCCGGCCGCCGAAGGACGCCGGCCCCGACTACACGCAGAAGCTGGCCGAGTTCATCCGCGGCCACGCCACCGCCCATCCGCCGTTCAACCTGCGCCTGGAGCGCAAGCTCGGCGCACCCTTCTGGGTGGAGGACGAGGAGTTCGACATCGAGGCGCATTTCCGCCACCTGTCGCTGCCGCCGCCGGGCCGCATCCGCGAACTGCTGGCGCTGGTCTCGCAGCTGCATAGCGCGCACCTGGACCGTGCCAAGCCGCTCTGGGAGTTCTACCTGATCGACGGACTGGAAGACGGCCGCATCGCCATCTACTCCAAGATCCACCACGCGCTGGTCGACGGCATCGCCGCCATGCGCATGATGATCCGCGGCACCAGCGATTCGCCGCAGGGCAGCACCGTGCCGATCTGGGCCATGCCGCCGCGCAAGCGCGAGCCGGAGGAGGACCGCAGCGGCGGCGGCTTCTGGTCCGGCGTCGGCGAGGCCGGCAAGATCCTGGCCGAGCAGGCCAAGACCCTGCCCACGGTCACGCGCGAGCTGTACCGCTCGATCCGCGCCGCGCGCAGCAACCCGGACTACGTCTCGGTGTTCCAGGCGCCCAAGTCCATCCTCAACCAGCGCATCACCGGCTCGCGCCGCTTCGCCGCGCAGAGCTGGTCGCTGGAGCGCATCCGCGCCGCCGGCCGCCGCCATGACGCCACGCTCAACGACATGGTGCTGGCCATGTGCGGCTCCGCGCTGCGCCGCTACCTGCTGGAGCTGGGCGAGCTGCCGGACAAGCCGCTGACCTCGATGGTGCCCATGTCGCTGCGCCGCGACGACAGCGACTCCGGCAACCAGGTGGCGATGATCCTGGCCAATCTCTACACCACCATCGAGAACCCCATCGAGCGCCTGCACGCGATCCAGCGCTCGGTGCAGACCTCCAAGGACCGCTTCGGCAAGATGTCGCAGGCCGAGATCGTCAACTACATGGCCGCCACCATGGCGCCGTTCTCGCTCAACTACGCCACCGGCGCCGCTCCGCGCTGGCAGGCCTTCAACGTCACCATCTCCAACGTGCCGGGGCCCAAGGAGAAGCGCTACTGGAACGGCGCCGAGCTGGAGGGCATGTACCCCGTGTCCATCGTGATCGACGGCCAGGCGCTCAACATCACGCTCAACAGCTATGCCGACAAGCTGGAGTTCGGCCTGATCGCCTGCCGCCGGCGGCTGCCGCACATGCAGCGGCTGCTGGACTACCTGGAACAGGGACTGGTCGAGCTGGAGGGCTGAACCGGCTCCGTGGGAGCGACGCCAGTCGCGATCTTCCCGCTCAGGAGAGATCGCGACTGGCGTCGCTCCCACGCGGATGCGATCCGTTTCGTGGCATGTTTCCTGCTGCTTTTATCCTGCGGCCCTCGGGCCGTGCGCAACGCCGCGCGGGAGCCGATCCTGCGCGAGCGTCCGGCCTCCCTGCGGTTTTCGTCAACAAACACAGGGAGTTCGCGACATGAACCGGTTGGCCTTCTCTGCCGCTGCGGCGGCTTTCCTCCTTTCCACCGCAGCTTCCGCCGGTGTCGGCACGCTGCCCGGCGCCACGCTGGATGCACCGGGATCGTCCACGGTCGGTGCCCCGGCGGTGGGCGCGCCGCTCAAGGACATCTGGACCGACAGCAACGGCGACGGCCTGGTGCAGAAGTCCGAGGTCAAGCCGGACTCGCAGCTGGCCAAGCGTTTCGCCACGCGCGACAAGAACGGCGACGGCGTGCTGAGCAGCGACGAGTACTACCTGCCGAAGTAGCGTCGACGGGGCGGCGGTTACCTGCCGCCCCAGGGCCGCACCGCCACCGTCGACACGCTGTTGTTCGGCGCGCCGTCGATCAGCTTGCGGCTGATCGCCAGGTACACCAGCGTGTTGTGCCTGGCATCCCAGAGCCGCGTCACCCGCGTCTCCTTGAACAGGATCGAGGTGTCCTCGGCGAACACGGTCTCCTGCTCCGGCAGCTTCGGCGGAATCGTGATGGGTCCGGTCTGCTCGCAGGACAGCGAGAACTGCGCCGGATCCTGCGCCAGCCCCAGCGATCCCGAGACGCCGCCGGTCCGGGCCTGGCTGACGTGGCAGGTCACGCCCGGCAGCTTCGGATCGGCGAAGGCCTCCACGCAGACCCTGTGGTTGGCGCCGATCAGTTTCCAGGCCGTGGTGACGCAGCCCACGGTCTCGCCTTGCGCGGGCAGGGCGAGGGCGGCAAGCAGGGCCACCAGGCCCGCGGCATGTGGCTTCAAGTCCTTTCTCCTTCCGTGCACGAATCCTAGCGGCCGCTCCCGCCGCCCGTCGGCAGTGGCGACGGATTCCGTCTTTTCCTATTGATTTTTAAAGGATATTTTACTGGCGCCCGCTGTCATGCGCGGCGGCGCCCAGGGTCAAGCGCGCGGGCCGCCGTCCCGGCCACAATGCTCCCATCAGAACAGCGGTTTCCGAGGAGAGCGGGCGATGATGGAGTGGATGAAGGGCGTCGAGGCCGTGATCGGCGCCGACCAGGACTGGAAGCAGCTCCTGCTGGGCGTGATGACGCCGGTCTTCCTGATCGTCTTCGCCATCGAATGGCAGATCATGCGGGGCCGCGGCCGGCGCGAGCAGTTCCAGTTCAAGGACATCCTCGCCAACCTGGGCCTGGGCGGCAGCTATTCGCTGTTCGAGCTGGTGGCCCATGCCCTGATCACCGGCGCTGCCTCCATGTGGTTCTGGGAGCACCGCTTCTTCACGCTGCCGGTCAATGCCTGGACGCTGCCGCTGATGCTGGTGGGCGTGGACTTCTGCTACTACTGGTTCCACCGCAGCAGCCACCGCGTGCGCTGGTTCTGGAGCGCGCACGTGGTGCACCACAGCGGCCAGCACATGAACCTGACCACCGCCATGCGCCAGAGCCTGCTGTACTCCATCACCGGCTGGTGGCTGTTCTTCATGCCGCTGGTGCTGCTGGGCGTGCACCCGGCCGTGGTCTTCCTGCTCTACGGCGTCTGCCTGGCCTACCAGTACTTCGTGCACACCGAGAGCGTCGGCAAGCTGCATCCCTGGCTGGAATACGCCCTGGTGACGCCCTCGAGCCATCGCGTGCACCACGGCCGCAATCCGCAGTACATCGACAAGAACTTCGGCGGCATCCTCTGCCTGTTCGACCGTTGGTTCGGAACCTACGAGCCGGAAGTGGAGAAGGTGGAGTACGGCATCCCCAAGCAGATCCATTCCTACAACATCATCACGCTGAACTTCCACGAGTTCCGCGACATGTGGAAGGACGTGTTCCGCTCCGGTCCGCTGGGGCAGCGGCTCAAGCACCTCTGGGCGCCGCCGGAGTGGGTCCGCGAGAATGAAACCGAATCCAGCAAGGTGATCGCGTGAGCTTCGATACGTTTCCCGCCGGTGGCCTGCCTCCTGCACCGAAGGCCCTCCACGCCGGCAACGGCCGCGTCGCCGACTACGGCCGCTACCAGGGCCGCATCGCCGATCTCTCCACCGCGGCCTGGGACGGTGCCGGCGGCCTGTTCTCGCGCCGCCGCCTGCAGCGCAAGGGCTGGATGTACTTCGGCGCCTTCACGCCGCGCTACATGGTCGGCTACGCCGTGGCGGATGCCGGCCTGATGGCCTCCGCCTTCGTCTACGTCTACGACCGCCAGACGAAGCAGCTGGCCGAGCACAAGGCCACCGTGCCCTTCGGCTTCGCGCGCGAGTTCGCGCCCTCGCCGGATTCCGCCTGGGAGCTGAAGAACGGCTCCCGCCACTGGCAGGCGCAGGCCGCGGACGGCGGCTGGGATGTGAGCTTCCAGGCGCCGGGGCTGAAACTGGAGATGCGCTTCCGCGACGCCGGTCCGGGCATGACGGCCATCGCTTCCTCGCCGGGACGTCCCTTCCACCACACCTGGAAGCTCTGCGCCCTGCCGGTGAGCCTGGTGCTGGAGGTCGACGGCCAGCGCAGCGAGCAGCAGGCCAGCGGCACGCTGGACTTCACGCTGGGCTATCCGCCGCGCCACACCGACTGGAACTGGGCCAGCCTCGACGGCCTCACCGACGACGGCCAGCGCATCGGCGTGAACCTCGTGGCGCATTTCATGAACGGCCACGAGAATGCCCTGTGGCTGGGCGACCGCCTGCTGCCGCTGGCGCAGGCCGTGTTCCAGTACGACCCGGCGCAGTTGCTGCAGCCCTGGCGCGTGCACACCGCCGACGGCCTGCTCGACGTGACGTTCATGCCCGAGGGCGAGCGCCGCGAGGACATCTCGGTGGGCCTGCTGGCCAGCCGCTTCACGCAGCCCTTCGGGCGTTTCAGCGGCACGCTGAGGACCGCGCAGGGAGTGAAGAAGATCGAGGGTTTCGGCGTGGTGGAGCAGCATCACGCGGTTTGGTGACAGCCTTCCATCCCCTCTCCCGCCGGGAGAGGCAAGAATCTAAGGCGCATATCTCCGCACCGAAATCCCCCGCCCATCCCCGTCCTGCTGCCAGTCCTGCCAGACCAGCGTCAGGCCGCCGTGGCTGTCCAGCACCGGGATGCCGAACAGCTGCGTGAACGGCGCCCCTGAGGTGTCCGGGCGGAAGTCGCTGCCGATGCGGTTGCCCTGCAGGTCGTAGCGCTGGGCCCAGACGCCGTCGTTGTGCCCTGCCACCACGAAGCCGCTGCCGTTCATGCTGGCGGAGGGATGCCGGCGGATCTCGCCGTTGGTGCCGGCGCGGAAGCCGCTGCGCAGCGCCCGGCCGCTGCCGTCGTAGACCCGCAGGTAGGCGCCGCTGCTGCCGGCATCGTTGGCCAGCGGCTCCCAGACGATCACGAAGGCCCCGGCGTCGTTGCCGGCGATGCGCGCGCGGTCCACGTCGGACACTTGGTCGCTGTTCTCGGTCACGCGGAAGGCGGCGGCGCGCGGCAGGCCCGAGGCCGCCATGCGCCGCGCGAACACCTGGCTCTTCGACACGCCGGAGGGGCCCTGCACCCAGGCCACCACGAAGTTGCCTGCCGCGTCCATCGTCGCCGTGGGATTGCGCACGGTGGGGAACACGGAGGACTCCACCGTCACCGGTCCGCCCTTGGCCAGGCCCTCCGGGCCGTAGCGCTGCGCCTGGATGGTGCGGGTGTCCAGCGAGGAGAAGCCGCCGGGGATGCGGCGATCCGCCCATAGGACGATGAAGTTGCCCTGCGGGTCCATCGCCAGGCCGACGCCGGGCTGGATCGAGTATTCGCCGCTCACGGCCACCTCGATCTCGCCGCCCTGCGGCGTGCCGTCTGCGGCGTAGCGCTGCGCGAAGATGCCCAGGCCCACGCCGTTGACGCCGTTGCTGTTCCAGGCCACCACGAAACGCCCGTCCGCGCTCATGGCCACCGCCGGGTTGGTCTGGCGGTTGTCGCTGCGCGTGTTGACGCGGAACTCCGCACCCAGCGGGTTGCCGGCGGCGTCGAGCCGGCGCGCGTAGATGCCGGAGAGGCTGCCGTCCTGGCCGAAGCTGTCCCAGGCCACCACGCTGTTGCCGGCGCCATCGCCCGCCGCGGCCGGCAGTTGCTGGTCGCTGGCCGTGTACTGGTTCACGCGGGTCGCCGAGCCCAGGGCGCGAGCCTCGAAGCCCGCCGCCTGCGCGGCATCGCTGCGGCCGCTGCCGCAGGCCACCAGCACGGTCGCCAGCAGCATGCCGGCCGTGATCCTGCCCGTCTGCATGATCGTGCTCCTCACGGCCGGCTGTACTGCATGAAGAAGTTCCAGATCACGTCCGTGGCCTGGAAGTCCTGCGAGGCCTTGCCCAGCGAGGGCGTGAAGTCGATGGTGCCCGGCCAGGTATGCCCGCCGCCCTGGACCGTGTAGTGGTCCACGCCGACGCCCTCGGCGCAGCCGCGCCAGGCGTCGCGCCGCGTCGTGGTCCCGTCGGGCGTGGTGTCGGGCAGGGTACTGGTCTGCGGCGTGGGATGGCAGCCGTTGGCCTGGACCCAGAAGGCCAGGGCTTCGGCCGCGGAGATGCCGGTGGTGCTGCCGTTGTACGGCGCCACCTGGTCCGCGGTGCCGTTGATGTAGAGCATCGGCACCGGGCGGTTCGGCGCGCACTTCGGCAACTGCGTGTTGCGCATGGTGGCGCCCACCACGGCGCCGCCGGCGATCTTCTCCGGCCGCTCGCAGGCGAAGCGCACCGTCATCAGCGCGCCGTTGGAGTAGCCGCCCATGTAGACGCGGTGCGCATCCAGCCCATGGCGCTGGGTCAGCGTGTCGATCATCCTGGCCAGGAAGCCGACGTCGTCCACCGCACTGAAGCCCACCAGGCCTGCATGCAGGTCGATGGCTCCGAGCCCGCCAAGGCCATCGGCGAGGTTCGGGGTATGGTTCCAGTTGCCCTCGACGGCCTGCGGCAGCAGCACCCAGGCGCCGCGATCGCGCACCAGCTTGGAGATCTCCACCAGGTTGGCCATCTCCGAGGAGCTGCCGTCGAGGAAGTGCAGCAGCACGAACACCGGCGGCGGCGCACTGCCGGAGGCGACCTGCGGACGCAGCACCAGCACCGTGCGGGCGGCGTCCTGGTGGATGATGGTTTCCTGGAAGGCGCGGACGTTCTCCACCGCCACCACCGAGGTGGCGAGGGCCGGGCCGCTGAGGCCCAGGCACAGGATCGCGAGGGCCATCAAGCGCAACATCCCTGTTCTCATTGCAGCCTCTCCATTGGCCGGGTACGGCGGCGTACCACCGGGGCTGGGGCCCCGTGTCTGGCCGGATTGTGCTCCGCACCCGGCTCTCCCACAATCGGAGAATGACTACAGCCAAGACCGTGATCTACCACAACCCGCGCTGCAGCAAGAGCCGGGAAACCCTGCAGCTGCTGCGCGACGCCGGAGTGGAGCCGCAGATCGTCGAGTACCTCAAGGATTCACCGGACGCGGCGACCCTGGATGCCCTCTGCCGCAAGCTCGGCATCGAGCCGCAGGCACTGGTCCGCTTCAAGGAAGACCAGGCCAAGTCCCTGAAACTGACGCCGAAAGATGTGCGTCCGCGGGCCGAGTGGCTGCGCCTGCTGGCGCAGAACCCGGTGCTGATCGAGCGCCCCATCGTGGTCCGCGGCGCCAGGGCCCGGCTCGGCCGTCCGCCGGAAGCAGTCCGCGAAATCCTCTAGACCACAGGCCCAGGGAGAGAAACGATGAACCTGCCGAAGATCGTTCTGGCCCTGGGCTACAGCGGCCTGATCCCCTTCTTCATCGGGCCGGTCTGGCTCGGGCTTTCGCCGGAGACGGCGCCGGCCTGGCTCGACCGGGCCTGGCTGAGCTGGGCCGCGCTGATCGGCGCCTTCATGGCCGGTACCTTCTGGGGCTTCGCGCTGCCGGCGGTGCAGGGACCGGCCGGCCTGCTCGGCATCTTCATCTCGGTGGCGCTGGTGGCACTCACCGGCATCGCGGTGACGCTGGAATTCGCCCATGCCCTGGCGGGCCTGGCGCTGGTGTTCATGTTGCTGCTGCTGGCCGACTTCTGGCGCGAGCGCACGCTCGACACCATCGGCGGCTACTTCCGGCTGCGCTCCACGCTGACCGCGGGCGTGCTGATCGCCATCACCTGGCGATACCTGATGCTGCCCGCCGGCGGCGCCTGAGGACTACAGCACCTCGCCGCGAAGCACGCGGCGGCCGGCCAGCGCATCGCGGATCAGCCCGTAGATCACGGGGTGGTTGAGCAGCCGCATATGGCTGGTGCGGAACAGCACCGCCGTGTCCGCGTCCGCCAGGTGCGCCGCCGTGGAGCTGGGCAGCAGCACCAGCCCGTCGCCGATCACGCGACCCACCGGGTCCTGCTCGTCGCCGCCCAGCGTGCAGCCGAAGAAGTGATAGCGCGCCTGCGGCGCCTTGGCGATCCGCAGCGCGCCGCCGCCGTCGTGATGCGTCTGGCGGCCGCGCCAGTCGCTGTCGTCCACATAGCCGTGGAACAGGTCCTTCACGCCCACCGAGCGCGAGTGCAGCAGGTCCGCCAGCGGGCGTGACAGCGGCACGCGGCGCATCAGGCGCACGCCGGCGTCCACCCAGCGCTCCAGCGGCGCGCCCAGGTGCGGCGAGCCCAGGCAGATCACGTTGCTGAGGCGGCCGACCCACGCGGCACCGTCGCGCAGGCCCGCGGCCACCGCCGAGCGTGCCACCAGGCCGCCCATGCTGTGCCCCACCAGCACGATCTCCTGCACGCTGCACGGCCAGCGTTCCGCCAGCCGCTGCAGCTGCCGCGCCAGGCGTGCGCCATTGCGGGAGATGTGCAGGCCGCTGTTGTAGCGCAGGTACAGCGGCGTATAGCCCAGGTCCTGCTCCAGCCGCGGTCCGTAGGGATGGGTGTCCGGCTGCTCGACGTCGGTATAGAAGTCCCAGACCGATTCGTTGCAGGCCAGCCCGTGGATGAAGACCACCAGCCGTCCCTGGGCGTCCGGATAGGCCTGCGCCAGCGCCTGGCGTTCCAGCGGCAGGCGTTCGCCCTGCAGGTAGAAGCCCATGCGCGGCGCCAGGGGATTGCGCTTCACCGCCATGTCGTCGCCGACGAAGCCGGCCATCGCGCTCAGCGCCAGGTCGCGCCGGGCGTTGGGCGGCACGGGAGTGGGCGGCGCCAGCTTCTCCGCCTCGCGCAGCAGCTGGTCGGCGGCACCGAAGACCAGGCGCATCGAGCCGCGCACCGCGCCATAGACGCCGTCGGTGATGCCGTCGTGGATCAGGCGGGTCGGCTCGCTGCCGGCCTGGATGCCCGGCAGCGGCGCCATCGTCTTGAAGGGGATATCGGAGATCGCGCGGTGGAAGCCGTGGACGTGACCGGTGATCCGGTCCAGGCCGGTGCCGGCCAGGGACAGCGCGCCCCGCACCTGGGCCAGCAGGCCATCGCGGGAAGAAACATCGGTCATCGGAAACCCCCGGCGGCAGCCCCGCCCAGACTGGACATTTACAGTTTACATATGTTCACTGAAATGTCCAGCCGGGCAATGCCCCGCGGCCCCTGCGGGAGCGGCTTCGGCCGAGACGGGCCGTTCACCGTAGCGACCCGCCCATCGCGGCTGAAGCCGTCCCGCGGGTCGCTCCTCAAGCCGTCGTGGCGGCGCCGGCCGGGGCGGCCTTGGCTCCGGCCTTCATCGCCCAGCGGTTGGCCCGGGCAAAGGTCCCGGTATCGTTGAACCGCACCCCCATCTCGCGCATCACCGCGTGGGCGGTCCTGGCGGTCGCCTGGCGCACGTAGAACGGTTCCTTCACCGCGAAGTGGTGGATCGCGTGGGTGCTGCCGAAGTTGAAGCAGAACAGCTGCAGCGGCCACAGCCACCAGGGATTCAGCACCTGGGTCTGCTGCATCACGTTGCCCGGCTCCACATCGCCGAAATAGTGCATGTTGGAGCTGATGAAGTGCAGGCAGAACACGCGCAGCACGTTCGGCGCCAGCCATACCACCACCACCGTGGTCCACAGCGCCAGCAGGTCCTGCGCCCAGGCCGGCAGCGGCAGGGGATGGCCGGCCAGCGAGGCCGCCAGCAGCACCGCCTGCACCGCCAGGAAGCCGTGCCACAGCGCGTAGTGCAGCAGGCCCAGCGGCATGTAGCTCAGCAGGTTTTCCCGCACCAGGGCGCGGAACTCTTCCTGGTTCTTCGGCTGCTGCGCGCGGATGTAGTTGCGCGAGACGCGGTGCATGGCCGCCGGGCGCAGGTAGATCGCCAGCATGTGGTCGCCCACCATCAGCAGGCGCTTGAGACCCCAGCGCTCGCCGTTGGTGATGCCGAATTCCTCCAGGTCCGTGTCGGTGCCCGAGAACTTGTGGTGGTGCAGGTGCAGGCGCTTGCGCGTCCAGGGGCTCACGGTGCTCGGGCGTGTGATCCAGCACAGTGCCATCATCAGGTTCCAGGCACGCGGGCTGTGGCGGAAATACATGGTATGGATCAGGTCGTGTTCCAGCTCGTGGATGAACGAGGCGAACAGCGCACTGGCCGGAATGCAGACCCACCAGGGAATCTGGCCAATGGCATAGAGCCAGCCGCTGGCGATCATGCCGGCGACCGACAGCGCCATCACCGAGGCGCCGATCGCATCCTGGTGGCGCAGCCAGGGATGGCGCCGGCGCAGGGCCTGCCCCGCCTCCAGCACGACCTGGCGGATGTGGGCGGATTTCTGCGCGTCGGTCATCGCGGCACTTGCTGTCGGGGTGGACATCGAAACATGCTCCGGAAAAGGGGAGGAGAGATGGGATCGATTCTGGAGATGCGGCGGCGCGGCGGCCTGTCCGGGCACGCCAATCGCTTGGCCGTCGGCGACGCCCATGGCGTCAACCGGCCCTGATGCAGAGAACGACCGTACTCAGCAGTTGGGGGCGGGCGATCCGCCGCGCCCTGGACCGGGCCGGCGTGGACAGCGCCGCGCTGTTCGCCGAGGCCGGCCTGGACGTCGCCGCGCTGGACGACCCCAACGCGCGCTACCCGCTGGAGCAGACCACCCGGCTCTGGGAACTGTCGGTGCGTGCCACCGGCGACGAGGCCTTCGGCCTGTCGGTGGCCAGCCAGGTCAACGCCACCACCTTCCATGCCCTGGGCTATGCGCTGCAGGCCAGCAGCACGCTGCGCGAGGCCTTCGAGCGCATGGTGCGCTACTTCCGCCTGGTCACCGACGCGGCGGACCTGCAGTTCGCCGCCGAGGGCGAGGACTACTGCTTCCGCATCCGCCCGGCCGGTGCGGTGGCGCCCGCGCCGGAATCCATCGACGCCTTCATCAGCATCTTCCTGCGCTTCTGCCGCAGCCACCTGGGCTCGGGGTTCTCGCCGCGGCGCATCACGCTGCGGCGGCCGGCACCGGCCAGCGCCGCAGGCTACGAGCGCCTGCTGCGCTGTCCGCTGGAGTTCGGCGCCGCCGAGAACGCCATCTGGTTCCCGCGCGAGCCCTTCGACCGGCGCCT
>Ga0255097_1000390_pt1 | contig 18673 bp, 16 predicted proteins | sample Colum_Atlam_RepB_2_FD_188436 | JGI IMG/M metagenome (GOLD analysis project Ga0255097, IMG submission 188436) | Freshwater microbial communities from Columbia River, Oregon, United States - Colum_Atlam_RepB_8d | ecosystem: Environmental > Aquatic > Freshwater > River | place: USA: Oregon...
CCGCTGCCTGGACCACGCCTCCGAGATCCTGCCGGCGCCGCGCGGCGCCGGCAGGATCTCGGAGGCGTGGTCCAGGCAGCGGATAAGGCGGCTGGCACCGATGGGATGACGCAGGCGGCGCTGGGCCTCGGCGGTTTCGCCGTCGCAGGGCAGGAACAGCTTGCGCGGCGCGGACGGCGGCTCGCGGCGCTCCAGCGCCTGCGCCAGCTGGTTGCCCGGCTCGTAGATCACCACGTCCGCCGCGGCCAGCCCGTCGCCGAAGTCCCAGGGCTCGCGGGTCCTGCCGCCCAGCAGGGCCAGTGTCGCGCGCAGCGAGCGCTCCGCCTGCCAGTCGATGCCCAGGCAGGCGAGCCGGCGGCGCGGAAGCGGCGGCTTGGGGCTCAGGAGGGACATGCGTAAGCCTTTTGCTTATAGAAGAGTAGGCAAAAGACTACACATGGCGGTGGATAAGTCGGCCGGAGCGGAGGACCGGCGGTACAGGAACGGGCGACGGCCGGCGGGCGCGCTACTGCCAGCCCACCACCTCGTAGCCCTTGTCGGCGAGACAGCGGTTGACGTAGCTCATGTAGACCGGGCTCGGCTGGTTGCCGCGGAACAGGCCGCGCACCAGGCCGGTGGCGGCCCCCGCCGCGGCGCCGGCACCCACGCCCCGGCCGACATTGCCGTAGACCGCCCCCGCGGCCGCGCCGCCGACGCTGCCCATCACCGCGCCGCCGGCGGTGGAGCGCGCCACGTCGCCGCCGCCACGACTGAGATCGGCGGAATCGGCCTGCTGGATGCAGGCCTGCACGGCCGCTTCCTGCGCCGGCTTGCCGGCGAGCTGGGAAGTGGCATTGGGGTAGATCACCGGGCGGGCCGTGGCGCAGCCGGCGAGGAACAGGACGGGGAGCAGCAGCAGGGCTTGGCGTGGCATGAGGGGTCTCCGCGCTGGGTCACCCTGATCCTACCACTGCCCTATCCCCGAACCGTTCGCCCTGAGCCTGTCGCAGCAGGAGCGACCCAGAGATGGGGAGCGCCATCCATGGCGGGACTTCAGTTGCCCAATCCAGCTCCTGCCCGGCCATCCCTAGCCGGGCTTTCGGCGAGGCGGATGTCCATCGGACATCCACTTATCTCGCCTCGACCTTGTACGCCGCGATGTCCCTGATCAGGTCCTCGCCGCTGAGCTGGGTGGCGTTCTTGCCGCCGAGGAAGCTGGTCAGACCGGACTTGTCGTAGTGCGCCTTGATGCGGTCGCTCATCAGGCCGATGTATTCCAGGTTCGGGATCAGGCGCAGGAACATCAGGTGGCGGAAGGCCGCCATCGACGGCGCGTTCATCACCACCTCGTCCCAGTCCTTCAGCGACAGCTTGTGCTCGAACCACTCGTAGTACAGCTCGTGCGACAGGAAGCGGTTGCGCATCAGCAGCGCCACCTCGTAGGCCCAGTCCTCGCGCTCGCGGCGCTCGGCCTCGGACAGCTCCTGCGAGATATGCGCCTTCAGCGCCAGAACGCCGTAGTGCACATGGCGCGCCTCGTCCTGGATCACGTAGCGCAGCAGCTGCTTCAGCAGTGGCTCGCGGGTGAAGTTGTACATCGTCCCGAAGGCCCCGAGCGCCAGACCCTCCACCATGATCTGCATGCCGAGGAATTTCACGTCCCAGCGCGAATCGGTCAGCAGGTCGTCGAGGATCACGAACAGGTTGTCGTTGACCGCATAGACCTTCTGCAGCTTGGTGTCGAGGTAGCGCAGGAACACCTCCAGGTGGCGGCCCTCGTCCATCACCTGCGTGGCGCCGTAGAGCTTGCCGTCCAGCCATTGCACCGACTCGGTGACCTGCGCGGCGGCATAGAGCGCGCCCTGCTCGCCGTGCATGAACTGCGACAGCGTCCAGGACGCCATGTCCGCGGCGAAGCGCAGCTTCTCCTTCTGGTTCAGGCGGATGCCCTTGGCCGCCAGGCCCTCGAACGGGGGATAGTCGAGCGGCATCACCGGCTTGTCCGGATCTTCCGGGTCCACGCTGGTGCTCCAGTCCAGGTCGCGGTCGCCGTTCCACTGGTTGGCCACGGCGCGCCGGTAGAGCTCGTACATCTCCGGGAAGTCGCCCTGGTAGGTCAGGTCGAAATGCGCCGCATGGCCGGACACCATCGGCACCGCATCGCCGTGGCGCGCCTTGCCCAGCACCAGGCCGCGCACCGCCGACGGTGCCATCGAGGCCGCCACCTTGAGGTTGCCGACCGAGGCCAGCACGTTGAGGTTGTCGAAGGTGCTGTAGATCTGGTTCTGCGCCTTCAGCGGCAGTCCGTTGAGCATGCGATCGAGCATCATGGGAAATCCCTCTGAAGGTTATGCCGCGACGGACAGCGGTCCCGTGGCGCAGGCCGAACAGGCCAGGGTGAAGCCCGCCGCGCGTTCCTCCGGCGACAGGCAGTTGGGCTCGCTGAGGGCCACCTCGCCCTCCAGCACCTGGAGCTTGCAGTGCGCGCAGCCGCCGACCATGCAGCTGAACGGCAGGGCCAGGCCCTCGCGCAGGCCAGCCTCCAGGATGCTTTCGCCGGGCCGCTGGGTGACCACGCGGCCGGACTGCTTGAACAGGATTTCCTGCGGCTCGGTGGGCCGTTCGGCCAGCCTGGGCGCGGCCAGGAAGCGCTCGTGGCGGACGCGCGCCGCCGGCACGCCGGCCTGGCGCAGCACCGATTCCGCGGCCTCCATCAGCCCGGCGGGTCCGCAGAGGTAGAACATCGCGGCGGCGTCCGTGCCCAGCAGCGCCGCGATGCGCGGGCCGTCGAGCCGGCCGCGCTCGCCCGTCCAGCCGGCCGCGGGCTGCGACAGCACGTGGACCAGCCGCAGCGTGGGATGCGCCTGCGCCAGCTCCCGCAGGCGCTCCGCGAAGATGATGTCCGCCTCGCTGCGGCTGGCGTAGACCAGCCGGATGTCGCGCTGCGGGTCGCGCGCCAGCGCGGTCTCGACCAGGCTGATCACCGGGGTGATGCCGCTGCCTCCGGCCAGGAAGCGCAGCGGCCCGCTGCCCTCCTCCAGCAGGAAATCGCCCGTGGGGCCGAGCAGGCGGTAGCGGCTGCCCACCCGCAGGGCTTCGTGGACATGCGAGGACACCCAGCCGCCGGGCACCAGCTTGATGGTGCAGGCCAGTCCGCCGCCCTCGGGCGCGCACAGCGAATAGGCGCGGCGCACCACCTGGCCGTCGATCTCGAAGCAGTGGGTGAAGTACTGGCCGGCGCGGAAGTCCGGCACCACGCCGTCCTCCGGCTCCAGCACCAGGGTCAGGGTGTCCGCGGTTTCGCGCCGCAGCCCGGCGACGCGCACCGGCCGCGGCGCCTGCCCCGGCTGGGCGGTGCCCCAGCGTTTCGAAGGTCCTTCACCGCGCGGTATCAGGATCCGCCGCGGCCTGCCGAGTGCGAACATCGTTCACCCCGAGTCTGTCTCCTCGGGTCCAGCTTGCGGGCGATGCTGCAGCTTGTCAAACGGTCGGTTAATTCGATTACCCAGGGTCTTCGGAACGCCCGGCCAGGACGGCGTTCACGTAGTCCGGCCGCAGGGTCTTCAGCGGATGGGACGCCGTGACATGCCCCATGAACGGCGGATGGATGTTGTAGCCCAGCAGGCTCTGCAGCCGCGGCGACATCGATGCCGCCCGCGCCGCCGGCACGCCCAGGAAATAGTTCTCCTGCGTGCGCGCCCAGGGTTCGCAGTACTGGTTGGAGAAGGCCAGCCGCGGCGCGGCACTGCGGTTGGCACCGCCGCGGTGCAGCAGCGTGCCCAGGAACACCACGCAGGCACCGGCCGGCATCACCGTGGGCTTCAGCTGGCGCTCCAGCAGGGGGTTGGCCTGCGCATCGGCGTCGAAGCCGTCGTAGCTGCCGGCGATGGTGGCATCGCTCCAGTCGTGGCTGCCGGGAATGATCTCGGTGCCGCCGTTCTCGGCGGTGAAGGCATCCACCGCCACGATGGTGCTGACGCTGATCGCCGGCCGCGGACGCGGGATCGGGTAGAAGCTGTCGTCGCTGTGGATCGGCTGCGGCGTCTCGCCCGGGTGGATGCAGATCGCCTGGCTGGCGGTCAGCAGGAAGCCCGGCATGAGGAAGCGTTCCAGGATCGCCATGATCCGCGCATCCTCGGTGATGCGCTCGAACACCGCGCCGCGCGCCACCAGGGTATAGACGCGCTCGGTGCGGTAACCCTCGAAGTTGTTGCGTCCCTGGTGGCTGCCGAGGAAGGGCGCCAGGCCCTCCCGCACGGCCCGCAGGGCCGCGGCGTCGAGGAAGTCCGGGATGATGCTGTAGCCCTCGCGCCGCAGCGCCTGTTCGTGTGCGTCGACGTCGAAGGCCATGGCCGCCCCTATCCCCTGCCCTGGAAGTACAGCGCCGCGTAGATGCGCGGCTCCACCTGGAGACCCTCGGCGCGCTTGCGCTCGAGCCAGCCATGCACCTCGCGCAGGGGCACGCGGTGCACGGTGATGTCCTCGCCCTCAACCCCGCCGCCGGCGTGGACATGGGTCAGGCCGGTGATCTCCACCAGGTGCAGCTGCTCGGAGGTCATCCCCGCCGCCACCGGGCCGCTGGCCAGGATGCGCGCGGCGCTGCCGCGGTAGCCGGTTTCCTCTTCCAGCTCGCGCAGCGCCGACGCCTCCACCGCCTCGCCCTTGAAGCCCTCGTCGTCGCCGATCATGCCGGCCGGCAGCTCGATGGTCCGTGCATGCAGCGGCAGGCGGTACTGCTCGACCAGCAGCAGCTCGTCCTCCGGTGTCACCGCCAGGATGAAGGCGGCGCCGCTGGAGTTGGTGCGCTCGACATACTCCCAGTGCCGGTCCTTCAGCAGGCGCAGGAAGCGGCCTTCGTGCAGGATCTCGATCTTCGCTTCGCTCATGCCGCGGCAGCCTCCCAGGCTTCCACCAGGTGTTCGGCGCGCGGCCCCTGCGCCAGTTCGCGGGCCAGCCATCGCAGCGCCGGTTCCATCTCCGCCGCCCAGCCGTAAGGCGGGTTCAGTACGCAGAGGCCGCAGGCGCGCATCTGGCCCTCCGCCTCCGCCCCGTTGTGCAGCTGCAGGTCCACCCCGGAGCGGGGGTGCTCGCGCATCAGGCGGCGGCGGAAGCGGTCGGCCTCGTGCCGGTTCTTCACCGGGTACCACACGGCATAGATGCCGCCGGCGAAGCGCGCGCTGGCCTTCTTCAGGTAAGCCGAGACGGCGTCGAACTCGTCCGGCCGCTCGAACGGCGGATCGACCAGCACCAGGCCGCGCTTCTCCGGCGGCGGCAGCAGGGCATGGCTCTCGTAGCCGTCGCGCTGGTGCAGCTGGGCGCGCGGGTCACCGCCGGCATGGGCCTTGAGCTGCGCGAACACCGCCGGCACCTTCTCGCAGGCCGCCACGCGGTCCTGCTCCCGCGCACAGGCCAGGCCCAGCAGCGGCGAGCCCGGATAGCGTCCGCCGAAGCCGCGGACGAGGTCCAGGTAGTCGCGCACCGGCGCCGGCAGCCCCGTCGCGTTCGCCAGCCGGCCGATGCCGTCCCGGTACTCCCCGGTGCGCTCCGCCGCCTCGTCGCCGAGATCGTAGAGGCCGCTGCCCGCATGGGTATCGAGCAGCCGCCAGGGCTTGTCCTTGCGGCTCAGGGCGCGCAGCAGGCCGCAGAGCAGGACGTGCTTGAAGACGTCGGCGAAATTGCCGGCGTGGTATCGGTGTTGGTAATGCATTCCGCCAGTTTACGTCCCCGGCCGCCGGTCTTGCTGGATCGGAAGGGAACCAGGGCCACCACCGGGCTCGGGCCCGCGAGAAAAGAGCCGCGGCCGCCTTGCGGCGGCCGCGGCGGGGAATGCCGGCGGGAAGTGGTGAGCGCCGGCCTCAAACCGTCCTGTTCCTAGGGCAGCAGCGCGTCCAGCAGCGGTGCGGAAAACAGGCGGAAGGGATCGAGCTGGTTCAGCGTCGCCCGAGCCGTATCGTAGTTGTCACCGGCCGCCTGGCCGGCGCGCAGGCTGTCGGGCACCGTGGTTCCGATCACGGCCGGATCCGCCCAGGCCGCACTGCTGCTGTAGCCCCAGCCCTTCGACCACTCCACCCTCACGGCCGCATAGCTGGCGTAGTTGGCGTACATCCACTGCTCCACCTCGCGGTAGAACTCGTTGGCGTACTGGGTCCCCGGGATAGTCAGGATGTCGAACCATACTGCGGTGTCCCACTCCGGGTGATCCGGCCGCGGCCGGAGCGCCGACAGCTGTGGCGAGGTTGCGCCGCTGATGCCGGCAACGTCGCCCGGCCGGTCGATGCCGGTGATGCGGATTTCCACCGGTCCGTTCATCGGGTACTTGCCTGCCGCCTGGTAGGCCGCCAGCTTGTTCGAGTACATCACGTAGAACTCGTTGATCGCCCGCTGCACGTTGGCGCGGCTCAGCAGGACGGCATAGCCGTTGGCGGTCACCCGGAGCGTGGTCGGCTTGATGTACAGCATCAGGTTCTTCGACCATCCCCACAGGTCCCAGGTGCCGGTCAGCACGAGCCCCGCTGCCACCACGTTGTACTGGTTCAGGCCGAAGTCGGGCGTCGAGGCGGGATCGTTCAGCACGGCCTGCGCCTGTGCATCGATGATCGCCTGGTCGATGCCGTCGCTGAACGGATAGTTGTAGGGCGACGTCACTTCCTTCGAGGTCCAGGGTTTGCTGGGCTGCACGTTCCAGACCTTGATCCAGGGCTTGGGCGTGAACGGGAACCAGATCGCCTCGAAGCGGCCGGCGCTGTTGAGGTAGCTGTTCACGGTATTGCCGGAAGAACCCGCGGGCGCAAAAAGCTCGGCGGCGGTCTTGTCGAACCAGCTGCGGCAGCGCAGGCGCTGGTTGGCTCCCACCTGCAGCTGCACCTCGGTGACGAAGGCGCGGCCAACGTGGGTCAGCAGGGCGGCGCAGGCCGGATCGGTGCGCTGGAAGCTGCGCAGCACGTACTGGCTGCTGGAGGCATCCCAGACCACGGCGGTCAGCGAGCGGATCAGGTTGCTGAGCGAGCCCCAGGTGTTGCCAGGCACCAGGGCCTCGCCGGTTTTCGGAACCCCGGTGCCATGGCCGTCGATGGCCAGCGCACCGCCCAGCGTGAGATCCCCGGGTGCGGGACAGGCGTTGACGCCGAGGCCGTGGCTTTCCAGCGTGGCCAGCAGGGCTTCCATCCGGATTCCGGCCTGGGCCGTGACCGTGCGCGGCGTGCCCGAGGCGCTGACCGACACTGCCGTGAGGGACTGGCGGGTGTTGACCAGGATCACGTTGGGACAACTCGCACCCTGGGCCACCGTCAGCGGCGACCAGTTGTGCATCGAGCCCAGCGCGCGGACCTTGTAGCCGCGGCTGCGGGCCCAGTTGCAGACCGTCACGACGTCGGCCGGCGTCGTCGGCGCGCAGGTCCACATCGGGTCCACCGCGATGTCGCGCGCCCAATTGATGTAGGCCTGCTGGTACAGCGGGATGGCAGCCGGAAAATCCGGCGGAACGCTACAGGTCGCGGCTTCGGCGGAGCTGATGCGGAAGGCCGGAAGCCAACCGGTGAGGACGCCTGCTGCGGCGAGCCTGGCGGCGTCGCCGAGGAACCGGCGCCGTGACAGCCCGCTGACTTCCTTGTCGGCTTCGGAAACCTCTGCAGTTTCATCGCGGCCGCCCCTTACAGATTCCTTCATGGACATTCTCCAGTCAGTGGATAGGTTGCTTACTCGTGATAAGTCCCACTTCCAACCCGCTTGGCCGCCTGTGTCCCGGTCCCTGGGCACGGCAATCTCGTTCTGTCCGATGAACCGCTACCGATCGGATCTCTATGTTGTTCCGCTGCTGCGCCATACCTCCGCTTTTCGATGACGACGGAGCCTATGCGCGCGTCGGGGCAGGCACTTAGTCCGATCGCACTAGTGCGATCCGGTGGCCGGCAGGCGGACAAGAAAAAGCCGCGGGCACCTGGTGGGGTGGCCGCGGCGGAAAGGACCGGCGCCTGGGGGACGCGCCGGGATCAGGGGGCTGGCATCTAGAAGGCGTACTTGGCGGCCACCTGCAGGCGGTCGAGGCTGCCGTCGGCGCCGCTTTCCACTTCGCGCTCGGCACGCCGGTATTCGACGCCGACGGTGATCTTCGGCACCGGCGAGTACAGCAGGTTGAGGCTGGCGCTGTTGACGCTCTTGGTGACGGCATCGCTGGTCAGGGCCACGTCGTGGTCGGCGCGCAGCATCGACACGGTGGCGGTGCTGCGCCACTTGTCGCTCCACACGTGGCGGTAGGCGATGTAGGCCGCGTAGGCCGAGAAGGCCTCGAGGTCGCCGGAGGCATCCACCGCGGCGTCGTTGACCGTGTTGATGGCGATGTAGCGGCCGATGCCGTCGCCGCCGCTGACGGTGAAGCGGATGTCGTCGCGCCCCACCGGAATCTTGCCGGCCAGGCTCAGGCCGTAGCCGACGTCGCTGCCGGCGCCGTCCTGCTTGAGCTGGCGCACCACGCTGGCGATGGAGAACTGCCCGCCGCCGGCCTCGAAGCGGTAGCGTGCCGAGGCATCGGGAATGGTGTTCTGGTCGGTGGTGTTCTGCGTGCCCGTGCCGGTGGTCACGGTGGTCTCCGGGTTCTCCACCGACACGTCGAAGCCGCCGACCGTGTAGCGCACCAGCGGCTGGCGCACGAAGGGCGTGCCGTCGGTGGGGAAGGCGACGAAGTCCAGCGTCTCCGGCAGCGCCACCAGGTTCTGGAAGGTCGACCAGTCCTGGCCGATCAGCCAGTTGTCGATCGTCAGGTAGGCGCGGCGCAGGCCGATGTTGTAGGCATTGGTGACGCGCTCGTTGCCGGCGCCCGGATTGACGATGAAGTCCATCTCCAGGTAGCTGCCGAGCTTGTAGCCCTCGACCAGCGTGTCGGTCTTCAGGAACAGCCGCGTTTCCTTGGCGTGCATGTCGAAGTAGGAGCTGCTGCCGCCGGCCGCGCCCGACACCGGGATCGCGCCGGGCGCGTAGAAGTCGCGCGCCGAGCCCTGCACCACGCTGCCCTCGCTGAAGCGCGAGTACATGGCATCGACCTTGATGTAGCCCCCCAGCGTCAGGTTGGTATCCCCGAGCTTGAAGTCGACCGCCTGGGCCATGGGGGACATCGCTGCGGCGGCCAGCGCCGCGATTGCCGTCTTGTTCATCTCCTCGCTCCTTTGCACCGGGATGGCTCTTGTGTTTCGTCAGGCACGGGGCCTGCGTTGTGATGGAGGGGGCAACGGCCATGCCATGCCCCGGAGGAGACGGAAAATCCCGCCGCAACAAGCACTTGACCCTTCGAGGGGCAACGGCGGCGGGAACCGGGGATGTCACCGAAGGTGACGGTGGCGTTACCGTAGGTAACAAACGGGCATACTGGATCGCAGGAGGAAAGGCATGCGCAAGAACGAAGACGGCCAGGGCCGCGGCGATCAGGCCCTGGTGCTGTTCCTGCTCGCGGCCGGTGCGCTGCTGTCGCCGGCGCTGCAGCTGTGGGTGGCGCCCGGCATGCCCTGGTGGACGCTGTATGCGGTCTGGGGCGCGATCATCGCCCTGGCGGCGCTGGCGCAGCGGCAGGATCCATGACGCCCGAGCTCTGGCAGCTGTTCCTGGCGGCGCTGGTCTACCTCGGCGCCCTGTTCCTGGTGGCCTATGCCGCGGAGAACGGCTGGATTCCCGCCCGCGTCGCGCGCCATCCGCTGACCTACACGCTGTCGCTGGGCGTCTACGCCACCACCTGGAGCTTCTACGGCAGCGTCGGCTTCGCGCAGAACCAGGGCTATCTCTTCCTGACCATCTACGTCGGCGTGACGCTGGCCTTCCTGCTGGCGCCGGTGCTGCTGCAGCCGCTGCTGCGGCTGGTGCGCGACTACCAGCTCACCTCGCTCGCCGACCTCTTCGCCTTCCGCTACCCGAGCCGCTGGACCGGCACCCTGGTCACGCTGTTCATGCTGGTCGGCATCCTTCCCTACATCTCGCTGCAGATCCAGGCCGTGGTGACCTCGGCGCAGGTGCTGACGCAGGAGGTGCCGCCCGGCGTGCTGGCGCTGGTGTTCTGCGTCACCGTGACGCTGTTCGCGGTGCTGTTCGGCGCACGCCAGGTAACACCGCGCGAGAAGCACGAGGGCCTGGTGGTGGCCATCGCCTTCGAGTCGCTGATCAAGCTGGTGGCGCTGCTGGCGACCGCGGCCTTCGCCGTGTTCGGCGTCTTCGGCGGGCCCGCGGGCCTGGACGAATGGCTGCGCGCCAACCCGCAGGCGGTGGAGCAGCTGCATGCGCCGCTGCGCGAGGGTGCCTGGAGCACGCTGCTGCTGCTGGCCTTCTCCGCGGCCTTCCTGCTGCCGCGCCAGTTCCACATGATCTTCACCGAGAACATCGAGCCCGGCGCCCTGCGCACCGCCAGCTGGGCCTTCCCGCTGTTCCTGCTGCTGCTGAACCTGGCCATCCCGGTGGTTCTGTGGTCCGGCCAGAAGCTGGGCATGGACGGCGCCGCCGACTACTACGCGCTGCGCCTGGCGCTGCAGGAGCCCAGCGGCTGGCTGACCTACCTGACCTTCATCGGCGGCATCTCCGCCGCCAGCGCCATGATCATCGTCGAGAGCCTCGCGCTGGCGGCGATGTGCCTCAACCACCTGGTGCTGCCGCTGTGGCTGCGCGGCCGCCGCCCGCGTTCCGGCACCGACTTCTACGGCCACCTGCTCTGGGGCCGGCGCCTGTTGATCGCCGTGGTGATCTTCACCGGCTACGGCGCCTATCTCGCGGTGGGCGACAGCCGCGGCCTGGTGCAGCTCGGCCTGATCTCCTTCGTCGCGGTCACGCAGTTCCTGCCGGCCGTGGCGGCCATGCTGGCCTGGCCGCGCGCCACGCGTGCCGGCTTCATCGCCGGGACCAGCGCGGGCATGACGGTGTGGTTCCTGGTGCTGGTCCTGCCGCTGATCAGCGGCAGGCCCTCGCCGCTGGCGGACTGGCCGCTGCACCAGAGCGGCATCTGGACCTTCGTGAGCTTCTGGTCGCTGGCCGCCAACCTGCTGCTGTTCATCGGCGTGTCGCTGCTCACGCGGCCCACGCCCAAGGAGCAGGCCGCCGATCGCGCCTGCCGCCTGGATGCCGCCCTGCTGCTCAGCCCGCAGCCGCGCGCCGCGGGCGTGGCGGCGCTGCGCGAACGTGTCGCCGGCGCGCTCGGCCCGGACACGGCGGCGGCGGAGATCGAACGCGCCCTCTCCGATCTCAAGCTGGGCGCCGACGAACGCCGGCCGCGGCAACTGCATTTCCTGCAGGAGCGCCTGCAGCGCAACCTCTCCGGCCTGGTCGGCCCGCAACTGGCGCGCGAACTGCTCGGCGCCACGCCCGCCGCCGGCAGTGCCGGCCCGCTAGTGGAAGAAGAACTGGAGCACTCGCAGGACCGCCTGCGCGGCCTCGCGGCGGAGCTCAACCAGCTGCGCCGCTTCCACCGGCAGATCCTGCAGGACCTGCCGGTGGGCGTCTGCTCGCTGGGGCTGAACCTGGAAGTGACGATCTGGAACGAGCGCATGGCCGAGCTCTCCGGCCTGCCGGCCGACGCCGTGCTTGGCAGCCGCGTGGACCAGCTGCCCGCGCCCTGGGCTCGGTTGTTCGGCGACTTCCTGGAGAGCGCGCAGCAGCACCGCTACAAGCTGCAGCTGGCCCTGGACGGCAAGCGCCGCTGGCTCAACCTGCACAAGGAGGACATCGGCGCCGGGGTGGACGATGCCGCCGCCGGCCTGGTGCTGCTGGTGGAGGACCTCACCGAGCAGCAGCAGCTGGAGGCGGAGCTGGCCCACAGCGCGCGCCTGGCCTCGATCGGCACGCTGGCCTCCGGCGTGGCCCACGAGATCGGCAATCCGCTCACCGGCATCACCTGCGTGGCGCAGAACCTGCGCGACGAAGACGACGCCGCGGAGCGGCAATACGGCATCGAGGAAATCCTCAAGCAGTCGCGCCGCATCAGCGACATCGTGCAGTCGCTGCTGACCTTCGCCCGGCCGGCGGCGCAGGAGTCGCGCACCCTGGTACGCCTGGACCTGGCGGCGCTGGTGGTGGAGGCGATCCGCCTGGTGCGGCTGTCGCCCACCGCGCGGGACATCGTCTTCGACAGCCGCCTGGCGCCGGAACTGTGGATCGAGGGCGATCCGGCGCGCCTGACGCAGGTGCTGCTGAACCTGCTGGGCAACGCCGCCGACGCCTCTCCGCCCGGCGGCCGGGTGGAGATCCGCGCCGCTCGCGGTGCCGGCTCGGTGACGCTGGAGGTGCAGGACTGGGGCAGCGGCATCCCCGAGGCCCTGCGCGAGCGCGTGTTCGAGCCCTTCTTCACCACCAAGGATCCGGGCCGCGGCACCGGACTGGGCCTGCCGCTGGCCTACCGCATCGTCAGCGACCACGGCGGCAGCATCGGCGTGGACAGCCGCGAGGGCGCCGGCTCCACCTTCACCGTGCGGCTGCCCGCCGCGCCGGATTCACTGGCTACGGTACTGACATGAGACAGCCTCCAATGGCGCTTTCCAGGCATGGTTTACATCCGGACCAACGTCGACTCGCGACGCTGGGATCCCCGCGCTTTGCGCGGGGGCCCTCCACGCTGCTCGCGACGTCATGAGCCGCCTCCTGATCATCGAGGACGAGGAGGTCATCCGGCGCCAGCTCGCGCGCCTGCTGGCCAAGCACGGCTACGACACCGCCGAGGCCGGCAGCGTCGCCGAGGCCGAGGCCCTGGGCCTGCAGGATTTCGACCTGATCATCGCCGACGTGCGCCTGCCCGGCGTGCTCGGCACCGAGGTGATCGAGCGGGCGCGGCCGGTGCCGGTGCTGATCATGACCAGCTTCGCCAGCATCCGCTCCGCGGTGGAATGCATCCAGAAGGGTGCGGCCGACTACATCGCCAAGCCCTTCGACCACGACGAGATGCTGCTGACCATCGCGCGCCTGCTGCAGGGCGGCCTGCAGTCGCGCCAGAACGCCGCGCTGAAGAAGGACGTCGCGCGGGACTTCCCGGTGTCCGGCATGGTCGGCGACTGCGCCGCGATGCGCGCGGTGTCGGACCGCATCCAGCGCGTCGCCGGGGCCGACATCACCGTGCTGATCCGCGGCGAGTCCGGCACCGGCAAGGAACTGGCGGCCCGGGCCATCCACGAGCGCAGCGCGCGCGCCGCCGGCCCCTTCATCGCGGTGAACTGCGCCGCGATTCCCGACAGCCTGATCGAGGCCGAGCTGTTCGGCCACGAGAAGGGCGCCTTCACCGGCGCCACGCAGCGCAAGCAGGGCCTGGTGGAAGCCGCCCACGGCGGCACCCTGTTCATGGACGAGGTCGGCGAGCTGGCTCCCGCGGTGCAGGCACGGCTGCTGCGCGTGCTGCAGGAAGGCGAGGTGCGCATGGTCGGTTCCACCGCCTCGCGCAAGGTGGACGTGCGCGTGCTGGCCGCCACCCACCGCGACCTGGAGCAGATGGTGCGCGAGCGCACGTTCCGCGAGGACCTCTACTACCGCCTCAAGGTCATGGAACTGATGCTGCCGCCGCTGCGCGAGCGCGGCGACGACGTCGAGCGCCTCGCGCGGCACCTGCTGGAACGCGCCGCGCAGAAGCTCAACCGCGGCGGCATCCGCCTGTCGCAGCGCGCGCTGGCGGCGATCCGCGCGCACCACTGGCCCGGCAACGTGCGCGAACTGGGCAACGCGGTGGAACGCGCCGTGATCCTCTGCGACGGTCCCACGATCGAGCCCGAGCACCTGGCGATCCCGGTCGGCGCGGCGGCGCCGCCGCCGGCTGCCGCGGGACAGACCAGCCTGGAGGACTACTTCCGCCAGTTCGTGCTGCAGAACCAGGACCGCATGACCGAGTCGGACCTGGCCAAGGCCCTGGGCATCAGCCGCAAGACGCTGTGGGAGCGGCGCAGCCGCATGAACCTGCCGCGGCGGCGCGAACCCTGAGCCGCGCCGTCCGCCCGGCGGCCTTGCGGCACCGCAGGCCCGGCACAGGGCCTGCATCCGGTCCCGGGGCGGCGGCAGAATCGCCGCATCGCCCTTCGCCGGAACCGACCTTGCCGACCACGCCGCGCCGTCTCGCCCTCCTGCTGCTGGCCCTCGCCGCCGCGCCGGCCATGGCCGCGCCCGACGGCGCGCGCTGGGAATGCCGGACGCGCGACAGCGCCGGCGACTGCATCGGCCTGTCCACCTATACCCAGCCGGACGGGACGCGGCTCTCCGGCCTGCGCAGCAAGCTGGACGGCAAGCCGGGCTGGCACGGCCTGCTGGTGCGCTACCAGCCCGACGGCGCGCGCAGCGAGTGCATGGCCGACGCCGAAGGCCGCTGCCAGGTCGCGGGCCGTGCCGTGCCGCGGGACAGCCGCCGCGGCATCGCCCGGCCGCCTGCCCTCGCGCCCGCCGCGAAGGAGCGCCCCCAGCCGGCCGACGCCGGCGGCGAGCGCCTCGAATGCGAGCGCGATGCGCGCGGCGCCTGCAACGGCGCGGCGACGCTGTGGTTCCGCAGCGGCGGCCGCCTGCAGGGCCGCTTGGTCCCCGGCGCCCGGGGACCGGTCTGGCAGGGCCGCCTGGTGCGCCACTACCCGGGCGGCGACCGCGAGGAATGCGACAGCGCGCCCAGCGGCGCCTGCGAGGGCCAGACCACCTACACCTACGCCGACGGCACGCGCCTGCAGGGCCGCAAGGTCCTGCGGGACGAGCAGTCGCGCTGGACCGGCGAAGTGGTGCAGATCTTCACCAGCGGCAAGCGCATGCGCTGCGACGCCGGGCGCGAACGGCTCTGCGAGGAGGACACCCAGATCCCGGTGGACGAGCGCGGCAAGCCACTGGGACGGATTCCGCGGTCGATGGCCCGCCGTTGAGGCAGAATGGCGGCAGACAGCGCGAACCGGCCCCGCCACCGGCGGCAACCGGTCGGTATCCGCCCAGGAGAACCATGAAACCGATCTTCATCGCCGGCCTCGCCGCCCTCTGCCTGCTCGGTGCCGGCTGCAGCAGCCTCGGCGGCTCGCGCGCCCCCGCCAAGCAGACCCACAACCTGCGCATCTCGCCGGGGACCGGCGCCAACCTGTTCTTCTGCTTCCCGGGCAAGCCGCAGTGGCAGTACGTGGGCGCGGCCGATCCCAGGGCCGGGCGCGGTGCCACCACGCCCGGCGGCGCACCGCTGGCCTCCACGCTGGACTTCGACGTGACCACCGCCAGCGTGGTCTACCTGCGCATGGACCTCGGCGACGTGCTCGGCGACCCCGAGGCGGCGACCGCCACCGGGCACCGGCATGCCGTGGCGATCCGCCTGACGCCGGGACGCCAGTACCAGCTCGACTGGCAGGTCAGCGCCGACCTCAGGACCACCAAGGGCCGGCTGATCGACATCGGCAACCAGCTGGTGACCGAAGCCGTGCCCATCACGCGCAACATCTGCCGCTAGGCGGCGGAACCCACGAAAAAGGGCCTGCTCGCGCAGGCCCTTTTTCGTGCCGGCAGCGTTGCGCTCAGAAGCGGTAGTGCAGGCCCAGGCTCAGCACCGGCCAGAACTTGAAGTCCTCGGAGTCGTCCTCGAGGTTCTTCACTTCGTTCTGCAGCTCGGTCTGGAACAGCGGGTTGCTGGCCACGTCGAAGCTCTCCGCCGGGTCCGTGGGATCGCAGTCCGGGTTGGCGGTGGCGTCGCAGGCCCGGCCGGACGCGGCCAGCGCCACGTCCGGCGACTGCGTGAACATCACGCCCAGGTCGAAGCTCACGCCGAAGCCGGTGGCATTGGTGGTGCCGCCCCAGCCGATGCCCAGGTAGGGCGCGGTCGAGCCCAGGTCGATGCCGCCGTCCAGGCGCAGGTCGTCGCCGCGGTATTCGCGGTCGCCCACCTCGAAGGTCTCGGTGTTGTTGCGGGTCCGCGCGTCCAGGTCCAGCTCCGGCGCGCCGGTGTAGAGTCCGGCGCTGATGCGGAAGCCGCCGGCGAAGGGCTTGTAGTCCACCATCAGCGAAGCGGCGCTGATCTTCAGGTCGGCGTCGTAGTCGATGCCGTCTTCCTCGTAGCTGCCGCTGTAGGAACCGAAGTTGTAGCCGGCGCGCAGGTCGAAGAAGCGGTTGAGGCCGTAGGTGTAGTCGACGCCGATGCCCGCCGTGCCCAGCCGCAGGCCCAGGCCGCCGTGCTTGGCCACCTCGTCCGCCTGCGCCATGCCCGGCGCCATCAGCATCAGCAGGACCATGGCGGTCTTCTTGTTTCTCATGTTGTCGTGTCTCCCTTGGTGAATGATGCCCGGCGCACAGCTGCACGCCCGCGCCGGACGCTAACAAACGGTGGTGGATGCACCTGCCCCCCAAGCAGGGGATTCCCCGGTCCTGCGCGCACAGGACCGCCCGGCGGGCCGGGTGCTCTGCGGTGGGGGAAGCGCCCCGGCGGCCGGCTAGGCGGCGTCGGGGGTGACGACCTTGGCCGTGCCGGCCTCGGTCATGTCGAAGATGCGGCAGCGCGGCGCCAGCGTGCGCACCAGGCTGATCGCATGGATGCATTCGACGCGGTGCGCGTAGGTTTCAGCCCCGCGGGCGATGGTCTGGTTGTCGCCCGCCTGGAAGGTCCAGTACCACCGGCCTTCCGTATCCCGGTGAATCTCGAAATCAGCCGCCATAGTCCCTGTCAGCCTGCGTTGTTGTCCGGGCGCTGCATGGGCGCCCTCGTATCCCCACATTATTCTGTCTGCCCCTGGCAGCCGCCACCTCGTCCGGATCGAGCAGGACCGCCCCGAGCGGCACGCTTCGTGACAGCGGCGTTACGTCCCGTAACAGGCCGGGAATCCTGGCAACGCACCATCTCATTGTTTTTGCTTGATATCCCATCTGGCATCCTAACTGCTCCACAAAAAGCACAAGCAGCATCCAGCTGCCCGCGCACGGAGGAGAAACGATGCCCACTGAACTGCTGGAGCGGATCGGCAGCGATCCGCATTACCTGGAACTGACCCGCAAGCGCTCGCGCCTGGCCTGGGTCCTCACCGTCATCATGCTGGCGGTGTACTACGGCTTCATCCTGCTGATCGCCTTCGCGCCCGATGTCCTGCGCCAGCGCATCGGCGACGGCGCCACCACGCTGGGCTTCCCGCTCGGCATCGGCGTGATCCTCACCGCGATCCTGCTGACCGGCATCTACGTCTGGAAGGCCAACGGCGAGTACGACCGCCTGACCGCCCGCCTGCACGAGAAAGTCGGGGGAGGCCAGCCGTGAACCTGCGCAAGCTCCTCGCCGCGTCCGCCGCGGTCCTCGCCCTGCCCGCCCATGCGGCCGGCGCCCTCGAAGGCGCCACCACCAAGTCCGAGATCAACCCCATCGCCATCGCGATGTTCCTGGTGTTCGTCGGCCTGACGCTGTTCATCACCAAGTGGGCAGCCGGACGCACCAAGTCGCGCGCCGACTTCTACGCCGCCGGCGGCGGCATCACCGGCTTCCAGAACGGCCTGGCGATCGCCGGCGACTACATGTCGGCGGCCTCGTTCCTGGGCATCTCGGCGCTGGTTTTCGGCTCCGGCTTCGACGGCCTGATCTACTCGATCGGCTTCCTCGTGGGCTGGCCGATCATCATGTTCCTGATCGCCGAACGGCTGCGCAACCTCGGCAAGTTCACCTTCGTCGACGTCGCCGCCTACCGCCTCGGCCAGACGCCGATCCGCACGCTGGCCGCCTCCAGCACGCTGGTGGTGGTCGCCTTCTACCTGATCGCGCAGATGGTCGGCGCCGGCCAGCTGATCAAGCTGCTGTTCGGCCTGGACTACTCCACCGCGGTGGTGATCGTCGGCGTGCTGATGGTGGTCTACGTCACCTTCGGCGGCATGCTCGCCACCACCTGGGTGCAGATCATCAAGGCCGTGCTGCTGCTCGGAGGAGCGAGCTTCATCGCCTTCATGGTCATGCGGCACGTCGGCTTCTCCTTCGACCGCATGTTCACCGAAGCCATCGCCGTCCATCCGAAGGCCGACGCCATCATGGGCCCCGGCGCGCTGGTGAAGGACCCGATCTCGGCGATCTCGCTGGGCCTGGCGCTGATGTTCGGCACCGCCGGCCTGCCGCACATCCTGATGCGCTTCTTCACCGTGAAGGACGCCAAGGAAGCGCGCAAGAGCGTGTTCTACGCCACCGGCTTCATCGGCTACTTCTACATCCTGACCTTCATCATCGGCTTCGGCGCCATCATCCTGGTGGGCTCCAACAGCATCTACCTGGACGACAAGGGCGGCCTGCTCGGCGGCAACAACATGGCCGCCGTGCACCTGGCCCATGCGGTGGGCGGCGAAGTGATGCTGGGCTTCATCTCGGCGGTGGCCTTCGCCACGATCCTGGCGGTGGTGGCCGGCCTGACGCTGTCCGGCGCCGCCGCGGTGTCGCACGACCTCTACGCCCACGTCTTCGCCCGCGGCAAGGTCGACGACGCCAAGGAACTGAAGGTCTCGCGCATGGCCACCCTCGCGCTGGGCGTGGTGGCGATCCTGCTCGGCATCGTGTTCGAGAAGCAGAACGTCGCCTTCATGGTAGGCCTGGCCTTCGCGGTCGCGGCCAGCACCAACTTCCCGATCCTGATCCTGTCGATGTTCTGGAAGGGCCTGACCACGCGCGGCGCCGTGATCGGCGGCGGGCTCGGCCTGGCCACCGCGGTGACGCTGACCGTGCTCGGACCTGCCGTGTGGGTGAAGGTGTTCGGCTACGCCGAGCCGATCTTCCCCTACGACGCCCCCGGCC
>Ga0255097_1000391_pt1 | contig 18624 bp, 16 predicted proteins | sample Colum_Atlam_RepB_2_FD_188436 | JGI IMG/M metagenome (GOLD analysis project Ga0255097, IMG submission 188436) | Freshwater microbial communities from Columbia River, Oregon, United States - Colum_Atlam_RepB_8d | ecosystem: Environmental > Aquatic > Freshwater > River | place: USA: Oregon...
CCCCTAGATGGGAACAAAGAATTATGAGGTTTCCCATGCACCCCCTGCCCCGTCTTGGCCAAAAGCGCCCGGTTTTCGACGCCCGTTCAGGCTCCAACAGCTTTGGCGATCTGCCGGAATGGGATTTGACCGACCTTTACCCCGGCCCCGATGCCCCCGAGGTGGAGCGTGACATGGCTTGGGTCGACGCCGAAACCACCCGGTTCGAGGCCACCTACAAGGGCAAACTCGCGGGCCTTGATGCTGCAGCCATGCTGGCCTGCGTTCAGGCCTATGAGACGATCGACGTGACCGCGGGTCGCCTGATGTCCTACGCCGGCCTGCGCTATTATCAAAATACCATGGATTCTGAACGTGCCAAGTTCATGGCCGACGCGCAGGACCGCATCACCAATGCCACCACGGCGCTGGTGTTCTTCAGCCTTGAATTCAACCGGCTGGACGATACGCTTTTGGCCCGCCTGATGGCCGACAACGCTGACCTCGCCCGCTACAAGCCGGTTTTTGACCGCATGCGCGCCATGCGCCCGCACCAGTTGTCGGACGAATTGGAAACCTATCTGCACGATGCCTCGGTCGTGGGGTCCAGCGCTTGGAACAAGCTGTTCGATGAAACCATGGCGGGGCTGATGTTCACCGTGGCGGGCGAAGAGGAAGACCTGAACTTAGAGGCCACGCTGAACCTTCTGACCGATGCCGACCGCGCGAAGCGCGAGGCGGCAGCCCGCGCACTGGCAACGGTTTTCGACAAGCACATCAAGCTTTTCGCCCGCGTTCACAACACGCTGGCCAAGGAAAAGGAAATCGACGACCGCTGGCGCAAGATGCCCTCGGCGCAGCATGCGCGGCACCTGTCGAACCATGTGGAACCCGAAGTGGTCGAGGCCCTGCGCAATGCGGTGGTCGCGGCCTATCCCAAGCTGTCGCACCGCTATTACCGGCTGAAGGCCAAATGGCTGGGGCTGGATCGTTTGCAGGTCTGGGACCGCAACGCACCCTTGAACCTAGAGCCGCCGAAGACCGTCGGCTGGGCCGAGGCGACCGATACCGTGCTGTCGGCCTATGCCGCGTTTGATCCGGAAATGGCCAAGATTGCCAAGCCCTTCTTCACCGATGGCTGGATTGATGCCGGCGTCAAACCCGGCAAGGCCCCCGGCGCCTTTGCCCACCCGACTGTGACCACGGTTCACCCCTATGTCATGCTGAACTACTTGGGCAAACCGCGCGATGTGATGACCTTGGCGCATGAGCTGGGCCACGGGGTGCATCAGGTTCTGGCGGCAGGTCAGGGCGAGCTGTTGTCCTCGACCCCGCTGACGCTGGCCGAAACCGCATCGGTCTTTGGCGAGATGCTGACCTTCCGCCGTCTGCTGGACACCGCGAAAACCAAGGCAGAGAAAAAGACCCTGCTGGCGGGCAAGGTTGAAGACATGATCAACACGGTCGTGCGGCAGATCGCGTTTTATGACTTTGAATGCAAGTTGCACGCGGCCCGCGCCGAGGGAGAATTGACCCCTGACGACATCAACGCGCTGTGGATGTCTGTTCAGGCGCAGTCGCTTGGCGATGCCTTTGATTTCATGGATGGATATGAGACCTTCTGGGCCTATATCCCACATTTCGTGCATTCGCCCTTCTACGTCTATGCCTATGCCTTTGGCGACGGTTTGGTGAACGCGCTTTATGCGGCTTACGAAGGTGGCCTGCCGGATTTCGTGCCAAAGTACTTCGAGATGCTGAAAGCCGGCGGATCCAAGCATCACAAAGAACTGTTGGCGCCCTTTGGTCTGGATGCCTCTGACCCGAAATTCTGGGACAAGGGCCTGTCGATGATCGCGGGCTTCATCGACGAATTGGAAGCGATGGAAGACTGACGCCGCCGAAAGACCGCCAAGGCGATCATGGGCAGGCAAACGCCGGCCCATGGCATGTCATCTGGTTCAGCCTTGCAGGTGCTGCGCCAATTCACTGTAGGGCAGGTTCAACAGATCCTTGTGCAACTCGACCGTCACTTTGCCAGCCAGTGATTTCGGCAAGGCATCCCGCAAAGCCCCCAGCATCTTTGGTCCAGCCGCGATCACAAGCGCATCCGCCTTTGCAACCGGCCAGAACCGTTCCAGCGCCTCGACCGCATGGCGTGCCATGACCGCCCGCCCCAAAGCCTCGCGGTCGCTGGCCTCGCCGCCGACCACAAAACTTGCGCCCCTTGGGCCGCTGTGACTTTGCGAGCCGTCCCTTAAAAAATCACGTTCGACATCGCCAAGTGACGCCGCTGTGCGATGGGCCAGCTTTTGCAGGCTGCGTGGCTCTGACCCGGTATAAATTGAAAATTCCCCTTCAGAGGCAAGAAGATAAAGGGTGGTTCGACTTGTCATGACTGTCTCCTCCCGAAATGTCGGCAAAAACACCGATCCGGGAAGTCTGGACCAACACGATTCGCAGCGCCTTGATCCCGCTCAATTCTGTTGCGATGCGAAAGGCACAAGGCAAAGGCCGTTCAAAACAGCGCCCATGGGGCGGCAGGCAAACTGCTGTCACACCGCCAATCGGGGCATGGTTGTAACGAAGGCCCGCATCAAGCCGACAGCGCCATGCCCGCAAGTTTTGCGGCCACCCGCGCCCCAAAATCGGGCGCGCGGGGATCATGGCACATCTGCCCGTAATACCAGCCGATATAGGCCCTGAAAGGCCAGTCGCCCGCCGCTGCCCGCGCCTCGGCCCGGACTATTGCAGTCTCCATCTCGCGCCGCCTGTGCACGATTTCGCAGATATGATGAAAATCGGTATCGCCGCACAGAACCACGGGCCGCTCATGCAGCATCGCCTCGATCCCGACGGCAGAATTGATGGTGACGACGACATCAGCTTTGGCCAGCAAGTCATGAATATTGCCAAGAAAAATCCGAAGTCGTGCATCCTTTCGGGATTGCCGCACCAGCCAATCCAATGTCTCTGGCGTCTTTTCCTTGGGATGAGGTTTGACCACCACCGGGCGGGGATCGCCGAGGTCCAACAGCGCCTTTATCATCTGGCGCGGCGTCAGGTGGCAGGTTTCCCCCACATCGCGGTTGTCTTCGGTCTGCAAGAAGACGGCGATCGCATGGTCAGGGGCGTCGATCACCCCCTGAGGCTGGTCGTAATGCGACTTGCGTCCCCCCACCATGCGGGCGCGGATTTCGTCAAAAATCGTCGCATCGGCGGCAGGATCGGGGCCGGGCTGAAAGGGCGTGGCGGCAATCGAGGAAAACAGCCGAAACCCACAAGGGTCCAGCGTGAAGAATGGCTCGATATAGGCCTTGCCCGCGTTCAGCACCCGCGGGTGGCGGATGCGGGCGTGGTGGACGATGTGAAAGCCGCGGTCTGCCTCGACCCGCGCCAAGGTTTGCGCGGGGTCCAGCGTCACCACCGCGACCTCTAGCCCCTCGGCCTCCAGCGCCTTGGCCAGTGTGCCGTAAAACTGCCGCATGGCCCAAGCATGGGCGCGGATCGCCTCAGGAACGTGCAGCGTAACCGCCGCCGTCAAATCGTGACGTCCACCGCCTCGCGGTAAGCCCAGTCGATCATGGCTTGCGTGCCTTTGGCATTCTCCAACGTCCAAGCAAACGGGGCGCCTTCGCGGACAGATCGACCAAAGGCCTCGACCTGAAGTTGATACTGATTCAGCGCCGGGAAGCGTTCGATCAGCGTGCGGTTGCCGCCCTTGTGCAATTCGATTTCCGCCATGTCATTGACCCCGGCATTGAAGGGGCCACCCTCAAGCCGGATCATGCCCGTGGTGCCTTGGAAGGTCACGACCTGGCGGTTATAGGCGCGCATCGTGGTCATGGAATTGTAGGTATAGCGCCCCGCCGGGCCTTGCATGGTGGCGGCCACCTGCGCCCAAATCTCGACCCCTTTTTCGCGGATGACGCGGGACGACAGATCAACCGGCTCTGCCCCGGTGACAAAGCGGGCCGAGCCAAAGGTGTAAACCCCAATGTCGCGCAACGACCCGCCGCCGGTTTCGGGGCGGTTGCGGATATTGCCACCATCATCAAGGAAGAAAGAAAACTGCGCATCGACGTGGCGCAGGGTGCCAATCTCGCCGGCCGCGATCCATTCGCGGGCGCGCTGCCATTGCGGGTGATGCACGATCATATAGGCCTCGGCCGCCACAAGGCCGGTGCGGTCACGGGCCGCGATCAGCGCGTCAATCTCGGGGGCGTGCAGCGCGATGGGCTTTTCGGTCAGCACATGCTTGCCCGCCTCCAGCGCCTTCAGCGTCCATTCGACATGCAGATGGTTCGGCAGCGGGATGTAGACCGCTTCAACGGCGGGATCAGCAAGCAGCGCCTCATAGGTCTTCACATGGCGCGCGGCCGGGGCAAAGGTCTGAAACCCTGCCACCTTTTCAGCGCTGGACGAGGCGACGGCCACCAGTTCCGCCCCATGGGCCGCATGAATGGCCGGCCCCATATGGCGCAGTGCAAAGTTCGATGCACCCAGAATACCCCATTTGACGGTTTTCATATCCTGCCCTCCTGCGTTCCCCTCTCAAGGTAAGGGAGAGGCAGGCGCAAGACAACTAGCCACGCACGAGAAGCGACTTGGCAAAGGCGTAAAGCAACACGCCCGAATAGGCCACCGTCAGCGCCGACAGCACCGCCCAAGGGTAGCGCAACAACAAAACGACGATCGCGATGGCGGCAATGACGACAAAGGCGGCACGGTCGGTCGGCACGCGCACGGCCTTCAGCGACGGGGTTGGCAGACGCGAGATCATCATCAGGCCAACCAGCACCAACCAAATCGCCAGCAGCGGCCAAGGCGCCATGGGCCATTCGGGAAACTGCCAAGCGATATAAAGCGGCGCCATGGCCAGCATCGCACCTGCGGGCGACGGCACGCCTTGGAACTTGCCCAAGCGGGCAAGGCCAGCCGCCACCTCGTTGCCGATGTTGAACCGGGCAAGCCGCAACACCGTGCAGACGACATAGATCAAGACCGCGCCCCAGCCAAAGTCATTGCCAGCCGGGAAGGCCCAGTAATACATCAAAAAGCCGGGAGCGACGCCGAAATTCAGAAAGTCCGCCAGCGAATCCAACTCGGCACCGAGAGGGCTTTCGCTTTTCAAGAACCGCGCCAGACGGCCATCCAGCCCATCCAAAACGGCCGCCAGCAAGATCATCACCACAGCGGCAGAAAAGAACCCGGCTGCCGAAAACCGGATTGAAGCAAGGCCCGCACACAGCGCGCCCACCGTCATCATATTGGGCAACAGCTGCACCAAGGACATGTCACGCCGCGCGCCGCGCCAGCGCTTCAGGTCGGCCTTTTGCTCCCCCTCTGGCAGCGCGCCCATCTTATTCGCTCCGTGCCAGACGCGCAGGCAGATTGCGCGTCAGATCTGCGATCACGGTTTCACCTGCCACCATGGTCTGCCCCAAGGCAACCTGCGGCTCCACCCCTTCGGGCAGGTAGACATCCAGCCGCGAGCCAAAGCGGATCAGGCCAAAGCGGTCGCCCATGCGCAGGGATTGGCCAACGCGGGTGAAGCAGACGATCCGGCGGGCAACCAGCCCGGCAATTTGCACCACGGCCACCTTGCGCCCATCGGCCAACTTGATCGCCAACGAGTTGCGCTCATTGTCAGAGCTGGCCTTGTCGAGCGAGGCATTGAAGAATTTGCCCGGCCGGTAGGCGATGGCGTCGATCTGGCCCGCAACCGGCATGCGGTTCACATGGCAGTTAAAGACGTTCATGAAGACCGACACGCGCAACAGCGCCTCTGGCCCCATGCCCAACTCGGCAGGTGGCACCGCCCGTTCAATCAGCGAGATCACGCCATCGGCGGGCGACACGATCAGGCCTTCGTCCAAAGGCACCGAGCGGATGGGATCGCGGAAGAAGTAATAGCACCAGACGGTCAGACCAAGGCCGATCCAACCCAAAGGTGCGCAGATCCAGAACAGCACAGCCGTCACCGCGCCGAAAATGGCGACAAAACGCCAGCCCTCGGGGTGCATGGGTTTAAGGAAGGTGTCGAGCATGTTCATTGACTGGTAACCTTTGAAGTTTCGGCCCCGGTCCTATCGACTTGGGGCGCGCGGAGCAAGGAAAACCCCACGCGCCGATGCCGATGACGGCACGGCCCTTAGACCGGCACCGTCATACCCTTGCCCTTGGCAAGCTCGCGCATGCGGGCTTGCAGCTTTTCAAAGGCGCGCACCTCGATCTGGCGGATGCGTTCACGGCTGACACCGTAGCTTTCCGACAGGTCTTCCAGTGTCACCGGCTCATCCGACAGGCGGCGCTTGGCCAGAACATCGCGTTCGCGGTCGTTCAGCACCTCCATCGCTTTGGTCAGCAGGCCAAGGCGGATGTCCATTTCATCTTTTTCGGCGTAAGCTCCGGCCTGATCGCTGTCCTCGTCTTCCAGCCAATCCTGCCACTGGCTGCCGCCTTCGCCATCCGACCCCACCTGCACGTTCAGGCTGGCATCAGAGCCGGCCAGACGGCGGTTCATGGCGATGACCTCGGCCTCGGACACCGACAGATCCTTGGCGATCTGCGCCAGATTTTCAGGACGCAGATCGCCCTCTTCCAGCGCGCCGACCTTGGCTTTGGCCTTGCGCAGATTGAAGAACAGCTTTTTCTGCGCCGATGTGGTGCCCAGCTTCACCAAAGACCAAGACCGCAGGATATATTCCTGAATCGAGGCACGGATCCACCACATCGCATAGGTCGCAAGGCGGAAGCCCTTTTCGGGGTCAAAGCGTTTGACCGCCTGCATCAGGCCGACATTCGCCTCGGAAATCACCTCGGCCTGCGGCAGGCCGTAGCCCCGATAACCCATGGCGATTTTCGCGGCCAACCGCAGGTGGCTGGTGACCAGCCGATGGGCTGCCTGCGGATCTTGCCGGTCGGCCCAAGCCTTGGCCAACATGTATTCTTCTTCCGGTTCCAGCATGGGGAACTTGCGGATGTCCTGCATATAGCGGTTCAGCCCTTGTTCCGGGCTGGGTGCAGGCAGATTTGCGTAGGTGCTCATTTCGACGCCCCTTCTCCTCATTCATCGGGTCCGATTGCGGCCCCCGAAGGCCGAAAATCTAGTCCCCTTGCGCGCAGCTTTCAAGGATTGCGCTATCACGCATTGATGAACGTCAGATGTGCGGAATTCCGTCGCGGACAAGGATCATGTCAAAAACCTCACGAAAGTGTCAGGTATTTTTCAGATCGCCACCCGCTCTCCCAGTTCCACAACGCGGTCCCGCGGCAAGTGGAAGAAGTCGGTCGGATCGGCCGAAATCCGCGCCAGCGTCGCGTAAAGCTGATCCAGCATCCGGCCAAAGCCCCCCGGCCCCGATGGCACCGGGCGACGACGACCCAGAAAGAAGGTTGACGCCATGACGTCGAACTTCAGGCCAGAGCGGCGGGCATGCACCATGGCACGGCTGACGTTCGGAGTTTCCATGAACCCGAACCGCAAGGTCAGGCGGGCGAAATGTTCGGTCAGCACCTCATATTCCGCACGTTCCTCCAGCGTGGCATAGGGCACGCGCAGGGTTTCCACCGTCAAAAGCACGGTCTGGTCATGCAAGACCCGGTTGTGCTTGAGGTTATGCAACAGCGCCGAAGGCACCACATCCGCGTCGGGCGTCAGGAAAAACGCGGTGCCGGGGATGATCTGAACCGAGGAATTGCGCATCGAACGGACAAAACTGTTGAGCGGGATCGCCAGCTTGTGCAGCCGCGCCGAAACCCGCTGCGTGCCGCGCCACCAAGCCACCATCACAAGGCACAGCACGGCCGCAATCATCACCGGCACATAGCCGCCATCGGCAATCTTGGCCGCGTTAGAGGCAAAGAAGGCCAACTCCACCACGATGACCGGGGCAACAAGCAGAACGCTGATCACCAGCGGCAGCTTTTTGACCCGCCACAGGAACAGCGCGCCCAGCGTGGTTTCCAGCACCATGCTGCCGGTCACCGAAATCCCATAGGCCGAGGCCAGCGCGGTAGAACTGCGGAACGTCAGCACCAGCCACAAGACCCCGAACAGCAACGTCCAGTTGACGGCCCCGATATAGATCTGCCCCGAAGCGCTTTCGGCGGTATGGCGCATGGTCAGGCGGGGCAAAAAGCCCAGCTGGATCGCCGCGCGCGCCATCGAAAACGCGCCAGAGATCACCGCTTGCGCCGCGATCACGGTGGCGGCGGTCGCCAACAGGACCAGCGCGGGCAAGGCATGGCCAGAGGCCATCGAGAAGAAGGGGTTCTCCAGTGCAGAGGGATCCGCCAGCACAAGCGCGCCCTGCCCCAGATAGTTCAGCACCAAGGCCGGGAAAATCAGCGAAAACCACGCGATGACGATCGGGCGACGGCCGAAATGGCCAAGGTCGGCATAAAGCGCCTCGCCGCCGGTGACGGCCAGAAACACCGCGCCCAGCACCACAAAGGCCACCCCCTTGTGGGCAAGCAAAAAGCCAAACCCCCAAGCCGGGTTCAGGGCCGCCAGAATGCCGGGGTTCGCCGCCATATGCCACAGGCCAAGCCCGCCCAGCGTCAAGAACCATACCACGGTGATCGGTCCGAAAAAGCGGGCAATCTTCGTCGTTCCGCGCCGTTGCACGATGAACAGCGCCAAAAGAATTCCGATGGCAACCGGCAGCACCCATTCATTCAGCGCAGGCAGCACCATCTCCATGCCTTCAACGGCAGACAGCACCGAAATGGCGGGGGTGATGACGGCATCACCGCCAAAAAGGGCTGCTGCCATGATGGCCAGCGCCAGAATGGGCAAGGACCGGCGGCCCAGCGCAAGACGCACCAGCGTGTAAAGCGCCAGCACCCCGCCTTCGCCGCGGTTGTCGACGCGCAGCAGCGCGAAGATGTATTTCACAGTAACGATCAGCACCAGCGTCCAGACCAAGAGCGACAAAAGCCCCAAGACCTCGGGGCGGCCGGGCTGGGCGCCCTCGGCGGCGGTGGCGTGCAGCGCCTCGCGGAAGGCGTAAAGCGGCGAGGTGCCGATGTCCCCATAAACCACCCCAATTGCCCCGATCACCAGCGCCGTCATCCCTTGGCGTTCATGTTCGGATTGGTGGATATCGGCCTCTGCATCGGATTCCGCACGCAGGTAATCGGCGATGTCGAGCGCCTCTTCATCGAAAAGCGGCAATTGTTCAGGGTCCGCGGGGCGGACGGGATCGTGGATCATGGTATCCAGCTTTGATTTCGGGATCGGTTTGACCACACAGCCAGCCCCAAGGGCCGGCAGGTCGGCAAGGAAGTTTGGGAGGTCTGGCAGACAACCCCTGTGAGCACTCCGGCGCAACTGCCGATTCCGTCGGCATGGTCGCAACCTACGCCGCTCACGAAGCCGTAACAAGGGGAAACGAACGCGTGAGCGCGGGTTGGCTTAAACGCCCCGCAATGCATTGATAAGGTTTGCCATATCGTCAGGAAGCGGGCTTTCGAACTCCAATTCCTCGCCCGTGACCGGGTGTTCAAAGCCCAAACTGGCCGCATGCAGCGCCTGCCGGGGGAAGCTGTTAGCAAGTTCTGCCGCCGCCCCGAACAGCTTTTCCGGCAACCGCCGCTTGCCGCCATAGGTCTGATCGCCCAACAGCCCATGGCCGGCATAGGACATATGCACCCGGATCTGATGGGTGCGCCCGGTCTCAAGCCAGCATTCCATCAGGCTGGCCGCGCCCTGAAAGCTTTCCAGAACATGGGCGCGGGTGATGGCATGGCGGCCTTCGTTCCAGACCACCGCCTGACGCTGGCGGTCGGTCTTGTGGCGGGCCAGATGGGTGGCGATCTTCAGGATGCCCCCCGCCTCAAAGCTGATCCCCTTTAGGCCGCGCAGGCGCGGGTCATAGGCGTCGGGCAGGCCATGCACGACCGCCAAATAGTGCCGGTTCACCGAATGCGCTTCGAACTGGGCAGCAAGCCCGTGATGCGCCCGGTCGGATTTTGCGACCACAAGAAGGCCTGTCGTGTCCTTGTCGATGCGGTGCACGATGCCCGGACGCCGCTCGCCGCCAATCCCCGACAGGGTATCGCCGCAATGGTACAATAGGGCGTTCACCAAGGTGCCCGAAGGCGTGCCGGGTGCGGGATGCACCACCATTCCGGCCGGTTTGTCGATGACGATCAGATCGTTGTCTTCCCAAATGACGTTCAGAGGAATGTCTTCGGCCAAGGTCTCCACCTCGACCGCAGGGGCCAGACGTAGGGCATAGACTTGACCTTCCGCCACCTTGGTCTTGGGGTTGGTGACGGCCACGCCATCCAAGAGCACATCGCCCTCGTCGATCATCTTCATCAGGCGCGAGCGCGACAGTGCCGCTTCCTCTGGCACAAGACCGGCAAGCGCCTTATCAAGGCGGGCGGGCGCATCCTCGCCGATGGTCAGGTGCAGCCAGCCGTTTTCAAAAGGCATCGCCATGCAAGACACTCCTAACGCCCTGCCGGACCTGCCGCCCAGCCTGCGCCTTCTCAAGGGGTTGGTGATGGTGTTGATGGTCACCATGATTGTGGGTGTCATAACGGTGGTTTGGCTGCTTGTCACCCGCATGCCGGACGGAAACGCGGCCCCCGCGCTGATCCCTGTGCTGCCTGCCAATATCACCCTTCCCGACGGGCTGGTGGCCGAGGCGGTGACGGCCGGAAAGGGTTGGTTTGCCGTGGTCACGTCCGATCATCAAATCTTGATCATTGGAGAAGATGGGAAGCTAAAACAGAAACTTCTGATCACTCCTTGATGCTCTAATGATCATGGGTCGTTTCTCGCTTGACGCGACAGGTCGAACATTCGCTATGTGGGCTTCAACCTGTGGTTAGGGTTCTAGTGATATATGAGACCTGCGGTTATCAAGCGGCTACACGCCCGGATCGCGGCGATCCCCGCCGAAGAAATCGCACGACAATATAAGATCTTGACCGAAGGGCAGATCTCTCGCGAACTGCTGACCATCCTAGTCTATTTCATCTCGGCCCTTATGGCCCCCCCCCTCCATCGTTTCAATCTGCGCCACGGTCGACTTCACGGCCAAATGGATCAGCTTTCGACAGATGAAAGGCTTGGTTCCGGCAAACAATCCCCTGCGCTATCTGGGAACCCTAACGTCTGTGGTGTTGTCGCAGGGCTGCTATGCCTCGTCTCTGGCACATGTCTATCAATCGCCACTCCCCCTCGCTATGCCGTTTGCGGCAGGCTGCCTGTCGATGGCGCTGTTTCAGTTGACCACGATCCGGGTGGTCCACCGGCCCTATGCCATCGTTGGTTTTGGCGCGACTTTTGCGGCCGCACTCTGGGGTGTCGTGATGGAGTCGCTTAACCGATCCGGCTCCGTCGCGTTGGTGCTGAGCGTCATTGCCCTGATCGCGGCGGCCTATTTCATCTATACCATCCTGCACTCCAATCATGTGTTGCACGCGCAAGTCGTACGCGAGCGGGAAACCGCGCGGGCCGCAGAACGCACCAAGGCCAAGTTCTTGGCCCGGATGAGCCACGAGTTGCGCACCCCCCTGAATGCCATCCTTGGTCTGAGCCATAGCGAGATGGTACAGGCTAAAGATCCCGTATCCGTCGAACGCATGCGCAATGTGACCGATGCCGCCCGAGGGCTGGCCGTGATTCTGGACGAGATTCTGGACATGTCGGCGATCGAGGCCGGCCATCTGCCGATCCGCCCCACGCCCTGCATCCCGGCACGCGAAATAAAGACGGCCGCCGAACTCTATCGGCCACTGTTCGAAGCGCGGGGTCTGCATTTCATTCTGGAAGTGTCACCCGACCTGTCGATTCAGGTCCTGCTCGATGGCCAACGCCTGCGGCAATGCCTGTCAAACCTGCTGTCCAATGCGCTGAAATACACACCAAGCGGTGGCGTTACGCTGCAGGCCGGTCTGGGCAGCGATGGACGTATCCAGATCGCGGTCAGCGACACGGGGTTGGGCATTCCGCTGGAGGAGGCCGATCGCATCTTTCAACCCTTCCAACGGGGGGCCAGCACGCAGCCCGGCACCGGGCTTGGCCTGCCGATCAGTCGCGCGATTGCACGCGCCATGGGCGGAGATCTCGAACTGGTCGCGGGCGGTGCGGGGGGCGGGGTCGGCGCGCGGTTTTTGTTGACGATAGGCTGTGCGGTCGATGCGGCGGCGGCCACGACCACGGTCCCCACCAGTCCACCGCTCCCCCAAACGACAACCCCAATCCGTGTCTTGATTGTCGATGACATCGCCACCAACCGTCTGGTCGCCCGCATCCACCTCCAACTTCTGGGCGCCGCGACCGAAGAGGCCGCCTCTGGTGAGGAGGCCTTGGAGTTGATCCGCAACAACCCGCCGGACCTTGTGTTTCTCGATATGAACATGCCGGGGCTGGACGGGTTGGACACGCTGCGACTGATCCGCAAACTGCCAACCCGGGCGGCACGGGTGGCGGTTGTCGCGATGACCGCCGATGCCACCGACGCGCATCGCCGCCGCTATCTGGACGCGGGGCTGGATGGCTATCTTGCCAAACCGCTGACGCCAGAATCCGTGTCCGAGATTGTCGCACGGTTTGCACCTCGGGCCTGACCTGCCGCGGTAAAGCAGCCCAACGACGGGTCAAAACCGACACGCCTCGCGGCGCGGGCAGGCGTGACTTTGACCCTTGCCCGGATCAGGCTGCCGCAACACTGGGGCAGCATTGGCGCAGAGCCGAGGGGATGCGATGATCGGGGATCTTGGCGCGAAAGACGCAACCGAAATGGCCGACTGGGTCGCCGCAGGCGAAGTGTCGCCGAGCGAACTTTTGGACGCCGCCTTGGGCGCGGTCGCGGCGCGCAATCCGGCCCTGAATGCCGTTGTGCAGGTGCAAGAGGGCGTGGCCCGCCGTGCGATTGCCGATGGCCTGCCGCAGGGTCCGTTCCGGGGCGTGCCGTTCTTGCTCAAAGACCTTGGCTGCGAGGCGGTGGATTTCCCCGGTCACAATGGCAGCCGGTTGCTGGCAAACACCCATTACTCCCGCGATTCCGCGATCTTCGAACGCATCCGCGCCACAGGCGTCGTCACCTTTGGCCGCACCACCAGCCCCGAGGGCGGCATTGGTGCGGCGACCGAGGCCGCCGTATATGGCGGGCCAACCCGGAACCCGTGGAATACGGATCATACGCCCGGCGGATCGTCCGGGGGCGCAGGCGCGGCGGTGGCAGCGGGGATCGTCGCCATGGCCCATGGGTCGGACGGCGGCGGATCTGTGCGCATTCCGGCCTCAAGCTGTGGGCTCTTTGGCTTCAAGCCCACCCGCGCCCGGCTGCCCGATGGTCCCTTTGTCGGCGAAGGTTGGGCGGGCATGGCGATTGACGGATTTCTGACCCGCTCGGTCCGCGATACGGCGCGGATGCTGGACGCGTGCGCTGGTCCCGATCTGGGCGCGCCCTATGTGGCACCGCCGCTGCAGGCCAGCCATGCCGATGCCATCTCCCGCCCGCCGCGCCGACTGCGGGTGGCGATCTGCGACACCACCTTCACCGGCGACCCCATCCATCCCGAAGTGGCAGAGGCGGTGCGCGCGACGGGGCGTCTGCTGGAAGGCCTTGGCCACCATGTTGCCCCTGCCCTGCCCACCGCGGACGTTGCGATGATGATGCGGGCTTGGACCGATATTGTCGGCGTCGGTACGGCCTTGGGGGTGAAAAAGGCCTTGAAGGGGCGGCCTCTGTCGCCCGATCTGGTCGAAGGCGTCAGCCGGGGGGCCTTTGCCCATGCCGAGACATTGCACCCGACGCGCTATCTCGAGGCGGTTGGTGAAATCCACGCCTTTGGCCGTCAGATGGCGGGGTTCTTTGCCGGTGGCCCGGATATTCTGCTTTCCGCGACGCTTGCCGAACCCCCGGCCCGCATCGGCCGCTTCAACCATGACACCGACGATTACGTCGCCTATCGCACGGGCCCAAAAGGGATTTTCGCCTATTCCCCGTTCTGCGCCATCTTCAACGCCAGCGGACAACCCGCCGCCAGCCTGCCGCTTGCGATGTCTGCCAGCGGCCTGCCCATCGGCCTCCATCTGGCCGCAGCCTTTGGCGAAGATGAGCTTTTGATCGCCCTTTGTGCAGAAGTTGAGCAGGCGCAACCCTGGGCTGTGCGCCGCGCGCCAATCGCCGCGTGATCGCAGGTTTCTGTTGCGCCCCGCGAAAAAACGCGGTCCAAATATGATCAAAATAGCAGGGAGCGAGTCACCATGACGGCAAAGAACGCCATCGAGGCGCGGAACGTCGTGAAGGCCTTTGGCCAAGGCGATACCGCCGTGCGGGCGTTGGACGATGTGTCAGTCGAAATCCGTCAGGGAGAGTTCTTCACCCTTCTTGGTCCCTCGGGCTGCGGCAAGACCACGCTTCTGCGCCTGATCGCGGGCTTTGAAATGCCGACCGATGGGCTGATTTTGCTGGATGGGCAGGACATCACCTACCTGCCGCCGAACAAGCGCCCAGTGAACACGGTGTTCCAGTCCTACGCGCTTTTCCCGCACCTGACGGTGGCGCAGAACATCTCGTTCGGGCTTGAGATGATGGGCAAACCGCGCGCGGAAATTGCGGCGCGCACCGAAAAGATGCTGGCGCTGGTGAAGCTGGAGGCGATGGCGGGCCGCAAGACCAGTCAGCTTTCGGGCGGTCAGCAGCAGCGTGTGGCGCTGGCCCGCGCACTAGCCCCGCAGCCGAAGGTGCTGCTTTTGGACGAACCCCTGTCGGCCTTGGACCTGAAGCTGCGCCAAGCGATGCAGATCGAGTTGAAACGGCTGCAACAGGAAACCGGCATCACCTTTGTCTTCGTGACCCACGATCAAGAAGAAGCCCTGACCATGTCGGACCGGATCGGCGTCATGTCGAACGGCAAGTTGCAGCAGGTCGGCACGGCGAAAGAGATCTACACCACCCCGAAAAACCGGTTTGTGGCCAGTTTCATCGGTGAGACGAATTTCCTGGCCGCCAAGGCGGACGGAACGAAGGCGCGGCTTGCCTCGGGCGATATGGTGGACCTTGCCGTACCCGTCAGCGGGGATGTCACCTTGACGGTGCGGCCCGAACAAGTGCGGCTTGCCAGCGCGAACGAGCCGGGCGCCCTGCCCGCCACGATCACCAATCTGGTCTATTTCGGCACCGATACCCATGTGCATCTGGCGCTGTCGGACGGCACCGAGGTGACGGCCCGGGTGCAAAGCCCGGCCACCGGCGATGCCGGTCTGGAAAAAGGTGCCAAAGCAGCAATCCGCTTTGCCCCCGGCGCGGTTCAGGTCGTGGGAGACTGACCCATGGCAGACATCCACATGAGCGCGGCAGAGGCCGCCCAGATCAAGACCTCGGCCCGCCATGGCTGGCTTTTGTCGCTGCCCGCGCTGGTGGTGCTGGCCGCCGCCGCGGTTGGCCCTTTGCTGATCGTGGTGGTCTATTCCTTTCTTGAGGCGGGCAAGCACGGCAACGTGGTGGGGAATTTCTCGACCGATGGCTGGCGCGGCATCCTGTGGACCAAGGATATCTTCACCGACAGCTATGTGCTGGCCGATGCCCACCTGACGATCTTTTGGCGTTCGATCAAACTGTCGTTCCTGACCACGATGACCACCTTTGTCGTCGGCTTTCCGACCGCATGGTTCATCGCCACACGGCCCCCCAAGGCGCGTGCGCTGTGGCTGTTTTTGATAACCATTCCGTTCTGGACCAACCTTTTGATCCGCACCTATGCGATCAACGAGGTGATCCGCGCCGAAGGGCTTTTGAACCTTGCGCTGATGAAGGTCGGAGTGATCTCAGAGCCGCTGAAACTGATCTATACCGACATCGCGGTGTTCGTCGGCATGACCTATGTCTACCTGCCCTTGATGGTGCTGCCGCTTTTCGCCGCCATCGACCGCTTTGATCTGCGACTTTTGGAGGCGGGCTATGACCTTTACGCCAGCCGCTGGCAGGTCTTGCGCCGGATCGTGCTGCCCATTGTGAAGCCGGGGATCATCGCGGGGTCCATTCTGGTGTTTGTGCCTTCGCTTGGCGCCTATGTCACGCCGCGCGTCTTGGGCGGTGGCAAGCAGATGATGATCGGCAACCTGATCGAGCTGCAATTTCTGGCGGGCAAGAACTGGCCTTTGGGCGCGGCCTTGTCGATGACGCTGTTGGTCGTCGTGACCATTGCGCTGCTCTTTTATGTGCGCGCCGCGAATGGGGAGAAAAGCCATGGCTGAGCGCCGTTTCTCGGCCACCCGCCTGCCGGGCTTTGCCACCATCGCCATGCTGGCGTTTCTGGCGCTCTATATCCCGATCCTGACCTTGGTGGTCTATTCCTTCAATTCCGAAGTCACCATGGGCAATTGGGGCGATCTGACGCTGGCCTGGTATGGCAAGGCCTGGGCCAATGCTGATGTAAAGGACGCCACGCTGCGTTCGCTGACCATCGCGGGCCTTGCGGCGGTGATCTCGACCACGCTGGCCACCATGGCCGCCCTTGGCACCACCCGGCGCCGGGCGTTCAAGGGGCAGACCTTTATCTATGTGATGATCAACCAGCCCCTGATGGTGCCGGAAATCGTCACCGCCGTGGCGCTGATGATCCTGTTTGGCCTTATCAAAACGGTCACTGGCGTCCATGGGCTGGGCTATCTGGTGCTGGCCCATTCGGCGTTTTGCATCCCCTTTGCCTATCTGCCGATCCGCGCGCGGCTGGAGGGGATGGACCTGACCTTGGAAACCGCGGCGGCCGATCTTTACGCCAGCGCCTGGGCCACGTTCCGCCGCGTCACTCTGCCCATCCTGATGCCCGGCGTCATCGCGGGGGCGATGCTGGCCTTTGTGGTCAGCCTTGATGACGTTGTGATTACCGAATTCGTCAAATCCGCAGGACAGGATACGCTGCCCACTTATATGCTGGGCCAGATGCGCCGCCAGTTGACCCCGGAAATCAATGCGATTTCCACCGGGCTTTTGCTGGTCACGGTTGCCATGCTGACCGCGTTTTTCCTGCTGACGCGCAAGAACGACTAAGACAGAACCACCAACCGGGAGACAGCCAAATGAAAAGAATACTGACGGCAACTGCACTTCTGATGGCCTCGACGGGCTTGGCCAGCGCCGAGGGCAGCCTGCAACTGTACAACTGGGGCAACTACACCAGCCCCGAGCTTTTGGAAAAGTTCGAAAAGGAAACCGGCATCAAGGTGACGGTGACCGATTACGACAGCAACGACACCGCCTTGGCCAAGATCGAAGCCGGCGGCCATGGCTTTGACCTTGTGGTGCCCTCGGCCAACTATGTGCAGATCTTCACCGAAAAGGGCCTGACGGTGCCCTTGGATCTGGCAAAGCTGCCGAACCACGCCAATATCGCGCCGGAATGGAAAGATGTCGTCTGGGATCCGGGTCGCACCAATTCGATTCCGTGGCAGTGGGGCTCTGTCGGGATTGCGGTTGATACGGCAATCTACAAGGGCGACATCAACACCTCGGCCGTCTGGTTGGAAGTGCCGGACGAGCTGAAGGGCAAGATCAACGTCGTGCCCGAGATGAACGACATCGTGTCGCTGGCGACCATGTATTACGGCGGTCAGCCCTGCTCGGAAGATCTTGAGGTGCTGAAAAAGGTCCGCGATGGCCTGCTGGCGGCCAAGCCGAACTGGATTTCGATGGATTACGGCGCCACCGAAAAGATGTCGAACGGCGACTGGTCGGCGTCGGTCAACTGGAACGGCTCGTCGATGCGGATCCGCGAGGCGAAGTCCACCGTTGCCTATGGCTATCCGAAAGAGGGCTATACCCTTTGGATGGACAGCGTCATGCTGTTGAAAGACGCCCAGAACGTCGAAGAAGCCTATAAGTTCATGGACTTCATCATGGCGCCGGAAAACGCTGCGTTGATCTCGAACTTTGCGAAATATGCCAATGGCATCGCAGGGTCCGAGGCCTTTATGGACCCGGCCATGGCAACCGCGCCTGAGGTGGTGATCCCCGAGGAGTTCAAGGCGGCTGGCGTGTTCATGCCGGTTTGCAGCGAAAAGTCGCGCGAATACATGACCGCGATCTGGACCGAATTGCAGAAGTAATCCTGCGGCGCGGCGGGGGCCAAGCCCCCCGCCGCATTCCTATTTCGCGCCTGTGCGCGCGGTTCAGGGGGCGTTCCGCCCCCTCGGGCTTTGCCCTCACCCCTGAGAGTATTTTGGAAGGCGCAAATGGCTTTGTGGGAGAAATCTGCATCTGACCTCGCGCGGATGATTGCCGCCCGGCAGGTGGCGCCGTCTGAGGTGATGGCCGCACATCTGGACCGGATCGAGGCCGTCAATGGTGCAGTCAATGCGGTGATCTCGCTGCGCGGGCGCGAGGAGTTGATGGCCGAAGCGCGGGTGGCAGATGATGCGCCCGCTGCCGGATGGCTGCACGGCTTGCCGCTGGCGGTGAAGGATCTTTGTGCCACCAAGGGATTGCGTACCACCTGGGGCAGTCCCTTGTTTGCTGATTTCGTGCCGAAATCGGATGATCTTCTGGCCGCGCGGATGCGGGCGGCGGGGGCGATTTTTATCGGCAAGACCAACACGCCGGAATGGGGGCATGGCAGCCATTCGTTCAATCCGGTCTTTGGTGTCACGCGCAACCCCTATGACCTGAGCCGGAC
>Ga0255097_1000392_pt1 | contig 18618 bp, 17 predicted proteins | sample Colum_Atlam_RepB_2_FD_188436 | JGI IMG/M metagenome (GOLD analysis project Ga0255097, IMG submission 188436) | Freshwater microbial communities from Columbia River, Oregon, United States - Colum_Atlam_RepB_8d | ecosystem: Environmental > Aquatic > Freshwater > River | place: USA: Oregon...
GGGGTAACCTGCGCGGGTTTTCGTCGGAGGGGCTTATTCGCACCAGACTTCGCAGGTGTCCCGCGTGCGCAGATTGAGCAGCGTGGCGCTGGTGCAGACCCCGTGGGGGCTCCCGTCGACAAAAATCACGGCGTCGCCTTCATCCATGTTGAAGCAGTAGGTCTTCGCTTCAAATTTTTCGCCGTTGATGATGAACAGTTCATCGTCGTGCGAGACCTCGATCGGATACGACGGATGACCGCCGTCCGCCGCCCCGGCGCTTTGCCGCTGTGCGGCCTTCAGCACCACCATCACCTCCTGCACTTCGGTTGCGCTGAGTTGTTCTGTCCGTTTGCGCCCGGCCATAAGCTCTTCAAAGTTCTTGATCCCACGTTGCAGATCGCCCAGTGCCGTGCCGCTGGTGCCCAGCAGCCAGCACAGTGCGACCGCGCGCAGCGGCAGCGTCCAGACGCCCCCCGTTCGTTTACTCATTGCCAAATTGCACCCCCAATCCCAGCAGCACGCCGATCAGCGCGCCCCAGAACCCGAACATCCAGAACCCCAACAGACCCAGCAGGGTCGCGACCGGCACCGTCACCAGAGCGAAGAGCGTGCCGAGAATCATGAGCACGGTGTGCATCGGGGAGCCTCCTGGCGACGTGGGCGCGCGGTCAACGGCGGACGCCGCGCTTAGGCCGGCAGCCGCATATGGCCGGCCGGTACCAGCGCCCAGTGGCGCCAGCGGTCTTCGCGCTCGGCAAACCAGCCCATCACCCGCAGGCTTTCCTGCGGGTCGCCAATGCCTTCGCAGCTGTGAATACCGTCGAGCCGGAACATGTTCGCCACCAGCCAGCCGACCGCCAGGCGGTCTGCTTCAAGCGCGGGGTTGAGGTTGAGATCCGCGACCAGCGCGCTGCCCTCGCGACCGTCGGCCAGCCTCCAGTGCAGGCGCAGCGCAGGCGCCGGGCCCTCGATACGAAACTCGCCCAGCCGCGCATTGCTGCCGTAAAAGCCGTAGTCGAAAGCCGGCGGCTTGCGGCGCCGGAGCGATTTACGCAGCCCGGCCAACTCAGTCGCGGCGGGCGCGGCCGGCAGGTGGTCGATGTGCGGGCAAGCCTCGGGCGTATGGGTGGGCATGGCGGACTCCTTGTCGCGAGCGGGCGGGGCGAATGGGCGTGACAAAGGCAAGTCTGCGCGCCAGCGAGCCCAGAGCCTGAGCCTGTGGGCTGCCGGTCAATACTGTAGGAGCGGCGCATGCGCCGCGATTGATTTGGCGAAAGCGCCAGAGGGCTATCGCGGCGCACGCGCCGCTCCTACAGGCGAGGCGCCCGGCACGGGCGGTGGGCGCATCCCGCCCCAGCGACGCCCTTGCGGCGAGTTGCTGCCAGCCGGCTGATTCTTGTCCGGCTTGCCGCCTATACTTCGACGCTCGGGCCCATCAAAAAAATACCTTCAAGGGGGAGACCATGATCGAAGACTCCTACGTGGCCACCGGCGAGCTGCCCTGGCGCGAATTCGGCGGCGGGATCGATTTCAAAGTGTTGCGCACCAGCCAGGAGACCGGCGCGTGGACCGTGCTGTTTCGCTGCGCGGCGGGCTGCTCGTTCGCCCCGCACCGGCATCTGGGCGGCGGCGAATATCTGGTGTTGAAGGGCGTCATGCACATCCGCGGCGGGAAAGAGCAGGGCGGCACCACCGCGTCGGTCGGCGACTACGGCTACGAGCCCAACGGCGTGCTGCACGACTCCACCTTCTTCCCCGAAGAAACGGTGCTCTATTTCACCAACCACGGCGCCATCCAGTTCCTCACCCCGGACCTCAAGCCCGACTTCGTGCTGGATTACGCCAAGCTGCGCGAGTTCGAGGAGTCCGCGAAGCTGGCCGCCTGAGGGCGGCAGCAGTACCCCTGTACGGGGCGGCGTGCACGCCGCGATAGTTGCTGGCACATTCGCCAAATCCATCGCGGCGCACGCGCCGCTCCTACAAGGAGGGCAGGCCGCGTCGGGACATCCGGGCGTCGTCCCCCCTGTAGGAGCGGCGTGCACGCCGCGATAGCCGTCTGGCGCGTTCGCCAAATCCCCGGTCACGCAATGAACCAGGCCACCCTGATAATCCGCGCACATCTGCGCAGCCAACCCCCCCCATGCAAGACCTAGCCATCATCGACTTCGAAACCACCGGCCTCGCTCCCGGCGTCGACCGCCCCACGGAAATCGCCATCGTCATCGTGCGTGGCCACGAGGTGGTAGATGCGTTCAGCCGCTTGATGAATCCCGGCATTGGCATTCCGCCGGAGGTTGAAGCGCTTACCGGCATTACCAACGCCATGGTGGCGCAGGCGCCGTCGGTCGGGCAGGTGATGACCGACGCGCTGCGCTTTGTGGGCGCGCGGCAGATGGTGTCGCACAACGCGGCCTTTGATGCGGCGTTCTGGACGCACGAGCTGGCGCGCATCGGCATTACGGCGACCAATCCCTTTCTCTGCACGCTGCGGCTGGCGCGGCGGGTGTATCCGCAGTTCTCGCGCCACGGCCTGCAGCACCTGCGGGATTGTCTGCAGCTGGTCACGCCTGGTCGCGCGCACCGGGCGCATGCAGATGCACTGCTGACGGTGGAACTGCTGCAGCGGATGCGGCGGGATTTGGCATCGCGCTATGGGCTGGCGACGGTGGATGCGGAAGTACTGGAGCTGGTGCAGAGCACGCCGCGCGGGCGGGTGGATGAGGCGCTGCGGGGGTATCGGGCGGCGGACCGTTAGCGGGCAAGGGTGACATTGGTCGGGCGTGGCGGCTATTCGCGGCGCGCGCGCCGCTCTCATGAGGGCAGGGCGGCGGGCTTCCGGTGTAGGAGCGGCCGGGTCGGCCGCGAATGGATTTTGCGAATGCGCCGAGGGCTATCGCGGCGCGCGCGCCGCTCCTACAGGGGCGGGGCGGTCGGGGGCGATTGGCAAATGAAAGCGCGCTTTAATTGTTGTTAATCAAATTAAAGAAGACTTTAATTTCCGGGCGCAGAACTAAAGGCCGCTTCCAATGACACGCACAACGGGGACTTACCTGATTGTCACCACTCTGGGCGAGCCGGTGCGCGCATTTGTGCCCTACGCCTTGCCGCCATCTGCGCCAGCCCTGTCGCCCGAAGTGTTTACGGACCTCAACCGGCAGGCCGAGCTGGCGCTGGCGCGTTTGGAGGGCGTGTCTGGCTTGGTGCCGTCGGTGGAGTGGCTGCTCTACAGCGCCATCCGCAAGGAGGCCTTGCTCACCTCCCAGATCGAGGGCACGCAGGCCACGCTGACCGACCTGTTCGATGAGGAAGCGGGCTTCAAAGTCAGCAATACCGACGATGTGGAAGAGGTCACCAACTATCTGGGTGCTTTCCGCTGGACCGAGCAGCAATTGCGGGATCCCAAGGGGCTGCCCATCAGCGTGCGGCTGTTGTGCGAGGCTCACCGCCGGCTGCTAAGCGGGGTACGAGGCGCGAGCAAGCAGCCGGGTGAGTTGCGCCGCTCGCAAAACTGGGTGGGCGGTACACGCCCCGGCAATGCGGCCTTCGTGCCACCCCCGCCGGAACACGTGCCCACGCTGCTGGCGGAGATGGAGCAATTCATTCACAGCCCCGCCACGGATTTGCCGCCCTTGGTGAGGGTGGCGCTGAGCCACGCGCAGTTTGAAACCATCCATCCTTTTCTCGACGGCAACGGACGCATCGGCCGACTGCTCATCGCAGCGCTGTTCGAGCATTGGAAACTGCTGTCGCAACCCCTGCTCTATCTCAGCGGCTACCTCAAGCAACATCAGGCCGAGTATTACCGGTGCCTGTCGGCCATCCGGACCGCGGGTGATTGGGAGTCGTGGGTGAGGTTTTTTCTGGAAGGGGTCGCGATTGCCGCAGGCAGCGCGGAGAAAAATATCATCGAGGTCGCCAGCCTTGTGACCACCGACCGTAGACGCTTGTTGCAATCTGCCAAGGCGGGCCCCACCAGTTACCGGCTGTTCGAACTGCTGCCGATGATGCCGCGCTTCACCATTGAACGCGTGCGCCAGCAACTCGACACCAGCTTTCCGACTGCGACCGCGGCAATCACTGCGCTGGAAGCGCTCGGCATCGTCACGGAGATCACGGGGCAGAAAAAGAACCGCAGCTACAGCTATCAGGCTTACGTGGATCTGCTCTCCCGCTAACCCACCGCGGATGGGCTGTCGGCGCGGCGCGTGCGCCGCGCCTACGGCGGGATTTCGCCCCAGCCCGGCCCGCAAAAAAAGAAGGCCGCATCGCTGCGGCCTTCCGTGAGACTACGACACCGTCGCAGCTCGTCGCGCGCGATTCGCTTAGGCCTTGCCGGCCTCGAACTGCGAACGACCCAAAGACTGCGTCGATGTCATCTCAATCCCACTAGACATTGGATCACCTCCTTTCAAAATTGCGCCGTTGCCAGTTTTACCGCAAGCCGGCGGCGAAGCACAGGGGGCAATCGCCGTGGCTCAGGCCGCGCACTGTTGCTTAAGCGCGGCGAGGCGCGAAAGGCCGAACGAATACTCGGGCACCACACCAGACGTCGGGCTGCGCGGGGCAAGCTGCAGCAGGTCACGATACAAGCGTCCGGCCGCCGGGATGCCGCATAAGGCGTCGGCGTGCGCTTCGGCGGCTTCCAGCCAGCGCGGTCCGGCGGCGTCTTCCCACTGCGAATACGGAGAAGGCCGGGGCGTTTCGCGCCAGGCTTGGCGGATCGCCTTCAGCGCGGGCGCCGGGATTGACTTCGACGCCTGACGCCCGCCCAGCCATTCCATTTCCCAGGCGGTGGCAAGTCGCTCTTCCCACGCAATTTTGTCCGGATCTTTGAAGCGGGGGCGATAGCAGTCCGCTTCGCGCTGCAGGCTTAAGTGCGCGGCGGTGTATTCCACTGCGAAATGAAACAACTCGTGCTGGCGCACGGTGCGACGCAGGCACCGGAACACCGTGCTTGCCTCCACGTCCGCGCATATTGCGTTGGCGCGAAGGCTCAACCGCATCGCGGCTCGAAACAAGGCCGGCTCGTTCCACACAATGCCCCAGCCACCCCGGCCACCCAGCGACCAGGGCACGTAGCAGGCCAGCACATCGGTGCCGCCTTCTTCAACAGTGGGCGCGAATTCGTCATCGTCGACAAGCTCGATGAAGCGCTCGGCCCAGCCCTCCTCATCCTCTTGCGTCTCGCTGTCTTCGTGCTCGACACCCGATATTGGCCAGTCGAACGTCGTGCGCGGGCCTGTGTCGCCCTCGGGCTGCGGGAACTTGAGGACATCGGATGGGTTGAGGTGCCGGTAGTGATAGGGAAACGCCCTCTGAAAAAGAGCGGCTGGATCAAGCTGACGCATGGGGGACTCCTGGAATCTATTGGGGTGCGTGCAGGGCGTGGAATTGCAAGCCGTCTAGGCCGCGCGCGCCGTTTGTTGTGCCCGTGGCGGCTCGCTGCACGCGAGTTCGGCGGCCGCCGCTTCCCGCGCCTGTTGCCACCGCGTGCCGACGGGGTCCGGGCGCTCCTCGTAGGCCTCGTGCAGCCAGTGGTAGCGGGGCAGGGCGAGCTTGTCGGTCAGCCAGTCGCGCGCATCGACAAGGGCCTCGCTGTGCGTGGTGGCGATGGCCGCATAAAGCTGGTCCTGGGTGGGCGTGAAGCGGCGCTGCAGGGCTTGGGTCAGGGCGTGGATCTGGGGCCAGCGGCCGTAGGACTGATTAAGCCGTATGAAGGTTTTGAGCAGCAGCAGGCCGTCGGGCGCGTAGTCGCCGACAAAGAGGCCGTCAGTGGTGGCGAGAAAACCCTGCTTAAGGCCAAGCGCGGCGGCGGTTGCGTTCATCAACCACAAGGGCGCCACGGCCTGCGTGATGTGCGGCTTCAATTGATCCCAATACATCACGTTGCAGCGCTGAAAACCGCGGGCCAGGGCGTGGCGGGAGAAGAGGGCGAGCGCGGCTTCCTCGCTTTTAATCACCGGCGACAGCGGCGCGAGCGCGCCGCGGATCAGCACCATCTGTTGATCGTCGGCGCAGGCGCGAAAGTCGAGATAGCGGCAGACCGGCCCCTCGCGGCGGGTTTCGGTTTCCAGCAGGTAGATGGCGCGCGGTTTGATGGGGGCGAGCATGTCGCGCAGGTAGCGCCGGGCGCCCTTGCGGGTGTCCGGCAGGCTGCTGCGGGCGCGCTTCTTGCGCTTCATTTGCTCGTCGAGCCGGGCGTCTTTGCTCTGCAGTTCCCGATGGCTGCGATGGGCCAGGCCGTGGGCGAGTGAGGCATCTATCAACATACGCAGGTCCTCCATGATGGTGTGCAGGGTCCGTGGCGGCGGGTGCCGTGCGATGGGTCTTGGTGTCATCGCTGGTGTTCATCGCGGCGCGCGCGCCGCTCCTACAGGCTTGTTGTCGCTACCGCCTTGCGATGGGTCGTGGTGTCATCGCTTGGGTTCATCGCGGCGCGCGCGCCGCTCCTACAGGGTTGTTGTCGCTGCCGCCTTGCGATGGGTCTTGGTGTCATCGCTTGGGTTCATCGCGGCGCGCGCGCCGCTCCTACAGGGTTGTTGTCGCTACCGCCTTGCGATGGGTCTTGGTGTCATCGCTGGTGTTCATCGCGGCGCGCGCGCCGCTCCTACAAGGTGGTCAGCGCCGCTGATTTGCGGTGGGCGCCGGGGCGCCCCTGTAGGAGCGGCGCGTGCGCCGCGATAGTCGTCAGCAGCCTCGCGCCCTGAATCGCGGTCGGCGTGGCGCACTCGCCGCCAGCGCCCGCTTTTTCAAGACTCAATTGTGCGAACGGGATGGGCTCAGGAGGTGAGCCTGCTGTGCGGTGCTTCTGCCCAGTTATTTTGCGCCGCCGGCGGCCCCGAAGGCGCAGGTCCTGAGCCCGTCACCGCCTACACTGGATGCCTCTTCCGACGGGAGCTTCCGCCATGCACGACGACCTCGCGCCGCATTACGACGAGCTGTTCGATGACCTCTACGACGTCAGCTTCATCTGCGCGACCCATGCGCTGCTCGAAATCCTTGAAAACCTGCGCGCACCGCCGGCCCGGGTGCTGGACGTGGGCGCCGGCACCGGGCGCATCGCGCTGCCGCTGGTGGAGGCGGGCTATGCGGTGACGGCGGTCGAGCCCTCACGCGGTATGCGGGAGCGCCTGATCGAGAAAGCCGCGGCCGAGGGCCGCTACATCGATTTGCGCGCCGGGGTGGTGCCCGATGCCCTGACCCCTGCAGATCTGGACTTCGACCTTGCGCTGCTGGCCTTTGGCGTCATCGACTACATCGTGGACGACGCCGCGGCGGAGGCCGTGCTGCGGGCCATCGCGGCGCGCATGGCGCCCGGTGGGCTGTGTGTGGTGCAGCCGGCGCCGAAGCAGTTCATGAGAAGCGGGGTGGAACTGGGCACGCACTATCGGCGGGAGGTCGAGCTGCGCTGGACGGGTGAGGTAGCGGCGGTGAAACACCGCGTGCTGAAAGACAAGCAGCCGGTGGCGGTCGAAAACCTGCACATGCGCTATCGCTCGCCTGCCGCGATCACGGCACTGGCGCAGCGCGCCGGCTGGCAGGTGCAGGAGGAGACGACCGATGGCTCCTATCCCACCTGGGTGCTGGCGCGGGCCGCGCCGCTTTAACGCGGCGCCGGGGCCCGTGATTCAGCCGGTTTTACGAAAGACCAGCCAGCGCAAATCGATCGGGCAGTCCTGCCGCTCGACGTCGAAGACGTCCAGACCACAGACCCAGTCCACGTACCAGCTGGTGGGCGGCCAGGCAGCCGCCGGCAGGTGGGCTTTCTCGTAGTCGTAAACCGACTCTTCGCTGCACAAGGTCAGCGGCAACTGGGCGCGCGCGGCGTCAAGTTCGGCCCGCGTGAAAATACTGGTGTAGCACTGCTGGCCCAAGGCCAGCGCGGCGGCGTCCGGGGTGTAGCCGTCGTGGGCCAGAAAGATATTGAAGAGCAGTTGTCCGCCCGGGGCGAGACAGCTGGCCGCCAGCTCAAACATGGCCCGCAGCTCGGCGGTGTTGCGGAAGTCCGAAACCACCTCGGAGAGCAGGATGATGTGATAGTCGCGCCGCAACTCGGGCAGCGCTGCGAACATGTCGCGCGCAATTAGACGTACCGGCAGGGACTCGCGCTGCGCGTCGGCCTGCAGGGCCTCGACGAAGGCGACGGTCATTTCCACCGCATCAACCGGGTGGCCGCGCCGGGCCAGCGCCAGCGCGTTGCGCCCGGTGCCGGCGCCAATATCCAGCACCGGAGCCTCGGCCGGCACCGGCGTTTCATCGGCCAGCGCCAGCAGGCGGGCGTCGGGCGCGCTGCCAAACAGCGGCGGCTTGCGGGTACTCAGCCAGTTTTCGTAGGCGCCCTGCACGCTGTGCCACTTGGCCTTGATGAAGTAGTTGAGCCGCGAGCCTGTTGGCGCGTCGTAGCTGATCACGATTTCAGAACGCGGGGAGGCCGTGAAGGCCGCGTCGAGCTGAGTGAACAGGGCGTTGCGCAACTGCGCGGTTTCATCCGGCGTGAAGTGCACGCCCAGTGTGGAAAAGAGGCTAAGACAGGTGGCGAGGTAGTCCTCCAGCATCCCGGGCACTGCGGGCAGGGTGATCTCGCCGTGGGCGACCGCGCGGCGCAGTAGCCGGCGTTTCATGGCCTCGCGCAGAGGCGGTGGCGTGGGGGGCAAAGACAACGGCGAATCTCCGGGTTTGGCGGGCCTGGCGGGGCAAGACGACCCACCCGGCCCCGAATCGGGCCGCAACCGTAGCACGTTGGGGCTGGCCTTGAACCGCCCGGCGGCTGCGGGGTGGCGGGTTGTGGTTTGGTGACTGGATGCGCTGGCGTCGCGGCGTTGCCGCTCCCACAGGATCTTCGTGGGAGGGGCTTTGCCGCGGCTGGGGCTGTCGGTGGTTTGCGGCTGGTGTCGCGGCGTTGCCGCTCCCACAGGATCTTCGTGGGAGGGGCTTTGCCCCGACTGGGGCTGTTGGTGATTTGTGGCTGGTGTCGCGGCGGTGCCGCTCCCACAGGATCTTCGTGGGAGGGGCTTTGCCCCGACTCGTGCTGTCGGCTGGCCGGTGTTGGTGTCGTGGCCTTGCTTGTCGGCCGGCGCGTTCGATCGCACCATCGGCTCACCTTGAACCGGCGGCGTGTCTGCCGAAGGACCTTCAACGCCCACCGGCCGGAGCTCGCCTAATGAACAATCCCCGCCCGATCAGCGATTTTCAGTTCAGCATCCTCAAGCCCGTGGCGCGCTGGATGTCGGCCGTCCACACCGCGCTTTACCGCCTGACCGGGGGCGCGGTGGGCAGTCGCTTCGGCGGTGGCGAGGTGTGTCTGGTCAAGATGACCGGCGCCAAAAGTGGGCGAACCCTTGAACAGCCGCTGATGTATGTGCCCTATGGCGAAGGCGTGATTCTGGTGGCGTCGTTTGCGGGCGGGCCGAAACATCCGGCCTGGTACTACAATCTGGTGGCACATCCGGAAATTGAAGTCACGCTGAAGCATGAGCCCCGCAAGCTGCTGGCCCGGCGCGCGAGTGCGGCCGAAAAAGCCGCCGTGTGGCCGCTATGCTGCGAATACTACAAAGACTTTGATCTGTATCAGCGTCGGACCACGCGGGACATCCCAGTGTTCATCTGCGAGCCCAAAGCGGGGTAGGGCGATGGCGAAGGCGGAACGGTTTCACATCGCGCGAAATCCGCAGTGGGCTGCGGCGGCCAGCGGCCGCTAGACTCCACGCAACCATGGAATGCGGCCTTCGCCGCTAGCCTGCGAGATCAAATACATGAGTCCCAACGGAATTGCCGGTCGACTTTCCATAGCCCTGATGGCGCTTTGCCTGTCGGGCGCGGGCCACGCCGCTTCGCTCATCGTGAACGGCAGCTTCGAAGGAACCCTCCAGAACCGTAACACCTGGAACGTCTACACCAGCATTCCGGGCTGGACCACCACCTTCGGGCCGGGCATCGAGATTAGAAATAACGTCGCCGGCGCCGCGCAGGACGGGGTGAACTTCGTTGAACTCGACTCCCACCCCCTGCCGGGCAACAGCGGCATGGCGCAAACCTTCAATAGTCCCGGCACGCTGCTGAATATTTCCTACTGGTATGCCGCGCGGCCGGGCACGACGGCGGCGACCAATGGCATCGAAATCTGGTTGAACAGCGTCAACATCGGCAAGCTGTTCGATAAAGGTGATTCGGGCCTTGGCACCAGCGTGACGGCCTGGACGCTGTACAGCGCGACGGTCGACGGCCTCCTCGGCGCCAACACCATTGAGTTCAAGGCAGTGGGCACGGCGAACACGCTGGGCGGTTCGCTGGACAACGTCTCGGTGACCGCGCAGACCCTGTCGCCGGCCACCATCCCCACCCCGCTACCGGCGCCCTTTGCGCTGATGGCCTCTGGCCTTGCGGCGATGGCCGTCTGGCGGCGCCGCGCCCGCAGCGGCTGAGGCCGCATCTGCGACAAATCGGGGCCTGTCCCCGATTTTTGTTTTTCCCGCTACGCTGACGCCCACTTCCCCCTCTCAGCTCGAAGGAGACCGCGATGGATCTGGGCCTCAACGGCAAACGCGTCATTGTGACGGGCGGCACGCGCGGCATCGGACGCGCCATTACCGAGGTGCTGACGCAAGAAGGCTGCACGGTGGCGATCTGCGCGCGCAAGGCAGAGGAAGTCGCGCGGCTGGTGGCAACGCTGCAGGCTGCCGGCAAACACGCGCTGGGCGGTGCGGCCGACGTGGCAGATGCCGCAGGCCTGACCGCCTGGATCGACAGCGCGGCCACCGCCATGGGCGGCATCGATATTGTGGTGGCCAATGTCAGCGCGCTGGCCGGCGCGCCGGGCGAAGACAGCTGGCGGCAGGCGCTGGAGATCGACATGCTCGGTACGCTGCGCACGGTGGAAGCCGCCATGCCCTGGCTGGAAAAATCGGCGGCGGCGTCGATCGTCGCCATCTCCAGCACTGCCGCGCTGGAGGCCTTCGGCGGCGCGCGCCCCTACAACGCGCTGAAGGCAGCGGTCATCAACTACATGTCCAATCTGGCCACCCAGCTGGCGCCCAAACAGATCCGCGCAAATACCGTCTCGCCGGGCACGATTTATTTCGACGACGGCGTGTGGGGCAAGCGCAAGCGCGAGATGCCGGACGCCTACGCCGCCGCGCTGGCGCACAACCCGATGGGCCGCATGGGCACGCCGGAGGAAGTCGCGAAAGCCGTGGCCTTCATCGCCAGCCCTGCGGCCAGCTTCATCACCGGCGCGAATCTGGTGGTGGACGGCGGGTTCACGCGGCGGATTCAGTACTAGGCGCGAGGGCCGCGGAGAAGCTGTCGGTTGGGGCGATCGCGAGGTCTATCGCGGCGCACGCGCCGCTCCTACAGGAATACGACGGCATAGGTAGGAACGGCGCCTGCGCCGCGATTGGACGGGCCACGACCCCAGCCGCGCCGACAGCGGTACGACAGCATAGGTAGGAACGGCGCCTGCGCCGCGATTGGACGGGCGCCGGCACGACCGCCGCCGCGCCTACGGGATCGTCTTCAACCACACGGCGTCCCAATGCGGATAGTCCCGCCACGACCTCACCAGCCCCGCCCGCACGGGATTCAGCACGATGTAGCGCGCAATGGCCGCGAGGTTCTCCTCGCGGCGCACGGCGTGGTCGTGGAAGGCTTTGGCCCACACGGCACGTCCGGGCGTGCAACCCTGATTGATCAACCAGGCGGCGCGGGATTTCATCATCCCGACCACCCGCGACAGCGGTCGGTCTCCGGCGAGTTCAAACAGCCAATGCACATGGTCGGGCATGACGACGTAGGCCAGGGTGACGGCCAAGGTGGGCTGAGCGTGGACGGCGCGGACCACGCAGCGCGCCTGCCAGAAGTCCTCGAATACGGGCGCGCGTCCGACGGTGCCGGTGGTCACCAGGTAAATCCTGCCGGTTTGAGAACAACGGCCTCTTCGGAGCGCCAGCACACCAGTCCTTTGATGCATCGTCTGACCTTGCGCCAGAAAAAGGGCCCGACGTTCGCTCGCGGCACCATGCGCATCAAGCGTAGACCTGCAGGCGGGGCGTACGACGGGACGATGTCTCTGCTCAACGCGGACGTTTGCCGGGTGCGACGGGGCGTTTGGGCGGGGCTATCGCGGCGCGCGCGCCGCTCCTACAGGTGGGGGCAATCCGTGTAGGAGCGGCCGGTCGGCCGCGAATGGGGTTGGCGAACAGGCCCGGCATATCGCGGCGCACGCGCCGCTCCTACAGCTGGGGGGCATCCGTGTAGGAGCGGCCGGTCGGCCGCGAATGGGGTTGGCGAATATGCCCGGCATATCGCGGCGCACGCGCCGCTCCTACAGGTGAGGGCAATTCGTGTAGGAGCGGCCGATCGGCCGCGAATGGGGTTAGCGAATAGGCACGGCATATCGCGGCGCACGCGCCGCTCCTACAGGTGGGGGCAATCCGTGTAGGAGCGGCCGGTCGGCCGCGAATGGGGTTGGCGAACAGGCTCGACATATCGCGGCGCACGCGCCGCTCCTACAGGTGGGGGTCATCCGTGCAGGCGCGGCGCGTGCGCCGCGATTTGGAGGGCGACGGCGCCGGTTGCCCTCTCAACCATGCCTGCCCCGACCCCATCGCAGTGCACCACGCCCGCGCCCGATCTGACAGCGGCTTGAGCCCCCCGCGCGGCTTCTATAGGCTCGGCCGAAACAAGTCATAGGGGAGGGTTTTGCCATGAAGATCGCCTGCTTCCATCTCATGCCCTATCGCGATCTCGAGCCGGACTTCGAGCAGAAACATAAATCCGCCTGGTTCACGCTGCCCTTTGAAGGCGTGGCGGATCGGCAGAAGGTCTCGCAGTACTACAACTGGACGTTGGACGAATTGGAGCACGCGGCGAAGCTGGGCTTCGACGGCGTGTGTACCAACGAACATCACCAGAACGCCTACGGCTTCATGGTGAATCCCAACATGATGGGCTCGGTGCTGGCGCGCGCCACGCGCGGCACGCGCACGGCGATCATCCAGATGGGCGAGACCGCGGTGTTTCTTAACCCGCCGATTCGTGTGGCGGAGGAATACGCCATGCTCGACAGCATCTCCGAAGGCCGCATGGTGGCGGGCTTCCCGGTAGGCCTGGGTGGGGACTTCTCCTACAGCTACGGCATGGCGCCGATCGAACAGCGCGCGCGCTACAACGAAGCGCACGACCTGATCGTCAAAGCCTGGAAATCGCACGAACCTTTTGCCTGGAACGGCAAGTACTACCAGCTGCCGATGGTGAACATCTGGCCCAAGCCTTCGCAGCAGCCGCATCCGCCCATCTGGGTGCCCGGCAACGCCAGCCCCAGCACCTGGGACTTCGTCATCAAGCACGATTATTCCTACTGCTTCCTCACCTACTTTGGCGCCAAGGGCGCGCAGCACATGGTGAACGGCTACTGGGAAAAAGTGGCTGCCGCCGGTCGCGATCTAAACCCCTATCGGCTTACCTTCCTTGTCCCGGTTGGCATTTCCGAAACCGACGAACAGGCCGAAGCCGACTTCGGCGCCGCCACCGAGTACTTCTATCACAAGCTGCTGCACCTGCCGGAACAGCTCATGCTGCCGCCCGGCCACATGAACTATCAAAGCCTGCAGCACGTGTTTACCAAGCGACCCTTCCCGCCGTTTGAAGAACTGAAGCGCCACCGCTTCAAGGACTTCAACGAGCAGGACTTTGTGGTCTGTGGCAGCGCCAAAACGGTGACCGAGCGCCTGACCCACATCGTGAAGACGCTGCGCGTGGGGCATCTGTTGCTGCTGCCGCAGTTCGGCTCGCTGTCGCATCAGCGCACGATGGAAAACATCGAGCGCATCGCGAAGAACGTGCTGCCGCAGCTGCGGCCTATTTGGGACAACGAAGGCTGGGAAGATCGCTGGTGGCCGCACGCCGCGCAGCCGCTGCGCCAGGTCGCGGCGGCCTAAGGGGACGGCGCAAACATCATGAAAAAACTCCGCAAAAAAATCGTGCCCGTGCTGGGCGGCGCCCTGGAAATGACCGTCAACATCGCCGGCAGCGGGCCGCCGTTGCTGTATCTGCATTCCGCCGGCGGCTTCGTGTGGGACGACTTTCTGGACGGCCTCGCCGAGCACTACAAGGTCTACGCGCCGCATTTTCCGGGCACCGCGCCCGGCCGTCCCAACGACATCGACAAGGTCGACAACCTGTGGGACGTGGTGCTGGCCTACGACGATCTGGTCAGCGCGCTGGGCCTGAAGAAGTTTCGGCTGATGGGTCATTCTTTCGGCGGCATGCTGGCAGCGGAACTCGCCGCGCAGCGTCCCGACGCGGTGAAAGGCCTGGTGCTGATCGCGCCCATCGGGCTGTGGCAAGAAGACGCGCCGTACACGGTGGCCAACTGGACCGCGCTCAGCTTTCCCGAAATCATGGAAACGCTGTTCCACAACCCGGCCCATCCACGCGTGGTGAAACGCATGACGCCGCCGGCAGATGAAGACGCCGCCGCGATGTGGACGGTGAACTTCATCTGGACCTTGGGTTGCACGGCGAAAGTCATCTGGCCCATACCGGATAAAGGACTTAAGAAGCGCATCCATCGCATCGTGGCGCCGACGCTGGTGGTATGGGGTGAGAACGATCGCCTCATTCCGCCCGTCTACGCGCAAAGTTTTCATAAGGCCATCAGCGACAGCCAGCTGCTGATGCTGCCGGCCTGCGGCCACGAGCCGCCGCTGGAGCAGTGCGAGGCGCTGCTGTCTGGCGTGCAGACTTTCTACGGCAATTAAGCGCCGCAACCTGTTTACCGTTCGCTAACGAGGAGAGTTCGTCATGACCGTTCCCGCCCTGACCCCCGAGCAACTGCTGGAAGCCGCCGACCGCGTGGGCCTGTCGCTCACCGAGGCCGACGTGGATTCCTATCTGGGGCTCCTCGCGCCCTATATCGCCGCCTACAACGTGGTCGACGCGCTGCCCGACAACCTGCCCGAGGTGAAATACCCGCGTACGCCCGGCCACATGCCGCTGCCGGCCGAGAACCCGCGCAACGCCTGGTATGTGAAGACCGCGATCAAGGGCGCGCCCACCGGCAAGCTGGCCGGCAAGCGCATCGCGGTGAAAGACAACGTGATGGTGGCCGGCGTGCCGATGATGAACGGCAACGCCATTCTGGAAGGCTATGTGCCGGACATCGACGCCACCATCATCACCCGCATTCTGGATGCGGGCGGCGAAATTGCCGGCAAGACCCACTGCGAGAACTACTGTATTTCCGGCGGCAGCCACACCAACGCCAAGGGCCCGGTGCACAACCCCTACAAGATGGGCTACTCCTCCGGCGGCTCGTCTTCGGGCAGCGGCGTGGTGGTGGCGCTGGGCGAAGTCGACATGGCCATCGGCGGGGATCAGGGTGGATCGATACGCATGCCGGCGTCCTGGTGCGGCATCGTCGGCATGAAGCCCACCCATGGTCTGGTGCCCTACAGCGGCATCATGCCGATTGAAATCATGGTCGATCACACCGGCCCCATGACCGCCAATGTCAAAGACAACGCGCTGCTGCTGGAAGTGCTGGCTGGCGTCGATGGCTATGACCCGCGGCAGTTTCACGAGAAGCAGCCGGGCACGCTGGACTACACCGCCGGCATCGAAGGCGGCGTGAAGGGCATGCGCATCGGCGTGCTGAAGGAAGGCTTCACCCATCCCAACTCCGAAGCCGATGTCGACGCCTGCGTGCGTGCCGCGGCGGAGCAACTGCGCAAGCTGGGTGCGGTGGTGGAAGAAGTCTCCGTGCCGGAGCACCTGCTGGCGCCGGCGCTGTGGGTGCCGATTGGCACCGAGGGCATCGCCCAGACCATGATGATGGGCGACGGCTACGGCGCCTCGCGGCGCGACCTGTACGTCACCAGCCTCATCGACAAGCTGCACGGCTGGGAGCTGCGCGCGGATCAGCTTTCCGAAACCACCAAGCTCCTCACCGTGCTTGGCGTCCACATGAAGAAGCTTTACGGCACGCGCTACTACGGCAAGGCCACCAACATCACCCGCCGGGTTACCGCTGCGTACGACGCGGCGCTCGCCCAGTACGACGTGCTGCTGATGCCCACCATGGTGATGAAGGCCACCCCCATCCCGCCGCCGGATGCGTCCCGCGAACTCTACGTGCAGCGGGCGCTGGAGATGATCGGCAACACCTCGCCTTTCGACATCACCCACCACCCGGCGCTGACCGTGCCTTGCGGCATGTCCGACGGCCTGCCGGTCGGCATGATGCTGGTCGGTCGCCACTTTGATGAAGCCAAGCTGTATCAGGTGGGCTACGCGTTTGAGCAGTCCGGCGACTGGAAGAAGCGCGGGCCCGCGAAGCAGGCTGCGGCGAAAAAAGCGGCGGCCAAGCCGGCGACGCGCAAGCGCTGAGGCAGGAGGGCAGGGTTTGATCGGGGCAGGATGCCCCTGATCGAATGGACCAGCGACTATCGCGGCGCACGCGCCGCTCCTACAGGGGCTTGTCCTTCCATGTAGGCGCGGCGTGTACGCCGCGATTAGGCCGTCCACAACGCCGGAGATTTTCGCGCCAAGCGCCGCGCGAGCCCGGACTATCCATGTAGGAGCGGCGCGTGCGCCGCGATTAAGCCGTCCACAACGCCGGAGATTTTCGCGCCAAGCGCCGCGCGAGCCCGGACTATCCATGTAGGAGCGGCGCGTGCGCCGCGATTAAGCCGTCCACAACGCCGGAGATTTTCGCGCCGAGCGCCGCGCGAGCACGGACTATCCATGTAGGCGCAGCGCGTACGCCGCGATTAAGCCGTCCATAACGCCGAAGACTTTCGCGGCACGCGCCGCGCCGACCGGGCCACTTCGCCGCGTGACTAGGGCCGGGGATTGAACACCCGCGTGGTTGAGGCTGGAAACTTCGCCAGCTTGACCGCTGGACGGCGGGGCCTGGCGAGCAGTTCCCCACCACAATTAGGGCAGCGGCCGCCGAGTTTCTCCTCGGCGCAACTTGCGCAGAACGTGCATTCAAACGAACAGATTCTGGCGTTCGTTGCGTCAGGCGGCAGGTCGACGTCGCAGCACTCGCATCCGGGGCGCAGTTCAAGCATGGCAATTGCTACTCAACGGACCTTGGCGCGTGTCCTTGGTCGACCCTACGCCGCCCGTGCCTGCGCCGGGTTGTCGAAGGTCAGCACGCCGTCTTCCAGCGGGTCGTTGCGGAAGTGCTCGCGGTCCGCCACATAGTTCTGCGTGTTTTGCCAGGGCGCGCGATCGCCCTGATGCGGGAAGAGATCCAGCACGCGCTGCAGATAGCCGGGGGTGAAGTTGTCGATCATCGGCCGCGTCGGCATGTTGGCGTCTGAGGCCCGCAGTCGCGGGGTCACCTGACGCAGCTTTTTTTGCGCCATGAAATTCACCAGCCGGCAGGCGAACTCGGAGACCAGCTCCGAGCGCAGCGTCCACGAGGCGTTGATATAGCCCAGCGTGTAGATCAGGTTGGGCACGTCGGAGAACATCATGCCCTTGTACGACCAGGTGTCCTGGAAGCGGATGGGCTGGCCGTCGCGCGAGAACTGCACTTCGCCCATCAGCGTAACCTGCAGGCCGGTGGCGGTAACGATGACATCCGCCGGCAGCGTGGTACCGGACGCAAGTTGGATGCCTTCAGCGGTGAAGCGCTCGACGGTGTCGGTGACGACCTCGGCCTTGCCGCTGCGGATGGCTGCGAAAAGGTCCGCATCCGGCACCAGACACAGGCGCTGATCCCAGGGCATGTAGCGCGGCGTGAAGTGCCGGTCGATGTCGTAGTCCGGCCCCAGTTCCTTGCGCACCATGTGCAGCAACTGCTTGCGCACTTTCTGCGGCGCCTCGCGCGTCTGGCGGTAGACGTAGCGCTGAAACTGCACGTTTTTCCAGCGAATAAGCCGATAGGCGAGGCGCGCGGGCAAGAGGCGCTTCAGCCAGTTGGCCACCGCATCCTGCGCCGGCAGCGATACCACATAGGTCGGCGAGCGCTGGAGCATGGTGACCTTGGCCGCCTCGCGCGCCATCGCCGGCACCAGCGTCATGGCGGTCGCACCGCTGCCGATGATGACCACCCGCTTGCCGCGATAGTCGAGATCCGCCGGCCAGTGCTGCGGATGAATCACCGGGCCGATGAAGTCTTCGCGGCCCGCGAAGTCTGGCGTATAGCCCTTGGCATAGCTGTAGTAGCCGCTGCACATCAGCAGCATGTTGCAGCTCATCTGCACGGTCTCGCCGCTGGCGTTGGTGGCGGTCAGCGTCCAGGTGGCGGTGTCGGAAGACCAGGCCGCCGCGGTGACGCGATGCCCGAAGCGGATGTGCGGCACGATGCCCGCTTCCTGCGCGGCTTCCTGCACGTAGGAGAGGATGGACGGGCCGTCGGCGATGGCCTTGGCGTCCTGCCAGGGCTTCGAGTCATAGCCCATGGTGTACATGTCGCTGTCCGAGCGAATGCCCGGATAGCGAAACAAATCCCAGGTGCCGCCGATGCGCTCGCGGCTCTCCAGCAGGGCAAAGGTCTTGCCCGGGCATTTCTCCAGAAGCTGGCGCGCCGCGCCGATGCCGGACAGGCCGGCGCCCACGATGATGACGTCTACATGCTGCATGGGATTTTCCTGCTGGGGGGTGCCGGCATAGTACGCCGAGGCGGGG
>Ga0255097_1000393_pt1 | contig 18533 bp, 24 predicted proteins | sample Colum_Atlam_RepB_2_FD_188436 | JGI IMG/M metagenome (GOLD analysis project Ga0255097, IMG submission 188436) | Freshwater microbial communities from Columbia River, Oregon, United States - Colum_Atlam_RepB_8d | ecosystem: Environmental > Aquatic > Freshwater > River | place: USA: Oregon...
TAGTTTGCTACTGCACGATAACCACCGCCACCTCCACCGCCGCCGGCCCTGTTGTTTGAAGTAAATTGGGCGCCGCCACCACCTCCACCACCTCCACCAACCAAGTGGATTGTGTTTGATGACGGGTTCCAATCACTTGGCACGGTCCAGGTGCCTGCGCCTGTTGTCGTGATCAAATACGCTTTAACCGCTCCTACACCACCATTTTGAAATAACAAACCAGTGACGTTGCCCAGGCTTGTAGAGGTGGTCCCTGCGTATAAAACATACGGCGTAGAGCCGTTTGCAGCCGGCGCAGGCGTAAACGCAATGTCTCTTACGCTTAAATATGCTGCACTAAAACTACCGCTGGAAATGTTAACGCTTGCCGCAGTGCCGGCAGTTAATGAGTTCAGGGTTAAAACGTTGCCTAGGCTGCCAGTCAAGTTAAAGTTGGTGCATGAAAAAGCGTATGTCGGGTTAAAGCTTATCGTTTGGGCCGCTGTGCCTGTTCTTGAGACGGTTGTAAACAACCCGCCACCAATTGTTGTAGTCGCAGAAGCTGTTGTGTTTGTCCAGGTAAACGTGCCGTAGGTGACTTGACTTCCTGCGGGGCGGAATATATTGGTGGCGCCAGTGGAATTAACAACCACGTTAAACACAGAGCCTGAAACCGCCCCGGCAATACTGGTTCCAGTACCGGTTAATGTTAATGTTGGCGACGCCCCAGACCCACCGTTTACTGTTGTCCCAGAAACAGTGACTAAATTTCCTGTGGTTACGTTGTATCCTTGGGTGTTTAAGGTGGCCGGCGAATTAACAGTGATGCCGGCACTAGCAATCATTGCGTCATTAAGCGTTACTGAACTATTTGCAACAAGCGACGTAATGGTTTTGCCGGCTGACGTAAATGTCGTAGGCGACGTAATTGATGTAAAAACAATGTTTGTTGGGTTGGCGAGTCCGGTACCCAAAACAACGCTGGATGTAAAATTCAAAACCCGCGAACTAGCGGCAGAAAGTGTTCCGGCTAAAGTTCTGGCTGAAGCATCAACACCTGCCACTTGTACTGAGCCAGTAAGCGACACAGTCCCCATCGCGCCTGCGTCATCAAATACCGCAGTGTCTTGCGGTAGAGGATAATTTGACGTTGCAGGGACGCCCCCACTCGTTGCCGCCCAGCCATTAGCAGTCCAATTTTGCGCCCCGGCCAAGTTCCAGTATACGTTTCTTGGGGCACTAAACGTGATGTTAGTGTTGTTACCAAGGTTTCCAAAGCCAATGCCGCTCCAGGGAATCGCCGCCCCGCTTGCAAAAATATCTTGAAAGTTTATATTTGATAGGGTGATGGACGGCGTGCTTAATGTTCTTTGCGTCCCAACAACACTGGAGTTGAAAATAATTCGCGCACCTGCGTTTACTGTTGAGTTTGTGATCGCGGTATTTGCTGTAACGTTTCCAGTAAAAGTTACAATACCAGAATATGTTGATGACCCATTGTTAATCGCAAGTGTGCCTGCTATTGTGGACGCCGGAATTCTTACTGTAACTTCGGCGTTAACGCTAGACCCAAATATTATGGTGCACCCCGCGTTATAAGTCGCGGAGGGCGGCAACGCATAGGCAGTTGACGCAGTATTACCAGTCTGGAAGTTAAAACTTGGCGTTATGTTAAAGACAACGGTTTGAGACTGAAGAATCGTTGTGGCAGCAGCAGGAAAGTAAAAGCGAGTGTACCCACTATTACTAAACGTTACGCTGGCAGCGTTTGCCCCCCAACTAGAGGGGCCTAGTGAAACGTTAGTAGAGCCAGTAAACGCAAGAACATTGCTGGCTGTATAATAGGACCCACTATACAAACTAAAATTAACCGACCCTACGCCGCCTATAAGATTACCGCCCGCTATAGTTATCCCGCCGACAAACGAAAGAGTTCCACTAATACTTGTGGTAAAAATGACGTTTGAAATTGTCGAATTTACTCCAGTAAAATATGCGTCTTGACCCCCGCCGGAGGCTAATATCGTGAACGATCCGCCCCAGGTGTTGTTTATCCCAAGGTCAAAAGTAGTCCCAGTGTCAGTAGCGAATATAATGTTTGCGGTAGACGTTTGGATTGTAGTGTTAAAAGGCGCGTAGTTTCTAAACAGATTTGTTCTTGTTGTGCTTGAGCCGTTATTCCATGCTTTTGCATCCCCACTATGCGTATAAAACCCAGCACCCGCGCCAGCCGCGCCCCAGGTGATGGTGTAAATTCCGGGATTAAATGACCCATTATAAAGAATGGTGTTGGCAAGAATGGTTGTTGCTTGAGAAAATGTATAGCTACTACCAATTAAATGGAGTCCGCCGGCGTTTTGCAAAAAGAGACTATTGCCAGCATACGTTTTTGGGCCGGTGCCGCCCCATACGGTAATACCATTAAAGTAAGAGCCGGGGTTATATGCCGTTAACGAGTTAATGTTTCCGGTGATAACAATATTAGTCAGGTGCGACCCATACGTGGAAAGTGTTATGTTTGACCGGGTGCAAGTAAAATCTCTGTGCGCAAGTTTTGCCGACCCTGTTGTTATGGTAAACGCAGTCGCGCCTGAGTTTGCGTCAAAGATTACGTCTTCATCAGCCCACGGTATAGCGGTTCCTCCGACGCCCCCGGATGTTGTTGACCACTTTGCGGTGTTGCTCCAGTCGCCTGCGCCGCCAACCCAATACTTAGGCGTAACAGGCGCTTGCCATGCAGACGCAAAAACGCCGTAGCCGCTAGTGACAGTCGATGCCGTACCCGCGTAAATTGGGCACCCATAGCAATTTAGCGTTGAAATCAGATTCGCCGCAACACCAGACGCAGGCCTCGACATCAAATACACAGTGCCGGATACCGTAAGCCGTGATCCGGCTGAAACTCCCGCTAACCCCCAAGACTCTAGTATTACTGGGTACGTTGTACCAAAGTTGATTGAAAAAGCCACTGTTCGGGTATGCGTAATGCTTGAGAATATACCGCCGTTGACTGTGAAGCTGGTTAAGGTGGCCCCGCCGGCAATTGTGAGACCGCCAACGGCCCCGTTTGCTGTAACGGTTGGTGTTGCAGCACTTGTGGATGTTGATATTATGTTTGGACGCCCCGCCCACGAACGATGTGCGTCGCTATTTAACGCAAGTCCACCGTTTGCAGTGAGCGTTATTGTGGACACCGGAGAACCAAAATCAATAAACCCGCCACCATGCGCAAAGGAAACCACGGACAGTGTGTAGCCGTTTGTGTTAAATCGACCGTTACTTACAGTTAACGTAGTAGTTGTAAGGCTGGATTGCAGTGTGTATTCCCCCCAAGAACCAGTGATGGCGTTCATTGAACCACCGTTAATGGTAATGGGTCCTGCAAAAGACACGCCGCTTGCCTGTATTGTGTTTCCGGCAAGCGTACTAAGGAATGAAATTGTGTTATTTGCAGACCACACGGTGCCGGCGATCAGCGACATTGAACCGTAGATATTTAGTGACCCCGTGCTGGTAAACGTCACGGTGCCGGCGGAAACAGTAATCCCCGCGCAGCTCAACGCGCCCGTCAAGGTGACGGTATAAGTCCCAGCTTGGTCAAAAAATACTCTATCTGCAAATGTGGGAGCAGACGCGCCGCCAGCCCCACCAGACGTAGCAGACCAGGGGGCAGTGTTTGTCGTTGTCCATGAGCCTGTGCCGCCAACCCAGTACCGGTCTGCCATTTAGACCACCTGTGCGGGAGGCTCTTCTACGGGAGGCGGGTTAATGATAGACCACCAATCATCAAACCGTTTTTGCTTCATGGCCTCTATCTCCACATCAGATAGACCGTGGTCTTCGGGTAGCCACAAAGCGTCACGAAACGCGCCATAAGGTGTTTCAAATTCAAAGTCAATTTTGACCATCTGTCACCTCATTAACCAGCTAGGCTGAACTGATACGTGACATTCAAAGTATCCCCAGAAGCTACGCTACGATCGCCAGGGGATTGGAAATCGGCGGCTGAGAAAAGCGTACCAGTGGTACCCGACGCGGCAGAACACAGAAAGGCGCCGCCTACCGTTGCGGTTGCATTGATTGAAAAGGAGGCCGGAGATGCCGTGTTGGTGACCACAGAAGGGTTGGCGTTGGTCGCGGCAGCAAACGTAGCGGCGGGGCGGTTGCCTGCGTATGGGTTGATTTCAGTCCAACCTGCGTGGACCGCCAGCGTATCCGTAGCAGCTGGGGTGTTTGACGCCGCAGCGCCGTATAGCCCGATATACCAAGCCGTGATCTGAGTCGTACTGGTCAAAGCAACGCCTGCGGCGTATTGCAGGCCAACGTTTACAACCAGGTTTTCTGTCTCAGCAGTCCATTTTAGGTTGCCGTCTTTGTCAATGCACTCGACCACATACTTGCCCGTTGCAGTTGCCGTTTCAACAGGGCGCGCGCCAGCAATCAATCCGCTTGCGACAACGTCGTTGGCTTTTGTTTTTTCGATAGACATTTCTGCTCCTTAAACTGAGGACCGCAAGAGGGCGGTTGTTGGCGTATTGGTCGGCATCGTCAAGGTGAAGGAAGACGACGTTTTGTCAGACCCAAAATCAAGCACAGCGATGGACTTGTTGCCCTTACTGGAATTGTAGATAAGCGCGCACCGTGCTGTCACTGCTGCGCTGAAATTCACATTGTTGAAATTCACATACGCCGTGTACCCTGACGTATTGATGGTGACGCCTGTCAATTGAACACCCCCCGGAGGGTACCCACCACCGGTCACTTCGTTGGAGGTTGTGTACACCGTGGTGGTTTCGTTCAAATCTGCGTTGCCGGTGTACAGCGCCACCTTGAGCGTATCGGTAGTCAGGTTGTGGACAGCTTGGTACAGCTCCGCTTTGAAGCTCGTGGTTTGCGTTTGCAGGATGCTCATACGACGGGGTTCCTAACTTGGCCGTCGCGGTACGCATCCATACGTTGCTTGCCATCGCCCAAGTTCTTGAGCAGCGTGAGCGACTGCAAGAATTGCTGTTGATACATAGCAACCAGGTCGGGCTCGCCCTTCATGTAGCGAATGGCTTCCATCATGGTGCCATTGAACAGCGCAGAGTCAAAGTTGTCACCCAACCAAGTCTGGCCCGCCGTCACAATTGATTCGGGGTAGAAATAGTAATGCAGCTCGACACCATATGCGGCATCGGGCGTTGGGCCGACAATAAACGAAAGCTCCGCGTCATTGCCGTACGTGGGTCCAAAAATAGCGTAGTGCTTAGGCAAGCCGCGGCTTGCCGTGCCCGTACCCGGATACGCTTCGCGAATGAAGTTCACATCTTTGTTCAGAAGGTAGTGGTATTCTTCGTTTGCGGTGCCCAAGTCCGTGATAACCGCGACGGAATATGTGGACAAAAAATCGCCAGGACAGGACAAATATTTGTTGCCGAGACTAAGCGAGCCCGTCACGTTCTTACGCAACGAAGCCAGCTGAACAGTGTTGTAAATCGTCTGCTCAGCAATCTTGATCATTTTGTTGATGTCAGCCGTCGGGAAGGTGTTCTCCGTGTACGACTGAACAGCAGCAACGAGTTCGCTATATGTCATTTAGACCTCACGCCATGGGGCCACGGGCCATGGTGCCCTTGGTGGCAGCGCCAGTACCGCGGATTTTGATGCCAGTGGTTTTGGCAGCATGCTCGCCCTTCGACTTGTCGATGTTGCCAACAGACATGTCCACAGTATCCGAGCTGTTGCGCACGGGACCGCGGCCGGGCTGTGCTTCCACCGTGACGGCTTTGCCCTTCATCGTGTGCGGCTTGGCATAGACGTTGGCCTGGCCAACTTCCTTGCCCATCATTTTCTTGCTGTATGTGGCCATATTAGCCTCCGCGACGTTGGTTCATGGCACGGGCCATGTTACGGCCGACAGCACGCATGGCTTTGCCAGTCACGCCGCCCTTGGCGAGCTTGGTGGGGGCCTTGCCCGGGTGCATGCGGGCTTCGTGCTTGTGCACAGCGGCGCCGATCATTTTCTTGTCTTGTGCTAAGTCTTTCTTGTCCATCTCTGGCTCCTTCAAGATACCGTTACTGTACCAACATAAGTCGTTGCCACCAAGTAATTTGGAGTCAACGCCGCATCAAATTCACGCGAGCCGCCCACAGGGGCCCAGCCCCACTGAATATCGCGCGAGCCACCGGTGGGGTAGCCGTTATTGTTCACGCCCGCCTGCACGTACGTTGTGTCTCTGCGCGGGTTGCGCAGCGCCTGGGGGTCATCCACAGGAAACGTGCCAAGCATCAACTGCGGTTGGTCTGGGTCCCAGCATTCCGGGCACACCAGCAGCTCGTACTTGCGCTGCTTGATGATCTCAGTCTTCAGCTGTTTCAGCTTGTACTGTTGCCCGCAGCGATCGCACTCCGCAATCGCCTTGATGCCGTTGGCAAACCTATTGCCCATTACACCCCGCTCCCAATGAACATCTGACGGGGTACGAAGCGGATAGCGGCCTTCTCGCGGTCTTCCTCAGCGGCCAGCGCAAAGGACTCGTCGTAAGCAGCCTTGAGCATGGGCACGCGATCCATCAGCTCCGGGGTCTTCATGGCGATGTGATACGCCAGGCCGGCGGTCAGCGCCGGCAAGAAGCGGAACTGCACGTCAGGAGTCTGAATCCCTGCTCCCGCATCGTCAATGCGGCGCATACGCCAGTACTTGAACACGTAGTACGGCTGCAAAGCTGTGCCCTGGTCGGGCACCGGCCACACCGTAATCTTCGGGTTATCCCTTAGCCGCTGAACCCAAACCTGGATTGGGCGGGCCTGTGTCAGCTTGTTTGGGATGGTGGCGTAGGTAGAAACGCTAATACGAGTGATGGTCAGGTCCGCCTGGGTAGAGACATTGCCCTGCCCCGTGCGGATCACCTGCTCCAGCAGGTCGATGGTATCGGCCGGCAGGTCATAAGTGGACTGCCCCTGCACCAAGTTGATGTAGCCCTCGTCAAAGGTCCACATGTTCAACCCGCGGTTCTGCCACTCAATGGTCATCAAGTTCATGGAGCGCCTGGCGGTACGCAAGTCGTAGCCAGAACGCATCTCACGGCCGGCACGCTCCCACGCTTCCTCAGCAATCTCTGTGAATTCGAGGTTGAAATCGGTTGTGCCGGTGACTGCCATTATTTACCTTTCGCGGCCCGCATATTATCGACCAGGTTGGGGTAGGGGCGACCAGCTGCTTTTGCAGCAGCTTTAGCCCCTGCCTTGGCGGCCGGGCTTAGCTTTTTTGGCTTGCCCAGCCCTTTTGGACGCTCTTTGTCCCACACCTCGCCGCCCGCGGCGTATTGCGTGAAGTCAGTGTCGTCCCGGCGCGCCTTTTTGACGCCCTTGGGCATTTTGGAGGGCATGATTGCCCCCATGCCGCGACTGGCCATCATACAATTTTCGCCTTACGGGCGCCTCGTGCCATACCCCAGCCACGAACTTTGCCGCCCTTTTTGTAACCGACTGCGCCGCCGGTGGTATCCGACTCATCCAAGCCTTTTTTGGGCTTTTTGTCGCCCTTCTTCAAAGCCTTCAAAGCTTCCGCCGGGCTGTACCCTTCCGCATCGCGGCGCGTGGCGCGGGCCGACGCCGACTCTTTGGCGGGGGCCGATTTAGCGGCCGGGCCAGTCAGCATCTTGGGGGCCACATCCGTAGCGGCTTCTTTGGCTGCGGGACCAGTCAGACGCTTGGTCGGGGCTGCCAGTGTCGGCTGTATGTATTCGCGCAGCTTCTCAGCGGCCGCAGGAGCGCGATTTGCCAGACTCTTAGCCGCAGAAGCAACGCCCTTCAAACCGGCGCCACCAGGCAGCATCATTTCTTCGGGGCGGACTGCTTCTAGGCCTTGCTTTTCGGTTTGCTCTTTGCGGGCAGCGCGAGCAGCGGGTGTAGCGGCTTCTTTTTCAGCCTTAGCATAAGCAGCTTCATTCGCTTGTTTTTTAGCAGAGCGCTCTTTGGCGTAAGCATCCAGCTCTTCAGCAGTGGGGCCACGTCCGCCGCCCGAACCGCCCATCTTAGACGCCGCATACGCTGCCGCCTCACCAGCGCCTGCGCCAGTGCGCGTGTTGCGCGAAGCGCGGGCGGCAATATCGTTGTCCACGCGACGGGCCGAGGCCTGTTCTGCTTTGGGCGCCGACTCCCCACGACGGGTCAAGCCTTGTTGCTTGTTCATGTAGTCGCGCAAAGACAGGCCAGATTTGGCCAATTCTTCTTTGGTGACAATGGGCGCCTTCTTGGGAGTCTTGGCGGCATACTTGCCTTGGCCAACGTTGGACTCCATAGCGGACTCGTCAGCCGCTTCTTCCTTGGGCTTGTAGCTAGGGGACCGCGCCATGGCTACTCGCTCTTCACGAGTCGTACCGTCGCCGTAGTTCTCGTCGCCAGCCCATTCGCCGGATTCAGACTCCGTGTCGATGAATTCGCCTTCAGCGAAGCGCCGTACTTTGCGTTTCGTAGCCATGTGGGTCTCCTAAATTAGCACTTACCGCCGCGCTTCATACCCTTGGTGCCGATGCCGCCAGGCACGCCGGCGCCAGGCATCTTGACCTGTTTGCCTTTGGTTTTGCCCTTAGCAGCAACGCCGTCGCGGCTGGGAGCAGCCGTGCGAACTTTGCCCATTGCGGTACCCGAAACTTTTTTCTCTGTTGCCATGATGTCACCACCTTTTGAAAATTTGCGGCCCTTGTCCGCGTTGGAAAAATCTTTGCCCACAGATTGTGGGACTCCCGCTTTCTTCGCAAATGCCGGGCTGTGGGCCACGGCTTCCATGAAGTTGTGTTGTTTCTTGCTAGTTGATGGCACTGCGTTGCTCCCTCATGAACGTGTCCAGCTTTTCATCCAGCCGATCCAACCTGGCCAAGACCCGATTGATGTCGTTGTGGACGTCTGCCTTGGTCACGTAGTCGCGCGCGTGCTCCTCCCGAGTCTTGCTCAAGAGAACTTCCAGCCGCTTGATGTCCGAAGACTTCTCCTTCAATACCCACATGAGTATTGCGATGAGAAGAGATAGGACGCCGTTCCATAGATTTAGCAGTTCCATGCCCGTAAACTCTTGTTAATGCGGCTGTTCGGGTCCTTCTTGGCCTTCTCGCCGGTCAACTTTTTCTTCATGCCACTCATCCTGGCACAGAAAGAGTCGCGCCTTGAGCCGCCCTCGGGTTGAGGGGGCTTCAAGTTCATCCCTTGCTTTTTGGCAGAGGCTCGCCCCTTGGCGTTCAAGCCGCCGTTGGGGTTCTTGCCTTCCTTGCGTTGCCATGCAGGAGACTTAGCCATAGAAAGCCACCGCAGTAACGTTGGCGCCACAGGTGACGATCAAGCTGGTTGAGCACAACACGCCTTCGCCCGGGACAAACACGCTGGTGGTTGCCGCAGCTGCAATGGTGTATGTGAACAGCGTAGTCGCGCCGTCAAGAATGGCAATGGTCGTTGCTGCTGACGCGCTAAACGTCAGGCCTTTGAAGCGCGTACGCCCCGCGTACACAGTCGTTGCTGTGCTTGCAGGGCAGCTGGCGCCTTTGACGTCTGTTTGCATACCCATGCTGGGCTCCTATCAGACGTTCTGCTGGCCGTTGTACGGGTCAGTGACGTAGTAAATGATCACGCCGCCAACAGTGCCGGTACCGGCAGTGCCGCCCACAGCGTTCGTCACAGTGACGTTGCTGGTTGCGTTCAGGATGGTGCCCATGGTAGCGCCAGCGCCCGTGTCGCCAGGGGCAACGGAAGAAATGGCGGTAACAGCGGCGTCGTTCAGCAGGCCGTTGGCCGACCCGGTGTAGCCCAGGTCAATAGTGCCGGTGCCCAGATCGTTGATGATGACTTGCGTGACCACGGCGCCAGCGGGAAGAACCACGGTGGAGGTGTCAGTTGCAGAGGCTTGGACGTTGCCAGCGGTGCCAGCAGCGGGGATGTAGAAAGTCGCGGCCATAACGCCGGAACCACAGTAAGCAGCGCGCGTTTGATCGCCGCCGCCCGAACGCCAAATGCTTTGGGTAGTAGAGACTGCCATTTCGAATTGTCCTTCGTACAAAGATCAGCGTGTCAGTTGTGTACGCATCTGCCGGATCAGTCTGACACACCGGGAGTTCCGGTTTCTCGCAATATACAGCAAAAGAAAAGGGGGCACAAGGCCCCCTTTTCGATTTAGGCTCCAGGGGAGCCGAAGATACCCAGCGGGTCAGACACGCCGAACGAATAACGCTCGCGGGCCTTGTAGCGGACGTTGCCGGTGTCGAAGTCGCCGTCCATGCTGTTTTGCAGCGGGGTACGAACGAAGTGCTTCAAACCGTTGGGCACGTCGGTCAACAGGAACCAAGCGTTGGTGTCGGTCAAGAAGTGGTTCACGGTGTAGCCACCGGGGATAGAACCGTTGTTCTTGATGGCGTTGATGTCATTGTCGTTGGTACCAACGCGCAGCTCGGTTTCGAGCAGGCGGGTAGCGACGAACATCAGTGCCGGGGGCACGACCAACTTCTTGGGCTTGGCAGCGATCAGCAGGCCGCGTTCGTCCGTCCAACCAGCGATCTGAATCACGGCGTTTTCCAACGACGTTTCGTTCAGGTCAGCGCCGGTAGCGGGGCGGTTGCTGTTGGTGCCACCAGAGATCAAGGGGTGAGCCGTAGAACACAAAACTTGGCCGTCACCGTAGGTGGGGCCGCCGGTGAAGGCGTTGTTCAGGATGTAGGCACCCTTGACTTGCTTGGTATAAGCCATACCACGGGCCAGGGCCTTGGTGTAGCGGCTGGAGAGGCTGTCATACAGGTTATCTTCCACGGCCTCTTCGGTGATGGAGAAGCCCATCGCGATGGTTTCGTGGGTGTAACGAGCAGTCCAAGCTTCTTGCGCATTGTCATAAGCAATGGCAGCGCCTTCGTTCTTCACCGGGGCGGCGGAGAAGCCAGACAGCTTGGTTTCCTCTTCAAAGCTACGCTCCGAGGTCTCGGTCTCGTAGATTTCCTTGTGCTCTTCGCCGTACTTGGCGTACTCAAGGCCGAACAGCGCGTTCAGGCCAGGGAGCAACTCTTTCAGCAGTTGTGCGCGTGAAATAGCCATTTATGACTCCTTAGACACCGGTGGTGCTGTTGTACTGATGAGTGTTGAGCTTCACCAGGATTTCGGGGTAACCCGTGGACGTCTGGGTCGCGGGGACCACATCAATCACGCGGATCGGCAAAGAGGCAGTGGTGTCTTCCGAACCAGCCAAAACAGACATGCTGGAGTCGCCGGTGGTGGTAGAACCGCCAGAGCCCAGGATCACAGACATGTTTGCGCCGCGAGCGGCGATGGTGGTGGTGCTGACAACAACGCTGGAACCGTCGGTCACGGCAACTTGGAACAGTGCCATGGGGTCATCGACGACGTAAGCAACAGCGCCGGTCACGACGGTGCCGTTCGGCCAGTATTGGCTGAAGGTAGGCTGACCGGTGGTCGGGTTGTTGTACGAACAGCCGACGAAAACGCCGACCATAGAGCCAGTGGTGGTGCCCGAAAAACGGGTAACGGTGCCCCCGGTAGCCAAGGTGACCAAGTCGCCGTAGTACATGCCAGCTGCGCCAGAAGCAATCGACAGTTGTCGAGTTGCGCCAGCGTAGGGCAGACCATCAATGCGGTTGATCGGCTTGAAGCCGTAGGGAGCGCTAACTGTGGGATAAGCCATGTTGAGACTCCAAAAAGTTTAAATACCTTTTCCAAAAGTGACCTTCGAAGACCGCTCTTTGAAAAGCGGCATCCGCGGGTCATTTTCGCGCATGTAGGTGTTGTCCACAGAGTTCATTTGAGCGTCCGCTTGTTGGCGGTAGTAGTCATTACGATCCTCAGTGAATTCCACCGGGGTTTTGCAAAGCAACAGGCCACCGATTTCAATTGAGTCCGGGAAGCGGGTAGCCCCACCGGCGATCATTGTGATTTCGGGATGCTCAGAAGCCTTGACAGGTTCCCAACCCTCGCGGAGTTTTGAAGAGATGTTGATGGCATCAGGATTGTTCAACGTGCTCAAACGCACCCAGCGAAACACGTAGCCCGGCTCCGGGTTCGGATCAGGCAACAACTGCGGAGGTGCCCACTTGCGCGGACGTGCAGCTTTTTCGCGGGTTTCGAGCTCGCGGCTCGCGCGCTTGGATTGTCCAGTTTCTTCTGTCATTTTCATTTCCTCATTTCATCCGCAACCTTACGCGCATAGAGTTCCAAAGGAACGCCCAGGCGTTTGGCGATTTCGACCTGCGATTTGGTAAGTACGACTTTTCGAGGCGCAGTACTACGCGTTGCCGGTGCGACAACGTTTGATTTCTGGCGCTGAGGAGACGCATCAGCGGGCTTCTCTGATTCAAACGACTCAGGAAACCGATCCCGCATCTCCTTGTCGATCCGGGCAAAGTATTCCGGTGACGTTGTGGAGACGCCTTCATTCTGTACCAAGTCTTCATGAACCGCCGCAGCGTAAGCGGTCATTTTGCGGTTGGTACCGAACCAGGGATTCCGCTCTTGCCATTCAGCAACCCGAGGGTCCCGCTGAGGGGCTGGAGCTTGTTGACGAGTTTGTACATCAACTTTTTCTTCTTGTAAAGGGGCCGGCTTAAAATTGTTGACTTTTTCTGCTTTGATTTTTGCAGAGGTCAACTCTTCTTGCGCGGCCACCAAGGCGTCAGAGTCGCCAGACTCATACGCATACTTGTACTTGCGCTTGGCCTCTTCGACCTCGTTCGCAACCACTTTCTTGGCTTGCTCCAGCAGGGCATTTTGGCCTTGAGACAGCGAGCCCTTGAGCTTCTTGTTCTCTTCAGCGATAGCCTGTGCAGCACGGATAGCTTCCTCGCGCTCGCGGAAGGCCGTTTCTTTGGCGCGCCGCTCTTCGTGGTAGCCCTTGGTGAAGTGCTGGATGCGCTTCTTGACACTCTCGTCGTACTTGTCCAACTCTTCGTCGGTCATTTCCTTGGGAGGGTCAGCCATGGGCTTGCGGCCACGGTCTTCTGGCGGCGTGTCGTCAACAACCTCAATCTCGGGCTTGGTGTCGCCTTCTACTTCGAAGTCAGGCTCTTCTTTGGCCTCCACAACTTTGCCGCCCTTGCGGGGGTTGTCGTCGGTGTCCGGGAATTCAAATTCTGTTTTGTCCATGTCGGCTCCTTACAGACGCGTGATGCCGCGCGGGTCCTGGACCACAGCTTCCACCGAGTCATCATTGATGAGGCGGAACTCTTTGCCGTGAATCTTGATGCGGGTGCCGGTGTTGGGGCGCACAAGGACAAAGTCCCCCTGCTTACACGACGGGCCGCTTGGGAAGCGCTTCTCATCTTTGAACGCGTCCGGGCCAAGCTTGACCACGAACAGCACAGGAGACAAAAGCTCTTCGTAATGCATGGTTTGGCCGGCTTTGACAAGCCCGCTATCCCCATACTCTTCCTCGATCTCGGGCAGTACACACAGGACGTGGTACGTCACCGGATCGGGTACCTGTCGGGCTTTCTCTTCCGCCGAGGCGTTCAGAATGCCGGACAGGTCAACTGCCGATACATCAAATTCAGTCATCTTCAAACTCTTTCAAACGTCGCACGAGGTCGCCCAGCTCTGACTGTGCGGTCTGGAGACCTCGGATGAATCCGCACAGTTCTCTGTAGTGAGCGAAGTCGCGTGCGCCTCCGTCACCCAGCAGTTCGATGATGTCTTTCTTACGTTGTTCGAGCTTTGAATCAACGTACTCATAGGCTTTTCTGTCCATCAATCCTCTTTAGGTTTTTTCGCCGGCTTTGTTTTCGGCTGGGCAGCGGCCTGGCGCGCGCTGTGGATGGCTTGCGCAGCGGAGAGATTTGCCTTTCGCTCCGCGTGGTCCATCTTTTGCGCGTGCACCTGGCCGCCGTGGGCCAGCTGTTGCTGGGCTTGTTGCTGCTGCATGGCTTGCTGTTGAGCCTGCTGCTGTTGAGCTGCTTGTGCTTTCATTGCCGCGATCTGCTGGTCCAGCTTCATGCGGGCCACCTCAAGCGCGTGAATCTCCTGGGCCTGCAACAGTTCTTGCTGCACGCGCATGGCTGCGATCTCGGGGTCTTCGCCAGTCTTGGCCGCGCCTTCGCGCGCCTTGAGTGCCAGCTCTTCTGACTTGAGCTGCAAGTCGCCCAGAACCTTGAGCTGCTTGGTCTCGGCTTCTTGTTCCTTGATCTCCAGCTCTTTCATCTGAATCTGGATCATGGGGTCCTGCATCGCTTGCTGCGCCTGTTGCTGCTGTGCCTGGCCTTTGCTTTGAGCCAGCACTTGCTGTGCGGCCTTGGCCACCATGCGCGACAGCCCCACTTCCAGCTCCTCCGGCATTTCCTCGTCCGGCTTGGGCATGGGCAGGCCGAGCTGCTCCTCGACCTTTTTGCGGTACGCAAACGCCAGGTGCTCACTCACGTGGGCCATGATGGCAGCTTGCATCTTCTGCGCTTCAGGGTTTTGGCCGATCTGCTGCATGAGCATGGGGTCCTGGAGCATGGCCATGTGCACAGCGATGTGCGCATCGTGGTCCTGGTAGATAAACGCCTTGGTGGGCTTGCCTGTCAGGAAGGCCATGTTCTCCGACACAGGGTCGCGCGGCTTCATGTCGTCCTCGATCGGCACCAGCTTGTCAGCGTTCTTGATGCCCAGCACCTCGATCATCTGGCGGTGCAGCACGGGCAAGTCATAAATCTGAGGGGCGCCCTGGGCCAGCTGAATCACAGCTTGGTACTGCATGATCCGCTGCGCCATGGTGGCGCTGTTGGGATCGGACACCGGGATCACGTCCACCGAGTCATAGTCCGCCTGCTTGGCCATGCGGTCGCCGCTGGCGGGGTCGAACTCATACTCTTTGGGAGCGTAGTCGCGGATGATGCCTTTGAGGAGCTTGAACTCCTGCTTCATGCTGTAGTGCACGCGCGCCTGCACGGCAGACATGGTCTTGAGCTGGCGTTCCAACAGGGCCAGCGTGGTACCCACCGGAGCGTTCGCGCTCATGTCAGACACGTTCATGTCGGCGATCGAGCCCAGGCGACGTGCTTCTTCGGTGATTTTGTCCAACAGCCCGGCCAGCACTTGGCTTGGCTCTTTGTATGGCAGCGCCATGATGTTGTCTTTGATCGAGCCGCTGGGCACGTCAACATCACGGAACTCTCCGGGAGCGATCGGGGTGTCGTCACCCTTCACGCGCAGACCGCGGGACTTCAGTCCTCCGGGAAGGTTAGACAGAGTACCAGCATCAATAAGCTGGCGAATGAGAGAAGTACCGGCTCTTGCATACCCACCGATAAGATGAATGTAGCCAAAACCGTAAGCGCCAAAACCAGGAACGTAGTCATACTGAACAAAGTGTTGTCGTTTGAGTTTCTTGGGATCGGCCTCGTCCCAGTTACGGCGGATGGCCAGGACCTTGTTGGTGCCCTTGTCGATGGTGATGACGTAGGGGCGCGCGATCTCATCAGGGTCTTCGTAGCCCGGCAGGTCGTAGTCCAGGTGGACTTCGTAGACGTGATACCGGTCATCGTCAGTCAGGGAGTAACCTTGGTCTTCCGCTTTCTTCTTCTCGATGTCGGTGGTGAGCGTCATGGGCTCGCCCAGGTCGGCTTCTACGTAGAACCCAGCCACCGTCAGCTTGCGGATGTCATTCTTGGTTTTGCGCATCAGGTGCGATACGCGCTCTGAGCTACGGACGTTGGCCGCGCCGTACGGCATGATGAGCTCTTCAGCCGGCACAAAGATGGCGACCTGGCGCTCAAGGCTCGGGTCGTAATACACCTTCTTAAACGCTGCACCTGCCAGGCCCAGGTTGAACAGCATGCGCTCATGCTCGGGGCGATACTCAGTCATCACCTCGGTGAGCTGGTAGTTCATGTCGTCCCGAACACGCTCGGCGGCTTCCGTTTTGAGGCGGTCGATCGCTCCAACAATTTCAGTTTTAACGGGGCCAGCGGCCGGGAACGTTTCAATAATCGTCTCGCTCTGAAAGCGGACAGCGGCCTCCGTGAGAAGCGTCGAAAATACACCACAAGCGCCATTCCACGGTTCCGTACGTTCCTCATACTTCATCCCCAGGACCTCAAGGCCCTTCACGTACATTTCTACCCAGTCTTTGCGAGACGTGATGTCTGCCTCGACCAGCTCCATGATTTCAGAGCCGACCTTTTGCAGCTCGCCCTCGTCCATGTATTCAGCCAGGTTGGCGTCGAACGGCTCCAGCTCTACCTCAGCCCCGCCGGGCTCAAGATCAATCTCCAACCCGTCCATGCCAATGTGCACGGCCTCAGGGTCTTCAATCTCAATTTCGAGGGCCGGACCCTGATCAAACTCGTCGGGGACGATTGAGTCGAGGCCCAGCGGGGCGGCGTAGATGCTTTTTTCCATGGTGTTCCCTTAATAGTACGCCGGCCTGCGCGGGGCTTGGAACGGCGTGTTGTCGTGCTTGTCGGTGGACAGATCAAGCAAGCCGCCTTTGCGGATACGCATCAGTGCCAGCGTCATTGCGTCCACCTCGTCATCATTCTCGCCTGCGGGAAACGCCAAAATCTCTTCAACCGTAGCAGCTGCCCAAGCGGTCTCTGGGAACCATACGTGTCCGGCGGCAAACATGTCTGACACTGCATTCACCCGGGCAATCTTGTCTTGACCTTTGCCCGGCGCGAAGTCCTGGACAAATATACCAGACCGTTTCATTTCGTCAATGAGCGGCTGACCGCTTGCTTTTGCTTCGATGATCACGCTGTCGGGCTCCCACTCCTCGTACTGCTCATGCGCCATTTGCTTGAGCTCGGGGAACTCGTACTTGCCCTTGACCCGGTTGAGCAGGATCACGTTGGTTTGGTTGGTTTCTTCATCGAACCACACGCCCCATGTATGGCACACCGAGAAGTCAGACCGCTCCTTGGTTGTGAGCGCCGTGTCGTAGGACTGCACGATGAACTGAATCTTGGGCGGGTCTTCCTTGGTCCACCACTTGACCCAGTCGCGCTTGATAATGGCAGCTTCCGCGGCCGTGGGGTTCTGCTGGTACTGCGCGTACCATTGCCACATGATGTGGTGCATCGACGCCCGGGTCTGTTGCAGGGACTCAATCGACCACTGCTCCGGCCAGATAGACTTCTCATTATCTGTATGTTCATACAGTATGGCTGGAAACTCGAACGGCTCGTACACGTCGCCGCCGTCGTTCTGCGCGCTGTCTTTGAGCAGGCGGCCGATCAGGTCCCGCTGGTGCCACCGGGTATGCAGAACACAGATTTTCCCCTCGGGCATCAAGCGAGTACGCAAGCCGGCCGTGAACCATTCATACGTGCTGTCCAGGGAGGTCGTGTTTCCCGCCTTGATGTCCTGTTCAGACAGCGGGTCGTCGGCAATGATGAGGTGTGCACCCCGGCCGGCCAGCGCGCCGCCCACACCGATCGAGAAATATTCGCCCCCGGCCGTCGTGTTCCACTGCGCAGCCGCCTTGGCGTCCGCCGCGATGCGCGTTCCTGGAAAGATTTTCTGGTATTCCGGGGTGTTGATGAGGTTTCGCACCTTGCGGGCCATGACCACCGCCAAATCAGCAGTGTGGGAGGCCACAATGACCTTGTGATCGGGGTGCCGGCCGAGGTACCAGGCCGGGTAATAGATGGAAATCATCTGCGATTTGCCCATACGAGGCGCCATGGACACCGCAATTCGCTCTTTCATGCCCCGTTCGACGTCCATCAGCAGCCCGCCGAGGCGTTTTAGGTGCGCGCCAAACTTGTAATTGGTGTCAATGGCTGCAATGAAGGCCAAAAAGTCGTTTTGGCAGATGCTGGCACGCTTTCTCTCTTCCAAAACCTCCATCATGGCCAACAATTCGGCCGCTTCCTCCTTGGAAGCACCCTTTATGACCCGTTCCAGCGTCTGTTTGTCGAGAATATTGGGTAGCATGGGGGATTTTTGGCTTTACTCGCGGCCTGTTACGTCCGTAACGTCCATATCCAGCTGTTTGCTGGTGGTGGGCTCGAACACGGAGCCCTCAATTACCTTGGTCAGGCGCTCTCGCAGCATCTGTTCCAGCTCCTCCGTCGGGCGGTGGCGCATCGTGATCTCGGTTTTGTCGGTGAACAGGCCCACGTCGCTGATCTTGCCGATCATTTCCAGGGCTTTGAGCTGCACCCGCGGGTCTTTGTTCTCGGCCAGCAGCACCAATTTGTTGGTCACGAAGTTTCGCAGCTGCAGTGCGGACTCAATCACAGCTACTGAGTATTCATCCAGTATAGCCTTGGTCTGCACAACGATGGCAGGGTTGGACAGGTCGTCTTCGGCCATGCGGCCGGTCTGGAATCCCTTGATCGCGCGGTCGCGGTCGTCCTTGGTCAGCTCGCCGTCCGGGGCCACTTCAAGCATCATGAGCGTTGAGTAGGCGGCATTGACCCGCTCTTCCAGGGAAGTGAAGGTTGGCGTGAAATCCGCCAGGGGAACGTCGTAGTCGATGACTGGTGTGTACATGGAGGGAATCGCACTCCTGTTGTTGGCCGAAGTGTACTGTATTTTTTCGCAGTGTGTGTTTTATTTTTCAGACTGGCTTTTTAATTTGGATGGGGGGCTTTTCCTATATGAAGGGG
>Ga0255097_1000395_pt1 | contig 18408 bp, 13 predicted proteins | sample Colum_Atlam_RepB_2_FD_188436 | JGI IMG/M metagenome (GOLD analysis project Ga0255097, IMG submission 188436) | Freshwater microbial communities from Columbia River, Oregon, United States - Colum_Atlam_RepB_8d | ecosystem: Environmental > Aquatic > Freshwater > River | place: USA: Oregon...
CTCAATGCCCATGGCTGCGAAGAGCTGCTTGGCAATCCCGATCTGCCGCTCGCGATGCACCCCGTCATAGCCTGGCCCCATGCGAAATTCGCGTGAATCGGGAACCCCGGCGAGGTTGCGCTCGACATTGCCCTTGCGGATGCGGTCCAGCACCTCGCCAGCCACCACATAGAAGTTCCAGGGCTGGGTGTTGAGTGAAGTGGGTGCGCGCATGGCAAGTTCAATCACCTCGCGCACCAGCGCCTTGGGGACAGGCTTTTTGAGATAACCGCGAATGCTGCGTCGCTCGCGAACGACTTGATCGAAATCCATGAGTGTCTCCTGCGTGGGATGATGGGCAACGAGCATCGCGACGCGAAGTCGCGCTGCAGCCTGAAGTGATCTGCCCATGGTACCGGCAGACCGGAGACTCATCACCATGAACCGTTCTGAAGATCGCGCGTCCGTGCACCCCGACCGAGTGCTGACCCACCAGGACTCAAGGGGAGTCGTGACCCTCACGCTCAATCGCCCCGAGCGCAACAATGCCTACGATAGCGGCCTGCTCGAGGCCGCTCATGCCGCATTGAATACGCTCGAGCGGTCTCTCGAGCAAAACCCGTCGACCGACAAGCACGAGGGCCCTTCGCGCAACGTACCTGAGCGTGCCGAACCCCGCATCCTTGTCATTCAGGGGGCAGGCCGGCACTTTCAGGCCGGAGCCGATCTGGCCTGGCTACATGAGGTGAGCCGGCAATCCGAGCAAGCCAATCTCGAGGCCTCTCAAGCCACTGCCGGCCTGATGCATCGCATCACCGCGCTGCCCATTCCGGTGATCGCGCTGGTTCAGGGCGGCTGCTTCGGGGGCGGCACGGGTCTGATCGCCTCCTGCGATATCGTGATCGCAAGCGACGAGGCCCAGTTCTCCATTGCCGAGTCACGCTGGGGCATGGTGGCCGGCATTATCATCCCCCAACTCAACGATGCCATGAGCGTACGCCAGGTGCGCCGCTATGCCCTCACGGGTGAGCGCTTCGGTGCCGAGCAGGCCCTGCGCATCGGACTCGTGCATGAGGTGGTGGCCGCATCAGATCTTGCAGCGGCAGGAGAGCGGGTGATTGATGCCATCCTGCACAACGGGCCGCAAGCCACTGCACTCACCAAAGCCACGGCCCTGCGCTCCTGCTGGTCGATGCAGACTGCCGCAGATCAGGAGCAGCTGGTGCGCGAACATGCCCTCAAACGACAGTCGCGCGAGGCGGCTGAAGGGCTCGCCTCATTCAGGGAAAAGCGCGAGGCGGCGTGGTATCCCGGGCAGAAAACGGATTGATCACTTCGCAGGCACGGGCTGGTACCAGGGCACCTCGCCCCGCGTGCCATAGCGACGCACCCGCAGGTTGGCCTGCTCGCCATGACCGGCGAAGTTTTCCATGTGGCACAGGCGCGAACAGACCTCACCCATGAGCGCGCTGGCCTCGTCGGTCAGCACGCGCTGGTAGGTGCAGGTCTTGAGAAACTTGCCCACCCACAGGCCACCGGTGTAGCGCGCCGCCTTGTTGGTGGGCAGTGTGTGGTTGGTGCCGATCACCTTGTCACCAAAGCTCACATTGGTGCGCGGTCCCAGAAACAGCGCGCCAAAGTTGGTCATGTTGTGCAGGAAATAATCGGGGTCTTCGGTCATGACCTGAACATGCTCGAAGGCCAGTTCATCGGCCTTGCTCAGCATCTCCTCGCGGGTGTCACACACGATCACCTCGCCATAATCGGCCCAGCTCTGCGCGGCAATGCCTGCGGTGGGCAGGAGGGTGAGCTGACGCTGCACTTCAGCCATCGTGGCGCGGGCGAGCGTTTCGCTGGTGGTGAGCAGCACGGCCGGCGAGGTCGGTCCGTGCTCGGCCTGGCCCAGCAGATCCACCGCACACATCTCGGCATCCACCGATTCGTCGGCAATCACGAGGGTTTCGGTCGGACCCGCAAAGAGATCAATGCCCACGCGACCGAAGAGCTGGCGCTTGGCCTCGGCCACATACATATTGCCCGGACCCACCAGCATGTCGACGGGCGCGAGGCTTTGCGTGCCGATCGCCATGGCCACCATGGCCTGCACGCCTCCCAGCACCAGGATCTCGTCGGCACCGGCCATGCTCATGGCCGTCACGATGGCCGGATGAGGCTCGCCCTGATAGGGCGGCGCCGTGGACACCACGCGCGGCACACCCGCCACCTTGGCCGTGAGCACGCTCATATGGGCCGAGGCGAGCAGCGGATATTTGCCGCCCGGGATGTAGCAGCCCACCGCATTGACCGGAATATGCCGATGGCCCAGAACCACCCCAGGCACAGTCTCGACTTCGACCGGCTTCATGGAGTCCATCTGGATCTGCGCAAAGCGTCGGATCTGTTCCTGCGCAAAGGCGATATCCGCAATTTCGCGCGCAGAGAGGCGCTTGCGTGCGGCTTCGATCTGGGTCTGCGACAGTCGGAAATCCGCTGGATCCCACTGATCAAAGCGAATGCTGTAGTCGCGCACCGCTGCGTCACCACGCTGCTCGATGTCCTGGATGATCGATGCAACGGTGTCGCGAACACGGGCATCGTCTTCAGCGCGTGCAGCGCTCGTCTTGCCTTGCTTGAGGTAGCGGATCATGGATTTATCTTTCGTGATGAGCGACCGTCATAGGAGCCCGTCAGGATCCAGCGAACGAAACCGATCATGTCAGCAAGATGCGCGAGATCGCGAGGCCCTGTCATCGGTAAATTGTTGTCAATTGAGGCTCGATTGACCTTCGCCTGTACGGATTCGTCAGGATAGAGGGGAAGGCCAGATCAACCCGACGCCCATCAAAAACGTTCTGGAAAGCGTCTTGGAGGTCGACCAGTTCAAACCCAGTCGGTGTTTTCTTTTTGTCGAACTCAACCAGCAGGTCGACATCGCTCTCTGGTCGATCCTGATGGGTAGCGGCCGAACCAAACATCTGCAGGCGCGATATTCCGAATTGCCTGCACAACCGGGCAATCGCTTCGATCTGGTGATCAGTGAGCTTCATCGGACCAGTCTGCCATGCAGAAGCTTCTTTTTCCAAAAAGCTGAGTCAGACCTCGGGCATCAATCCACCGTCGCGCCCGAAGCCTTGACCACCGCCGCCCAGCGCGTGGTTTCGCTGGCCATGAGTGCGCGGGCATCCGAGGCATTCAGATACCGGGCCTGGGCGCCTCGGCGGTTCAATTCCTCGGCAAACGACGGGTCGGTGGCGACGGTCTGCAGGGCCTGCTCCACGCGCGCGGTGGCTGCGGGCGGTGTGGCCGCCGGCACAAAGATCCCCATCCAGAACTCCACCTCGTAGCCCTTGAGGGTCTGGCCAATCGGCGGCGCGTTCGGCAACGAGGCCGCCGGCCGCTGGTTGGTCTGACCGAGCACCTTGACGCGATCGGCCGAGATCATGGGCAGGGCCTCAAGAATGGAGGACCAATAAAGATCAATGCGCCCTCCCACCAGATCGACCAGCGCGGCCTGGCTACCGCGATAGGGAATGTGGACCATAAAGGTCCGGCTCATGCTCTTGAAGAGCTCACCGGCCAGATGATTGACCGCACCATTGCCCGATGAGCCATAGGTGAGCTTGCCTGGATTGGCGCGGGCATAGGCGATCAGCTCAGCCACCGAATTCACCGGCAATGCCTTGCTCGCGAGCAGGGCAAATCCGGTGGCTCCAAAGATACCCAGCGGTCGCAGATCGTTCTGCGCCGAATAGTTGAGCTTGGGATAGAGCGCCGGATTGATCGCAAGGCTCGAAGTGCCCATGAGCATCGACAGCCCGTCGGGTGTCGAGCGGGCCACCGCCTCGGCGGCCAGATTGGTACCTGCACCGGGCCGGTTCTCGGCCACCACCGGCTGACCCAGCACGGTCTGCAGGCGGGTGCCCACCATGCGCGAGACCACATCGGTAAATCCACCGGGCGGGTAAGGCACCACCAGTTTGAGTGGCGCGCCTGAAGCCGTTTGGGCCTGTGCAGGCCATGCAAGCGTGGACAGAACTGCTGCGGCGCCGCTCAGGGCGCTTCTGCGTGAGGTCATCGCCGGGCCTCCCCTGGCCCTGCGATGGAGCGCCAAACCCTGCTCTCGGGGTCCCAGACGTGAGCCAGGACACAAGGTGTGGGGTTGATGCCACCACAACGGGAGCCGTGCACGTCAGTCAGAAGGACGCGGTGTTGACCGAGTGTTGCCACGGACCATCCGCGGTTGCGGATCGACGTGAGGGTTTGTCCCACCAGAAAGTGCGAATCACAGCCACCCGTGCCGCAATACAGGGATGCAGCCGAAGAGCATGAGAATCCAGCTTCATCCAGAACCCAATCCGTGTGAAGGTCACGGTCAAGGTCGATTCGGGTGACCGCGCCCCATTCAAGCTGGAAACGTCCATTTTCGAAGGCGGCGCAGGCTTGACGCGCAGCCGTTACTTTCGCCAGCAGGGGGGCAGGAAGCTTGGCGAGTTCCTGTGCACCCACGATCCAGGGCATCAGCAGCATGGCCAGGCATGACACGACGACTCTCACTGTAACCCTCCTCAGGTAGAACCCTTGCACGCTGCAGTGAAGAGTCGACGGCTGACATGAACAGCCCTTGGGCCATCGAAATTACAGCACAAATGATTCGAGCCACCCCAATCAACGCAAACCCGCGACTTAAGCCGCCGAAACTTGAGGTGCACGGTGCGCGCTCGACATCGCGCTTGAGGCTGTGGTCCCGGGCACCGAGTCAGGCGCGTCGATGGCGGGCCAGGATGCAGGCTTGCGATATCCTGAGCGGCACTCAACCCCGAACGGACCCGACGATGCCACTCTCGATGTACCAAGCGAGCATTCCGCGCTTCATCAACGCCTTGAACAACCTGTCCGCCATTCTGGACAAGGCCCAGGCCCATGTAGATGCAAAAAAACTCGACGAAACCGCGCTCACGGGCTTTCGGCTTTACCCCGACATGTTTCCGATGGCTCGCCAGATTCTCATTGCCAGTGACACTGCCAAGGGTCTGGCCGCTCGACTGGCAGGCGTCGACATCCCGGTGTATGAAGACACCGAGAAAACCCTGGGTGAACTCAAAGCGCGCATTGCCAAGACGGTCGCGTTTTTGCAGACCTTCAAGCCCGAGCAGATCGATGGCACCGAGGGCAAGGAGATCGTGATCCGCCGTGGCGACAAGGAGACCCGATACAGCGGCATGCAGTTTTTATTGGGGCACGCCATCCCCAATCTCTACTTCCACATCACCACGGCTTACAACATCCTTCGACACAACGGTATCGAGATTGGCAAGCGAGACTTTCTTGGCAATCCCTGAGCCGAGGTCAGTAGGCGTATTGGGCCTGTAACCCGAGGCCAAATTCGCTGCCATGTCGATCAATTGAAAGCAGAAGACCGCCGTTGATCCGCCAGCGGGCCGCAGGTTGACTGGTCAGCCCGAGGCCCACAGACAGGTTATCCGCACCACGGTCACGCCCAACGAAGCTTTGTTTGAAACCCAGGTTGCTGTTCAATGCGGCCTGGATCGCGGTGCCCTCCCCGCTCAATGAATGGCCTCGCTCATATCGAACGAAAGCGATGGGGGTTGCCGACTCTGCAACTCGCCAGCCCTTGAATCGAGCAGTGAGTGCAGCCGTACCGTAGACCGTGGTGGTCTGGGTGGGATCGACGGTCAACTCCAGTCCGGTGGTGCCGGCTTCAACCACCCGAGACTGCGATTGAGCGATCAGGCTGATCCCCAGTTGGGGCGCGAGGCTCAGCCAGTCGTTTTCGAAGACCTGCTGCGACGCTTTCACCTGCCCAAATACGGCACGTTGGGCGTAGTTCGCACGCACGGAACCACTCACCGAACCCAGTGCAACGCCACGGGTGGCCGCAATATCGGAATAGGACACGCCAGCCACCGCTCGCCATTTCACATGGGTGTCGGTGTCATGTTCGAAGTATCCACCGGCAGAAATCGCCCGGTCGGAGAACCGCTGAACGGCCAGATCATGCTCGTTCATCCGCGTATTCGCGAAGGAAACAAAAGCACCGGCCCATGACGCCTTGTTACCCAACAGGTCGCGACCCAGGGTCAGTTGATCGAGTGAATAACGAAAGCCGCCGAGACCGTCGCTGCCGCGCACCTGCCCTTGCACATGACTGGCGTCGGCCCAGGCTCGCTTCTCCGTCGAAGACTTTTGTTCGACACGGGTGTTCGAGGCTGCAAACCCCCCTGGGGTGATGGCATTCGAGACCGTATTGAGAAGCAGTTGCGAGCGCTGTTGGCCCACCGTGAGGTAGGACGAATATGGCTCGGGATGGAACGAATCCAGATGCGCTGCGACCTGACCCGTTTTGAGGTCGTCCAGGGATGACTGAACAACCAGGCCACCGCCCGTGTACGCATTCGCGAGCAAGGCGCTGGCTGCCACGCGATTGCGGCGATCCACCCCCGCAGCCTTGCCCAAGTGATCGATGTTCATCTCGGCCAACAGCGTCAGATCCGGCTTGCCGTTTGTATTGAGGTCCGTGATCGTGAAGTCGATCAACGCAGGGACCGAAGCATCCTTGACAATGGTGATCGGCCGGGTGACGCTCAGATTTGAATAAGCCGGAACCGTCGTCAGACTCCCAACTTTGGTGCCAGGGACAATCAGCTTTCCAGCAACGCCTGGAGCACTCGCGGCGATCAAGGTAAATGCCTTGCCGTGCAGATCCGAAGCCTTGGTGGCTGCATCAGGGACAGCCACCGTGATGTTCTTCATTTGCACAAGACGAACATCGCCATTGCCATAGAGCAACTGATCGTTGATCGCAACGCCGTTGACGACGCCGATATCGGCCAGATAGCGACCCCCGTTAAAAACGCCGGAATTGATAAAATCGACCAGTGAAGGAATGCTGTAAACAGAGCCGTTAACCAGACCACCCCAGTAGTCCTGGTCTGAGTAGAACGCGACTAGAGCGTCGGTTGTAATCGTTCCGAACCGGAAGCCTGCATCGCGAGATCCGGGACTGAGTACGCCGTTATATTGATTTTTCTGATCCGTAATGAAAGAAATGTAGCCACCACTCCCGCCAATGGCATGATGGCCAGACAGCGTACCCACCACCTCAAGAAATCCGGCTCCCGAGATACTCAGCTCAAACAGATTCGACAAATGGATGCCAGAAAGCTCAGGAAAATAGACCTTGCCACCCGAATAGATATTGATCCGCCCGCTGCTGCCCCTTGAATAACCGACCAGGGATATCTGGTTGATAAAAAACGCGTTATTGAATACATTGATGGTTGAATTGCCGGTTATATCAATCCCATTGGACCCAACGCGAAACAGTGTAGGCCACTGCGTTGTGCCTGTCAGATTCAGTGTTGCACCTTGTCTGAGATCAAGATAGCCAGTCGTAAAATTACCAACCGATTCGAGCGTGAGACTGGCGTTGCTTCCTTCACTTCTCAAATAATCGACCTCGATCTTCTTGTTGTTTGACGAGGTGATCAGATTGGTTCCTGAAAAGGAGGCGACCGCCTGGGGTGCGTAAATTTTCCCGTAATTCTCGATCTGGGCATTATTGATCCAGATCTGATCCTTGACGAGCAACGTGGAGTCCAGACCCACAGAGACGCGAGAGCCTGTTGCTCTGTTGAACACACTGTCCTTGATGAACAGAGACGGCACGGAGACGATCGTGGCAGCGCCTGTCAGCTTCAGCACCCCACCATTGATCACGTTCAATCCACCAAGGCGATTGACTGCATCCTCCTGCGAAGTCGAAATATGAAGCCGACTGTCATTGACCCAGAGCGTGCCGTTATCGATATTGATGCGGGCGCCATTGCCATTTCCGACCAGATGAAACCATGAAGACGTTGCGGTGGAATTGAGATCCCCGGTATTGTCCAATTTCAAAACGGTCTGATCTGCCGTCATTCCTGCGGTGCCCGCAACCGTCAAGGTGGGGGTTCCAAAGACATTCATCCCGAATGGGATGCGAATCACATTGCTTGTGCCTGGCGCAACGGAAATACTGGTTGTACCGATATTCGTGAATGTCGGAGAAACGTTCAACTCGAGGGTTGCATTGTTCAATCTGAGGCTCTGTTCGGTCGAATCTGAATTGCCGAATTCAAATTTCACGACATTGCTCAGGAGATGCAGGCCTTCGACCGTCAGCTTGTTCAACTTGATCGCATAGATTCCCTTCGGCTTGAACCAGAAGTTGAACCCGAGATCAACCTGCTCCACGACCTCGAAGATTTTGGGTGGCGTCAATGTGGCGTCGGGGGTACGCCGAAAGGTGGTATCTCGCCAAGGGGTCAGAAATCGCTGGCCGTAAAGGAGTCCGTCGATGTCAGCGGCAATGGGCGCCACGCGACTGGGAATCGCATCATTGATATTGATGACCAGGCTTTTTTTGGTGAGCGTCTGATCATCAATGAAGTTGATTTCTTCCGCCGGCCCTGGAGAATAGTTCACTTCCAGGACCTGAGCCGATGCCTGGGCACCAAACATCAAGGCGATGAATGCGCTCAGATGTTTCATGCGAAAAGCCGACGGATTGATTTTTTTCATTGATGATCCAGGTGGCAATAACAACGCCGCGTAGTCTACGCCGAACCTTACTCTAGGCGAAGACGTCTTATCAAACCGCACCGGGCACCGCCCGGTAATGCGACACCACCGGAACCGGATCGTAGAAGTGGTTCAGCAACGGTTTCCAAGGCTGGTACTGCGCCGACTGCCGGAATCTGGCTTCACGGCACTCAACAGTCTGCCAGACCACCAGTGCCAGATATGCTTCAGGGCGTTCGATGCACGGCTGAAGCACAGGTCCAAAGATCCGATTACTCCTGCGGCACGAGTTTGACAATGAGCGAAACACACAAGATCGTCATCGTGGGTGGTGGCGCCGGTGGCCTGGAGCTGGCCACCCGGCTGGGTCGTGCCTACGGGCGACGCAGGCGTGCACTCATCACCCTGGTCGACAAAAACCGCACCCATATCTGGAAACCCAAGCTGCACGAAATTGCCTCCGGCAGCATGGACCTGGGCGACCACGAAGTCGATTACATGGCCCAAGCCCACTGGAACCACTTCACCTTCCGGCTCGGTGAGCTCAAGGGACTTGATCGGCACAACAAGCGTATTGAACTGGCTCCCTACATGGATGAAGATGGCAAAGCCGTGACCCCCATCCAGCACATCGACTACGACACGCTGGTCATTTGCATCGGAAGCCTGAGCAACGACTTTGGCACCAAGGGCGTCAAAGAGCACGCCCTCAAGCTTGAAACCTTGCACGATGCCAAATCGTTTCACTCCAAAATGGTCAATGCCTGCATCCGCGCGCACAACCAGAGCGGAGCCATTCTCAACAGACAGTTGCATGTGGCCATCATCGGCGCAGGCGCGACTGGGGTGGAGCTGGCGGCAGAACTGCACCGCACCACGCGTGAAGTGGTGTCCTTCGGGCTCGATCGCATCGATGTGGACAAAGACATCAAGGTCAGCCTGATCGAGGCGGCGGACCGTATCTTGCCGGCCTTGCTGCCGCGCCTGTCACAGGCCACCGAGGAACTCATTACGCGACTGGGCGTTCAGGTGCTTACCAGTTCCAAAGTCATGGAGGTCTTGCCGACCGGAATTCGACTGGCGGACGGGCGCGAGATCGAATCTGAACTGGTGGTTTGGGCCGCTGGCGTGAAGGCGCCCGACTACCTCAAGGAGTTTGGGGGTCTCGAGACCAACCGCATCAATCAGCTGGTGGTCAGCGAGACCCTGCAAACCACGCGCGACCCCGACATCTTTGCGCTCGGTGACTGCGCCGCTTGCCCGTGCTCGGATGCCGATGGCGGCCGAGCCGGCATCGTGCCGCCCAGGGCCCAGGCGGCGCATCAGCAGGCCACCCATATGCTGGGGCAGATCAAACGCCGCTTTGCCAATCGACCGCTCAGACCCTACCGCTACAGAGACTTCGGCTCCCTCGTGTCGCTGGGAAAATTCAGCACCGTGGGCAACATGATGGGCGGCCTGATCGGCAAGAACCTGATGATCGAAGGCTACTTCGCCAAGCTGATGTACCTGTCGCTGTACAAGCTGCACGAGCTGGCCATCCACGGCGCCATCAAAACCCTGCTCTACACACTGGCGCGCATGATCACCAAACAGACCAATCCGACGGTGAAATTGCATTGAAGGTCATCTGACGCGATTGGTTCTGCGTGTGCGGCATGACGGACTGCGACAGGGAGGCATTGCGCAAGTCGGACAGCGCGCCACCGGACCGCAGTGTGCCCCATAACGCTTGATGAAGGCCGCAAGCGGCTCGCTGTGGGTGGATGAAAGGACCGTGAGACTCGTTGACGTTGGTCGACGCGACGCACGGCGCTCAGCGGGTCGGCCGATGCAGTTCGCCCGCCAGTTCACCCAAGCGGCTTTCTCCCGCGTGGGTTTGTCCGCCCGTGCTCATGAACCGCTCCATGGCGGCGTGGGTGCCTTCGCCGCCGAGCGTGCCCTGAAACAGAATGCCCTCTGCGATCAGATCTTCCACAACCGCCTTGTCGGCATGGAGCACCGAGGCTTTTGCCGCGATGACGGCATGGCGCGGAAACGAGGCGATGCGAGCAGCGAGCCGATTGACATGCGGCCACAGGGTGTCCTCTGACATCGCACGGTTGACCCAACCCCAGCGCTCGGCGAGTTCGGCATCCACATCGTCACAGCCCAGCACGACTTCCAGCGCGCGTGAGCGGCCGATAAGCCGTGGCAGACGCACCGTTCCCGAGCCCCCCGGCAAAATGCCCAGCGCCACTTCGGGCTGATTGAAGACCGCCTTGCCACGCAGCGCAAAGCGCATGTCGCAGCTGAGCGCCAGTTCGCTGCCACCGCCTCCCACCCGCCCCTCAATCACTGCGATGGTGGCTTTGGGCATCGTGCGGAAGTGCTCGCACATGACGTGAAACGGCTTGAGCTCGGTCGTGGAGACTGCTCGGTCGGGCGCGTACTGCAGGATCTGGCCGACATCGAAGTGGGCGATGAAGAAGTCCGGATTGGCCGAATGCAGAATCACCACGTGCACCGCGTCGTCCTGGGCGAGCGCGGCGGCCAGTTGGGACATCTCGATGAACATCTGCCTGTCAAAGAGATTGATCGGACCGTTGTCGATGGTCACACGAGCAATGCCGTCGCCGACAGCAACCCGCACGCTCTTGCATTGGCTGTAGTCCATGCGTGTCTCCTTCGTTTTGCAAATCGCTCCCGCATCAATACCACACGTCGCGTCAAACTCTTCGCGAGCTTGAGTCCGAGAACGCAGATCTGAAGCGCACGTTGTCTGAGCGCGAGATGGCGATCGATACGCTCAAGGAGATCAACCGCCGAAAGTGGTGAACTCGCAAGTGCGTCGGTTATGGAAAGCGGCAGGCTTGCAGTTGCCGCAGAAACGGCCCAGGAGGCGCATTGCGAGTTCCAGGCCACGGCCTGTCCTATGCGCGGAATCTCAGTCCAGGCGAAGACGTCTTATCAAACCGCACCGGGCACCTCCCGGTAATGCGACACCACCGGAAAGGGATCGTAGAAGTGGTGTAGCAACTGCTTCCAGGTCTGGTACTGCGCCGACTGACGGAATCCCACCTCATGGTCTTCCAGTGTTTTCCAGACCACCAGCAGGAGGTATTCGCCCGGGCGCTCGATGCAGCGCTGAAGCTGGTGCGAAATGTAACCCGGCATGGACGCGATGATGCGCTGGGCTTGAAGGAAGGCCTGCTCAAAATCAGCCTCTCGGCCCGCAACGATCTGCAGGGGTGCAACCTCAAGAATCACGGGAGTCTCCTAACTCGCGCCGTTTTCATCTCCCATTTCCTTGTGGGATCGGGGATTTGAACGAACCTCACTGCCATGGGTCATCTGCGACCCTGCGCGGTCACCAGCAGCGTATGAAACCTACCAAACGTAGTGCAGCCTGAATCCCGCCCCCCATTCCGATCCATGGCTGTGGCGGGCGAACACGACGCCACCCGACAGCTGCAGCGCCTTGGCGTCATCGCTGGCCAAGCCGATACCGACAGTGCCGCTGGTCGGGCCTCGGCCCTGACCGATGAAGGTCTGCGCATTGGACGGATTGGCCTGCAGTCCCGCAGTGACCGCATGCTCGCGGCTTTTTGCAAAGTCGTATTCCACCCGGGCAAACGCAAGCGGGCGCACCGGCACATCCGCAACAAACCGCGGCAGCTTGGCATTGAGCCCGACATGGGCGATGTAGGTGGCGGCCGTGGCGGCGGCCACGTTCAGCCCAAAGCCCGAGGTGCCGGATTCGGAAAAGCCCGACTGCCGGTACGTGGTGATCGAGCCGCCGACTTCGGGGCGCAGCTCCACGCCGTTCTGGTTGTACCAGTCATAGCTGGAGCGAAACCCTGCCTGCAGGCTGTGGCTGCTGTAGCGCGCCTGCAGGGCATCGCTGATGTTGGCAAATGACAGAAAGCGTCTGGAGTCGTGTTCACCGTAGCGGTAGCCCAGCAGCACGCGGCTTTCCCAGGAACCCTGTTGCCACTGGCCGTAGACGCCAAAGCCGTAGGTTTCGCTGCTGAGCCGCTGGTTGGCAATGTCGGCCTCGGTCATGCGGTTGCGCCCGTAGGCGAAGTAACCGCCCCAGGCCCCACCCAGAAGTGCTCCGAAATCCTTACCCAGCGTCAGGTTCGTCAACGCGTAGCCAAAGTTGCCCAGGCCGTTTTGTCCGTCAATGCTGCCCCGCGACTCCGAGGTATCCATCCAGAAGCGCTTGCCGGTGGGGTCGATGTTCATGGCCCGCGCAAAGATGGCATTGCGGGTGTTGGCAATGCCCTCGAGGTTGACGGTGATGAATGACGAGTAGGGTTCGGCATGCAACTGATTGAGCTGCTCGTTGGTGATGGTGCCGATCGATGCCGCGGCCGTCGGGTTGCTGGCCGCAGCGGCGATCAGCTGGTTGACGAGGCTCTGGTGGTTGAGTGTGGTCAGAGACGGATTGCGTTGTGGATCCGCGCTCAGTGGCTTATCCATGAACAACGTCACATCCGGCTTGCCATAGGTACCTGTGTCGCCGACCCTGTAGCCCAGCAGAGCGGGCATGTTGACCAGCTTGAGGGTGGGCGTGAAGCCGCCCGTGGTGATCGTGCCGGTCACTCCAGGCGCCTGGGCGGCGATGACCGTGATCGACTTGCCGGCAAGGTTGTTGGCATTGAGGGTGCCCGTGCCGCGCAGCTCGATGATCGGTGCTCCTTCGTAGACAACGGGACGCGGCCCGTAGGTGACCATGGGCCGCGTGGGCAGGGTGCCAGCTCGATCGAGCATGAGCAGGATCTCGGCGTCTTTCTGCAGATTCAGAAAGTTGTCGAAGTGGACCGATGCATAGCCGGTACGAGGAATCTCCAGGTAGGGAGCCAGCGAGCCGCCAGACTGGATCTGAACCACGCCGTCGCCCAGAATCGAGCCGTTCGCGGACAATCGACCTCCGACCTCAATCAGCGACCGGTTTGTCAGCGTCATGCGTTCATCGACGGTCAATAGGGCGCGCGGTGCGATCAACAGACCGGCATTCGGGGCGAGGTTGACCACCGACCCGGCGCCGTTCGCTTCCATACCTCCGACGAACTCGCCGCTGAGCCCCTTCATTGGGAGGATGACGAGCGAGGCCCTGTCGGACAGGTCGAGTCTGCCGCCGCCGAGCGTGATGCTCGATGCGCGCATTTTGGTGCCCGGTTCCAGCATGAGGGCGCCGCCCCTCTCGACCGTGAGCGTACTCACGTTCAAGTCGGTCACATTCGTGACCTTCAGCGACGCGTTGGCCAGGATATTGAGGTCGGTCAGTGTGACGTGACTCGGCGCGTACAGAGTCGTCGGGCCCGTGATTTCATTGCTCTCGATGGCCAATGCGTTCTGCGCAGCGAAAACGGCGGTTCCGGCGAGATTGATACTGGCGCTACCCATCTCCAGGTAACCGGTGATCACCTCGGTGGCCGAACCCAGGGTCAGTCGGCTGTTGCTGAAGATCTTGAGGTCCGATAGGACTGCGCCGGACCATTCCGAGCCAGATGTCCGCATTTCCGCGCGGTTGGTCAGGTTGACCACTCCCTTGTCGACAAAGAGTTTGGCTCTATGCAGGCTCAACACGCCACCGTCCACATTGATGGTCGTGTCCGAATCCGAAAATCGAAGGTTTTTGCTGGCATCGCTCGGGTTCGCACCTAGGAAGTCACGGAATTCCAGCGACGCACCCGGGGAGACGTTGATGGTCACCGGGCTGCCGATCCAGGACTTCGGGCCCTGCTGGATCACGTTGTTACCACCGAGCGCATTGATGGTGAAGCGTCCGCCGCCGTCGTACTTGAGAAGGGTCTCCGGCGTGAGCACCAGACGCGAATTGGTCATCGACAGCGTACTGTCGCCACTGGCGGGCGCACCGAAGTACAGGTTGATGTCGGTCATCGTGAGATTGACCTGTTTCATGTCGAACGACCCCAGCCGCAACTTGATGTAGCTTCTGTCGCCCGTCACGATGCCGGCGATGTTTGACCCGAAGAACTCAATGTCGATGGGTGAGGTGAGCGAGGTATCGCCCACGCTGGCCTGCTGGAAATGCTTGAAGATTTCATCCCGAAAATCCACCGACACCGCGAAAGAAATCGTGCCGGGGACACTCCCCATGGAGACGTTGGTGTATTTGTTGGGAGGCAGGACGAATGGATCCCGAAATGGATCCCCATCCGGGTAGTAGTAGGTTTCGGCCCGCGCCGGCCCTGCGAGCGCCAGCCCATAGGCGGCCGCGATGAGGGCGCACAGGCGCTTGAGGCGAGATCGACTGGGCCTAGGCAGCCCAGGAGCATGATACCGACCCTGTTCATTGACCTGTTGACGGTTCATAGGGCAGTTCACGTCGCGGTCAATAGGCGGTTCATGGGTCGGTTCATGGGGCGGCTCATCTAGCGGTTTATAGGTCGGTTCATGCGGCTGTTCACCACGTGAATTGAATTCTCAGCCCAGCCCGCAATCATTGTTGTGGCGGAGAGTGTGAGATTCGAACTCACGGACGCCTTACAGCGTCGCCGGTTTTCAAGACCGGTGCATTCAACCGCTCTGCCAACTCTCCGTAATTCGAAGTTTAACAGCCCTGCCCTGTTCTGGCCTGTGCTGCAGTCCTCACCGTTGAAGAGCAGAGGCTGCTCCCGAATCCAGGCGATCGACTCAGGCAGAGCGCGCCTTGCGCTCCTTCAGGTGCCACAGCGCAATCTGGGTTTTGACATCGGGCAACTGCCCGGCGAGCACCCGATCCATCAGATCATCGAGCGACATCCAGAGCGTCTCGATCTGCTCGCCCTGATCGAGCGCTGCATGCTCCGAAGAGCCGCTCAGGCCTCGCGCCAGAAAGATGTGGATGACCTCGTTCGAGAACCCGATCGCCGGGTGGATCACGGTGAGCGGCTCCCAGTGCTGGGCTCTCATTCCGGTCTCTTCAAGCAACTCGCGCTGCGCGGTCTGCAGGGGCGACTCACCCGCATCGATCTTGCCGGCCGGAATCTCGAGGTACTCGCGGCCCATGGGGTAGCGCCACTGACGCTCCATGAGAATCTGACCATCGTCGGCCAGGGCCAGAATGGCCGACGCACCGGGATGCAAGACCCATTCACGTGTATGCAGGCTGCCATCCGGCAAACGAGCCTGATCCCTGCGGATCTGCAGGAACACGCCCTGGTACACCGCCTCAGAAGAAACGGTTTCCTCAGCGAGGCTGCTTTGTGCCTGGTTGAAAGCCTCGTTGGCGGACTCGCTCAATGCTCAGCGCCTTGCAATGGGAGTCGGGGTTAACGGCGGGAGGGCACCCGTTGCAGGAGTTCAGCCCGCCAGCGCCTGACGCACCGCCTCAAGACAGACCGCCATTAGCGGACCCGGCAGGATGCCCAAAAACAGCACCAGGGCTCCGTTGAAGGACATCAGCGCCATAGCGCCGCCACGGGCTTCAGGGGCACTCGTCTCTGTAGGCTCATCGAAGTAGACGGTCTTGACCACGCGCAGGTAGTAGTAGGCGCCGATCAGCGAGAAGATCACGGCCACTACCGCCAACCAGACCAGACCGGCCTGCACCGCCGACTGCAGCACCGAGAGCTTGGCGTACAGCAATACAAAGGCCAGAGCCGGGCTGCGCTTGCCCAGGCCGGCCAGATCCGAAATCTCTTCGGCCTCATGCCCCTGACGGGCCAGCAGCAGGATCACACCAAAGGTACCCAGCGTGGTGAGCACGTAGGTGACCAGATAGAAGAGCGAGCCACTCCAGGCTTCGGCCAGGCCCTGCGCCTTGCCACCCACCACGCCCGAGAGCATGCCCAGCAACACGAAGCCCACCTGCGCGATGGTGGAGTAGGCCAGCATGCGCTTGAGGTTGGTCTGCGCAATGGCCACCAGGTTGCCCAGCCCCATCGACAGCACCGCCAGCACCATGAGCATCTGCTGCCAGTCGGTGGCCACACCGACCATCGCCTCGGCCAGAAGCCGAAAGGCAATCGCAAAGGTGGCGAGCTTGGGGCCTGCCGCGATCATGAGCGTGGCGATGGTGGGCGTGCCCTGATAGACATCGGGCACCCACATGTGAAAGGGCACGGCCCCCAACTTGAAGGCCAGACCGGCCACGATGAAGACGATGCCAAAGATCATGACCGTGGTCTTGGCTGGCGTGGGTGCGGCCAGCGAAGCAGCAATCCTGGCCAGATCGAGCGTGCCGGTCGCACCGTAGATCATGCTCATGCCGTAAAGCAGGAAGCCCGAGGCGAGCGCACCCAGCACGAAATACTTGATGGCCGCCTCGGTGCTGATCGCATGGTCGCGACGCATGGCCGCGATCGCGTAGAGCGAAAGCGACATCAGTTCCAGGCCCAGATACACCACCAGCAGAGTACCGGCCGAGATCATCACCATCTGGCCGAGCAGCGCAAACAACGCCAGCGCAAAGAGTTCACCGCGCGCCATGCCGCGGTCACGGGCATAGCCTCGACCATAGGCCAGAGCCACCGCCGTAGCCACAATGCTTGCGAGCTTGAGCAGATGGCCCAGCGCATCGGACACATACATGCCATTGAAAGCCGTGGTGGCGGCATCGCCCCACTGCATCAGCACCGTGATGAAGGGCAGTGCCAGCAACGCAATCGCCAGCCCACCAATATCGCGGCTGTCGTCGCCCGCGGCGGGGCGCTTGAGTACATCGGCCAGCAACACCACGCAGGCGCAGCCGAGCAGCACGATCTCGGGCAGTGCCGCACCGAGATTCAAGGATGAAAAGGTCAGTGTGTTCTGCATGTCACTTGATCTTGGAGATGGCTACGTGCTCGAGCAGGGCCCGCACCGAAGCCTCGGTCACATCGGTGACGGGTGCCGGCCAGATGCCCATCACGAGCACCGCAGCAGCAAGAACCATCAGCATCCAGAACTCGCGCGCATTGACGTCCTTGAGCGCTGCCACCTCGGCGTTGGCCACCTCGCCGAAGATCACTCGCTTGTACATCCACAGGGAGTAGGCCGCACCAAAGATCAGTGTGGTGGCCGCCAGCAGTGCAACCCAGAAGTTGTACTTGACGGCACCCAGCACCACCATGAACTCACCCACGAAGCCCGAGGTCGCTGGCAGCCCACTGTTGGCCATCGCAAAGAGCATGAAGAGCGCGGCAAACCTGGGCATGGAGTTGACCACGCCGCCGTAGTCGGCAATGCGCCGGCTGTGCATGCGGTCGTAGAGCACACCAATGCACAGGAACATGGCGCCCGAGATGAACCCGTGCGAGATCATCTGCACGAGTCCGCCTTGCACGCCCAGCGTGTTGAACATGAAAAAGCCCAGCGTCACAAAGCCCATGTGCGCGATCGAAGAGTAAGCCACCAGCTTTTTCATGTCGGTCTGCACCAGCGCCACCAGACCGATGTAGACCACCGCAATCAGCGAGACCACGATCATCTCGGTCGACAGCTCATGGCTCGCATCGGGCAGGATGGGCAGCGACAACCGCAAAAAGCCATAGGCACCCAGCTTGAGCATGATGGCCGCCAGCACCACCGAGCCGCCCGTGGGCGCTTCAACGTGGGCATCGGGCAGCCAGGTATGCACCGGCCACATCGGCACCTTGACCGCAAAGGCCAGCAGGAAGGCGGTGAAGATGGCGAGCTGCTCGTTCATGCTGAGCGGCACCATGTGCCACTCGAGGATCGAGAAGGATCCCGACTTGAAGTACAGGTAGATGATCGCCACCAGCGTGAGCAGCGAGCCCAGCAGCGTGTACAGAAAGAACTTGAAGGCCGCATAGACCCGGTTGGGCCCACCCCAGATGCCGATGATGAGATACATCGGAATCAGCGTCGCCTCGAAGAACACATAAAAGAGCAGACCATCAACCGCCGAAAATACGC
>Ga0255097_1000401_pt1 | contig 18274 bp, 17 predicted proteins | sample Colum_Atlam_RepB_2_FD_188436 | JGI IMG/M metagenome (GOLD analysis project Ga0255097, IMG submission 188436) | Freshwater microbial communities from Columbia River, Oregon, United States - Colum_Atlam_RepB_8d | ecosystem: Environmental > Aquatic > Freshwater > River | place: USA: Oregon...
CCCCAGCCCCCACGACCAGCACCTTGGCCGCTTTCAGCCGTTGTTGTCCCGGCCCACCGATTTCGCGCAACAGGATATGGCGGGCGTAACGGTCCAACTCGGATTGACGAAACGCCCCCACCGCCATGGATGCCGCGGCCGGTGCCGGAACCGCCCGCGCGCGCAGACGTTTGAGCGCGAAAGCATAGCCCGCCACCAGCGCACCAAGCCCACCAACGACGGCCCAAATCTTCGCGTCGCCGCCAAGCACCATGCGCAGCCCATGGCCATCCGGCAAAACCAGATGTGCAAACAGGACCGCTACCCAAAGCCCGCACAGAACCGCCAGCCGCCGGGTGACGGCCACATCCATGACCCAACCCAACGCCCAAAGCCCCAGCGCCAGACCAAGGACCAACATCAGCGCACCCCCGTTGAGCCAAAGCCCCCCTGCCCGCGCGAGGTGTCGTCAAGCGCGGTCACAACCGAAAAGCCTGCCTGCACCACCGGGGCCACCACGCATTGCGCGATTCGGTCGCCGTGCTGCACGACATAGGGCGCGGCCCCCAGATTGACCAAAGCCACGCCCAAAGGCCCGCGATAATCGCTGTCGATGGTGCCGGGCGTGTTGGGCAGCGTGATACCATGTTTCAACGCAAGGCCCGAGCGTGGACGGATCTGCATCTCATAGCCTTGGGGGATGGCCACGCGCAGACCCGTTGGCACAATCGCCCGTTCCATCGGCTGCAAGATAAAGCCCGCAGCACGCATGTCGGCGGGCAGATTGGCGCAGATGTCGGCCCCGGCGCTGCCCACGGTCTGATAGGCTGGAAGGGGCACCGCAACATCGGCCCAATCTTCGCGCAGCACCTGAATTTCAACCATCATTCATCCGTCCCCAAATATCCCTGCCGGAGACGCGCCGATCCCCAAGCCTTCCCCGCGTCAGGAGTTTTCCAGCGCCTTGGCGATGCGCTCGGCCAATTGGCGCGCCACCTGATCCTTGGCCATACGCGGCCAAACCTCGGCCCCGGTGTCCGAGATCAGCACCACCGCATTTTCCGTCCCGCCCATGATTCCGGTTGCGGGCGAGACATCATTGGCCACGATCCAGTCACAGCCTTTTCGGGCGCGTTTGGCCGTGGCGTGATCCACGACATGCTCGGTCTCGGCGGCAAATCCAACCACCAGCCGGGGGCGCGCCGCGCCCTTTGACACCGTGGCCAGAATGTCGGGATTTTCGGCGAACTCCAACGCGGGTGCGCGGCCAGAGCCATCCTTTTTCATCTTCTGCGAGCCTTGATTGGCGACACGCCAATCGGCCACCGCCGCCGCCATCACCGCCGCATCGGCAGGAAGTGCGGCCTCTACCGCGGCCAGCATCTGGCTAGCGGTTTCCACCCGGATCACATCCACCCCCTCGGGCGGCGGCACCACGGCAGGGCCGGTCACAAAGGTCACGCGGGCGCCCAGATCGCGCAACGCCGCGGCAATCGCCGTGCCTTGCGCCCCGGACGAGCGGTTGGCGATGTAGCGCACAGGATCAATCGGCTCATGCGTCGGGCCCGAGGTCACCAGCACATGCTTGCCCTGCAAGGGGCCGCCGCCCAGCGCCGCCACAATCGCCGCAAAGATCGCTTCGGGTTCAGCCATACGGCCCGGCCCGAACTCGCCGCAGGCCATTTCGCCTGCGTCGGGGCCGACAAAGCGCACGCCATCGGCCTTCAATTGCGTCAGATTGCGCTGGGTCGCCGGATGTTCCCACATCCGAACATTCATCGCAGGGGCCATCAGCACCGGGGTATCGGTGGCCAGCAAGAGCGTGGAGGCCAGATCCTCGGCCCGGCCGGTGGCAAGTTTCGCCATCAGATCCGCCGTCGCAGGCGCAACCACCACCAGATTCGCCACACGGGAAAGCTGGATATGGCCCATCTCAGCCTCATCCGTCAGGTCAAACAGCGCCTCATGCACTTTTTCCCCGGCCAGTGCAGAAACAGAAAGCGGCGTGACAAATTCAGCCCCGGCCCGCGTCAGAACGGGGGTCACCGCCGCACCGGCGCCTTTCAAAAGGCGGATCAAGAGCAGCGATTTATAGGCCGCGATTCCGCCGCCGATCACCAGAAGTATACGTTTGCCGGCCAGCATGGGGGCCTCCGTTCAGGGTTGGCCCACGTTAAGGGTCGGATGCGATGAACTCAACCCAACACGCGGGCACAGCAAACGCAGACCCGGCCCTGATCCTTGACGCCCAGCGCCAAGGCTAAAGAAAATCATGCACCCCGGCACTGTGGGTTTCGAGATGACGGCGCAGCTTGGCATAGGCGGCGGCTTCCAACTGGCGGATGCGTTCTTTTGACAGCCCCAGCTCGACGCCCAATTGTTCCAGCGTACGCGGTTCATCGCGCAGCCGCCGTTCGGCGATGATGTGGCGCTCGCGCGGGTTCAAGGCCCCAAGGGCGCCCGCAAGCCAGCCACGCAGCCTGTCATGATCATGGGCCAACTCCACCGCCTCGGCCGCCTGCGGTGTTTCATCTTCCAGAATGTCGATCCATTCGCGGCCGTCCTCGTCACTGGCCTGTGGCGCATTGAGCGAGGCATCCATGCCGGCCAGCCGCCCCTCCATCATCTGCACCTCGGCCAGTGTCACACCAACCTCTTGCGCCACCTTCTCGCGCAACTGATGCGGGTCCAGATGCACGCCGGCCGCTTCGGCCTCGCGCGCCAGTTTGGCCTGCACCCGCCGAAGATTGAAAAACAGCGCCTTCTGCCCGGCGGTCGAGCCTGTGCGCACCAAGGACCAATTGCGCATCACATAATCCTGCACCGACGCCTTGATCCACCAAACCGCATAGGTCGAAAACCGCACCCCGCGGTCTGGGTCGAATTTTTCGGCGGCTTTCATCAGGCCAAGACTGGCCTCTTGAATAAGGTCATTCATCGGTGCGCCATAACGGCGAAACTTGGCCGCCATCGAAATCGCCAGCCGCATATAGGCTGTCACCAATCTGTGCAGCGCAGCCGTGTCGCGATGATCGCGCCACGCGCGGGCCAAGGCCGCCTCTGTCTCGGCGTCCAAGAGTTCTGCTGCGCGTGCTTGGCGCGGCAGCGTTTGGTCGTTATATCCGTCAAGGGCCATGACCGCTCCCCCTTGCATGCCAGACTTTCCCTGATTTTACGGACCAATCGCGTGACCGGATCACCTCAAGGCTTCCCGAAACTTTCGCTGATCCTGGGCGGCGCACGCTCGGGCAAATCGCGGCTGGCCGAACGGCTGGCGCATGCGGCGGGCCTGCCCCGACAGTATATCGCAACGGCGGAAATTTGGGATGAAGAAATGCGGGCGCGCATCGACCAGCATATTGCCGACCGCGGCGATGGATGGGTGACGCACGAAGCCCCGCGCGATGTGGCCGCCGCCTTGCGCCGCGCATCGGGGGTGGTGCTGATGGATTGCGCGACATTGTGGCTCACCAATGTGATGCTGGCAGGTGGAGATATTCGAACCGAAACCGAGGCGCTGATCACCGCGATTGCCGCCTACCCCGATCCGGTCATTGTGGTGTCCAACGAAGTTGGCTGGGGAATAGTTCCCGACAATCGCCTGTCGCGTGATTTTCGCGATGAGCAGGGGCGGCTGAACCAGCGCTTGGCCGAGGCGGCCGATCTGGTGGCGGGTGTCATGGCCGGCTTGCCCATGGTGCTGAAGGGTCAGCTTCCGGTGCTGGCATGAAGCTTAACACGCAAAGCCGGGTCTGGCTGGTGCGCCACGGGCCGACGCATGCCAAGGGCATGGTTGGCTGGACGGACTTGCCCGCTGACCTGTCGGACCTTGCGGCACTGACACGATTGAACGCGCATCTGCCCGACGCCCCCGTGATTTCGTCGGATCTCAGCCGTGCGATCACGACGGCGGACGCGCTTTCGCCGCGCCTGCGCCTGCCACATGATCCCGATTGGCGTGAGTTGCATTTCGGCGATTGGGAGATGCGCAGCTATACCGAAGTTGAGGCGGAAACCCCCGACCAGATCCGCGCCTTTTGGGAAACACCCGGCACGGTCAGCGCGCCAAACGGCGAAAGCTGGGACGCGGTGACCACCCGTATCGACCGCGCACTGGCGCGATTGAAGCACCTGCCCGAAGTGATCGTGGTGGCGCATTTCGGTGCCATCATTGCGGCCATCCAACGCGCCGGAGGGCTGACCGCGCTGGAGGCCTTTTCGCACAAGATCGACAACCTCTCGGTGACGTGCCTTGAGTTTGGGCCCGCGCCAAAGGTCGTTTCCATCAATCACATTCCGTGATGAACGCCCCCACAAATCGGAACTTTCCTTGATGTATCTGACATGCTTCTTTGGCCCAAAGGAGATGCCCTATGACTTATGACCTTGTGATCGGTGACCGCGCTTATTCTTCGTGGTCGTTGCGCGGCTGGCTGATGTTTGATGCCTTCAACATCCCGGTCAAATTGCACCATGCCCGGCTCTACACTGATGAATTGCCGAACCTTCTCAAGGCGTTTCATCCGGGCAAAACCGCACCCACCATGCGCACGCCCGATGGCGTGGTGGTGCCGGAAACCATCGCGATTGCCGAAGAACTCGCCAGCCGCCACCCAGAGGCCGGGCTGTGGCCGACCGCGCCCAAGGCCCGCGCTGTCGCCCGCGTTCTGGCCGCAGAAATGCATGCGGGCTTCACAGCGCTGCGCAGTCACTGCCCGATGAATCTGCGCGTCAGCTACACCGATTGTCAGCCAACCGCGGACGTTCTGGCCGATCTGAAGCGGCTGGAGGTCATCTGGGATTGGGCGCGCGATCAAACGGGCGCTGCGGTTTGGCTGGCGGGCGACTATTCTGTGGCGGATGTATTCTTTGCGCCGGTCGCAGCCCGCATCGCCACCTACAACCTGCCGGTGTCAGATCGCGCGATGGCCTATGTGAAGGCGCATCTGGCGCATCCATCCTTTCGGCGTTGGCGCGCGATGGGCATGGTCGATGGGGCAGATCAGGATTTCTACCGTCGCCCCTACCCACGCCGCCCATGGCCCGGCCCAGTACCGCTGCACGCCCGCGCGGTCGAGGGGACAGAGGCCGAAAACGCCGCATGCCCCTATTCCGGGGGCCCTGTCACCCATGTGCTGGACTTGCAGGGCCGCCGCTTTGGGTTCTGCAACGCCTTTTGCCGTGACAAAACCGTCGCCGACCCCGAAGCCTGGCCCAAATTCATGGCGCTGCTCTAAGGGCGCGTTAACCCTTTGCTAACCCTGATCGCCTATCCGTTAACCTATTGAACGGAGGCATTATGGTTGCGCGGGCCTTTACGGTGGCATTCGAAGGCGTCGAGGCGCGGCTGGTCGAAGTGCAATGCGCGCTGTCGCCCGGCCTGCCCTCGTTCTCCTTGGTTGGCTTGCCTGACAAGGCGGTAAGCGAGGCGAAAGAGCGGGTGCGGGCGGCCATGAATGCGCTGTCGATCGCGCTGCCGTCGAAGCGGATCACGGTAAACCTGTCGCCCGCGGATCTGCCCAAAGAGGGCAGCCATTTCGATCTGCCGATTGCGCTCGCGCTCTTGGCCGCGCTCGACATCATCCCCAAGGACGAGGTGGAAGGCACGATTGCCTTAGGGGAGTTGTCGCTCGATGGCAGGTTGATCCCGGTGATCGGCGCCCTTCCGGCAGCCATGTGTGCCGCCGAAGAGGGCAAGACCCTGCTCTGTCCGCGCGCCTGCGGGGCCGAAGCGGCATGGGTCGGCGCGGCCGAGGTTCTCGGGGCGGCCAGTCTGCTGGATGTCGTGCGCCACTACACCAATCAAATGCCACTCTCCCCAGCCGAAGCGGGCGAGGTGACGCGCTCCGCGGGCGGGCGCGACCTGCGCGACGTCAAGGGACAAGAACGCGCCAAACGCGCGCTGGAGATTGCGGCGGCGGGGCGGCACCACCTGATGATGATCGGCACGCCGGGGTCTGGAAAATCAATGCTTGCGGCGCGGTTGCCCAGCATCCTGCCCCCGCTTTCCGCCGTTGAGGCGCTGGAAACCTCGATGATCCATTCGCTGGCCGGACTGCTCAGCGAAGGCGGCATCTCCCGCGACCGCCCGTTTCGCGAACCGCATCACACGGCCTCGATGGCGGCGATCGTCGGGGGGGGAAAGGGTGCGAAACCGGGCGAGATATCCTTGGCGCATAATGGCGTCTTGTTCATGGATGAGTTCCCCGAATTTCCGCGTGCGGTGCTGGAAACCCTGCGCCAGCCGATCGAAACCGGCGATGTGGTCGTCGCGCGGGCCAATGCCCATGTGCGTTATCCGGCGCGGTTTCTTTTGGTTGCCGCCGCCAACCCCTGCAAATGCGGCTACATGACCGATCCCGCCCGCGCCTGCGCCCGGGTGCCAGCCTGCGGCGAAGACTATCTTGGCCGGATTTCTGGCCCCTTGATGGACCGCTTTGATCTGCGTGTCGAAGTGCCGCCGGTGGCCTATAGTGACCTTGACCTGCCCCCTTCGGGCGACACATCCGCCACAGTGGCGGCGCGCGTCGCGACGGCCCGCGCGGTACAGACCACACGATTTGAGGGGCATGCCAGCGCGCGGGTCAATGCCGATCTGGAAGGCCCGATGCTGGAAGAAACCGCCGCCCCCGACGCCGAAGGCAAGGCCCTGCTGGCGCGGGTGGCAGAACGCTTTGGTCTTTCCGCGCGCGGCTATCACCGCGTGCTGCGGGTGGCCCGAACCATCGCCGATCTGGACGGCAGCCCCGAGGTGCGCATGCCGCACGTGGCCGAAGCCGTCAGCTTCCGACTGACCATCGCCACCAAGGGCTAGACGCCCTCGGGGCGCCACGACGAGAAGCCAAAGGCGCCCGAGGAGAGATCAAAGTCCGCGTTTGGCCTCAATCACTTGCCAGATACGTTCGGCAGTGTTGGTGCCGTCAAAGCGTTCCAATTCCTGAATTCCGGTCGGCGAGGTGACGTTGATCTCGGTGAGCCAATCGCCGATCACGTCAATGCCCACAAATACCTGACCCTTTTCTCGCAAAACCGGCCCGATCCGCGCACAAATCTCCAGATCACGCGGCGTCAGGCCAACCTTCTCGGGCCGTCCGCCTGCATGCATGTTCGACCGCGTCTCGCCCGCCTGCGGCACCCGGTTGATGGCGCCCACCGGCTCCCCATCGACCAAGATCACCCGCTTGTCCCCCTTCGACACATCCGGCAGGAATTTTTGCACGATCAAGGGCTCGCGGCTCATGCCGGTGAACAATTCATGCAGCGAAGCGAGATTGCGGTCATTCGGATCCAGACGGAAAACGCCCGCCCCGCCATTGCCGTACAGCGGCTTCAGGATGATGTCGCCGTGCCGCGCCTTGAAGGCACGGATCGTCGCCAGATCACGGGCAATCGCGGTCGGCGGCGTCAAATCAGGGAAACGCAGAACCAAAAGCTTTTCCGGGCTGTTGCGCACCCAGAAGGGGTCATTCACCACCAACGTCTTGGGGTGGATCATCTCCAGAAGATGCGTGGTCGTGATGTAGCCCATGTCAAAAGGCGGGTCCTGCCGCAGCCAGACCACATCAAACTCGCCCAGATCCACCTCTGTTTCCGGCCCATAGCTGACATGATTGCCAACCTCGCGCCGCAGTTCGATCGGGAAGCCCCGCGCCATGACACGGCCCTCGACGAAGGCCAATTTATCCGGCGTGTAGAAGAACAGCGAATGGCCTCGCGCCTGCGCCTCCAGCCCGATCCGAAATGTCGAATCGCCGTTGATATTGACCGTCCCGATCGGGTCCATCTGCAAGGCAACTTTCAGGCCCATGGCGCGCTCCTGTCTTGATCGCGCTCTTTGTGGCCCAGGACTGCGCCAGTTGCAAACCCCTCAGGCCGCAAAGGCGTTTTCTAGAATTTCAACGCGCCCGTCCCCATCGACCAAGGCAACATCAAATCGAACCGGGGTAAGCTGCCCCGCGGGTTCACCGCCAATGAATTCCGATGCTGCCCCATAAATCCGTGCCATCTGGCGTGGGGTCAGATGTTCGGCCGCCATGGCATGGGTCTTGCTTTGCTTCACTTCAATAAAAATGACCTCGGCCCCATCGCGGGCCACCAGATCGATTTCCCCCGCCGATCCGCGCCAGCGCCGTGCGCAGACGTGTCGGCCCGCGCGCTCATAGACCTGTTCAACCAGATGTTCTGCCGCCAGACCGGCGTGATAGGACCTTGATCCGCTCATGTTTTCCCCCGGGTCAATGCCATCTGATACACCTCTCGCCGGGGCAGATCGAAGGCTTCGGCCACAGCGCTAGCCGCATCCTTCACCGTCATCTGCTCCAAAGCCCGGTCCAACGCCGCCTCAATCGTGGCTGCATCGGATGCAGCCTTTTCCCCGCGCCCGATCACAAGCACGATTTCACCTTTCAGGTCGCGTTCGGCAATGGCCTGTCGCACCTCCGCCACCGTGCCACGGATCACCTCTTCGAATCGCTTGGTCAATTCGCGACAGAGCGCAATTTTGCGCCCTTCTCCCAAAATATCGCAGCAATCTTCCAATATTTGGTTAATCCGCTTCGGGCTTTCATACAGCACAAGCGTTGCCTCGATCGGAGCAAGGCCTTGCAGGAACGTGCGGCGGGCCGATTTTTGGCTTGGCGCAAAACCTGCGAACAAAAAGCGGTCGGTGGGCAGGCCTGCCACCGTCAGCGCACAGAGCGCCGCCGACGGGCCGGGCGCAGCGGTCACGCTCAGCCCTTCGGCAATCACGGCGCGCGCCAGCGGAAACCCGGGGTCAGAGACCATGGGCGTTCCGGCCTCGGATGCATAGGCAATCGATTTGCCCTCGGTGATGGCTTTCAGAATGCGTGGGCTGACCTGCGCTTCGTTGTGATCGTGGCAGGCGACCAGCGGCCGATCCCCCAAAGGGATGCCGTGGATTTCCATCAGGTGCCGCAAGGTGCGGGTATCTTCGGCCGCCAGAACATCGGCCGAGGCCAGAATATCAAGGGCCCGCAAGGTAATGTCGCGCGCCGCGCCGATCGGTGTTGCCACCAGATAAAGACCCGGTGCAAGCGGGCTGCGTTGGAACGCCGAATTGCCGCTTGCCATGGCTTGACTCATCCTCTTTGCGTTTACTTCCCGGCGCGAAGGCCTTAGGTTCTGCCCTCGTAAACCAAACTCGCCGGGTGGGGAATTCATTGATGTTGTCTGTTTTGCACCGGGCCCGCAAGTCGCTGGGCCAAATTGCTGTTATCGCCACCGCTTTCGCCCTTTCAGCCTGTGTGCCGGGCGCCGGGCCGGCTCCTTCGGCGGGCAGTGGCAGCGGCAAGGTGCAGGTCGCGCTTTTGGTTCCCGCCGGGTCCGGTCAGGCCAGCGATGCGCTTTTGGCCAAAAGCCTTGAGAACGCAGCCCGGCTGGCGATTGCGGATCTGAGCAATGTCGAAGTGGATCTGCGCGTCTATGAGACGGCAGGCTCTCCGACACAGGCGGCCGCACAGGCGCAAAGAGCCGTGACAGAAGGCGCGCAGGTCATTCTTGGCCCGGTCTTCGCCCAAGAGGCCAATGCCGCAGGGGTGGCCGTTGCCGCCTCGGGCGTGAATGTTCTGTCCTTCTCGAACAACCCCGATATTGCGGGCAACAACGTCTTTGTGTTGGGCCCGACCTTTGACAACACCGCCCAGCGCCTTGCGGCTTTTGCCGTCAAGCAAGGCAAGGGCAAGATCATGATCGTGCATGATCGCAACACCGCCGGAGATCTTGGCCGCGCCGCGATTGACCGTGGCGTGCGCTCGGCGGGCGGTTCGGTGGTTGCGGTAGGCAACTATGAATTCTCGCAAAACGGCGTCGTGGGGGCAGCCCAGACCATCGCGAACACCGCCAAATCCAGCGGCGCGCAATCTATCTTCCTGACCGCCGATAGCGCGGGCGCCTTGCCGCTTGTCACCCAGTTGCTGGCGGACAATGGCCTGAGTTCGACCAATACCCAGTTTATTGGCCTGACCCGCTGGGACATTCCGACCGCCACGCTGGGCCTGCCCGGCGTGCAAGGTGGCTGGTTCGCCCTGCCCGACCCTGCGCTTTATGCCCAATTCCAAAGCCGCTACAGCGCCGCTTATGGCGAGCCGCCGCATCCGATCGCAGGTCTGGCCTATGACGGCATCGCCGCCGTCGGCGCGCTGGCCCGGTCGAGCCAAACCGGCCCGCTGCAAAAGAGCGCCTTGACCCAAGGCGCGGGGTTTGTCGGCGTCAACGGCATCTTCCGCCTGCGGGTCGATGGCCAGAACGAGCGCGGCCTTGCCATTGCCCAGATCAAGGGCGGGCAAGCGACCATCGTCGATCCCGCACCGCGCAGCTTTGCCGGTCCTGGGCTGTAAACTGATCTGCCGGGGTTCATCGGGATGTCACCTTTGCCTACCCATGATGCCCCGGCGGTCGAGCTGTTGCTGCCGACCGACCGGCTGATCACGCCATCGGTCCTGCTGGCCGCAATCAAGGCAGACCTGTCTGCCGACATCGAGCCACGCGCCGCCCGCGCGGTTGCGGTGCGCCACCTCGCCGCCGCCAAAGCAGAGGCCAACGCAGGCTTGGCCCAAGCCTTCGCCGCCGCCCCGTTGCGCGCCCGCGCGCTGGTTGCCGCGCAGGCCCGGCTGACCGATGGGCTGGTACAAACCGCTTTGGCCGTGGCGCAACACCTTCACCCTTTGGCCTCTCCGACCGAGGCAGAGCGCATCGCGGTGCTTGCCGTCGGTGGCTATGGTCGGGCCGAGATGGCGCCGCAATCGGATGTGGACCTGCTGTTCCTGACACCGTGGAAGATCACCCCCTGGGCCGAGGCAGTGATCGAATCCATGCTGTATATCCTGTGGGATCTGAAGCTGAAGGTCGGCCATGCCAGCCGCACCGTGGCGGACTGCCTGCGGCTTGGGCGGGACGACATCACCATTCGCACCGCCCTGCTGGAACATCGCTTCATCGCGGGTCATGCCCCGCTTGCGGCCGAACTTGGCGACAAACTGTGGTCAGAGCTGTTCAAAACCACAGGCCGCGAATTCATTGAGGCAAAACTGGCCGAGCGGGCCGAACGCCACAAACGGCAGGGCGGCCAGCGGTATGTGCTGGAACCCAACGTCAAAGAAGCCAAGGGCGGCTTGCGGGATTTGCAGACGCTGTATTGGATCGGGAAATATCTGCACCGGGTGTCGTCTTCGGCGGGGCTGGTTGCTGCAGGTCTGCTCGGGGCCGATGAATATGCGCAGTTCGAGCGGGCCGAGAATTTCCTTTGGGCGGCGCGGTGCCATCTGCATTACACCGCCGGGCGTCCGGTCGATCAGTTGACCTTTGACATGCAGGTAGAGGTCGCGGCCCGCATGGGATACCGCGACAGCGGTGGACGGCGGGCGGTCGAGCATTTCATGCAGGACTACTTCCGCCACGCCACGCGTGTTGGTGAATTGACACGCGTCTTCCTGACCGAACTTGAGGCCCGCCACGTCAAGCCCGAAGCCCGGATCAAAGGCTTTTTCAGCCGCAAGAAGGTGGCCAAAGGGTACAAGCTGGTGCAGGGGCGGCTTGATCTGGCCGACACCGCAAAATTCCTGTCAGACAAGCTGAACCTGTTGCGCGCCTTTGAAGAGGCGCTGCGCTCGGGCTATCTGTTGCATCCCAATGTCATGCGGGTGATCGCGGCGAACCTGCATCTGATTGATGACGAGATGCGCGATGACCCCGAGGCCCAGCGCATCTTTCTGGATCTGATGCTAAAGCACGGCAACCCGGAACGCGCCCTGCGCCGGATGAACGAGCTTGGCGTCTTGTCAGCCTTCATCCCCGATTTTGAAAACATCGTGGCGATGATGCAGTTCAACGTCTACCACCACTACACGGTGGACGAACACATCATCCAAACCATCTCGACCCTTGCGCAGATCGAACGTGGCGAGTTGGTGGAAGACCTGCCCTTGTCCTCGTCCATCCTGACGGCCGGGGTGAACCGTCGGGTGATATATGTGGCGCTGTTGTTGCACGACATCGGCAAGGGGCGGCCAGAGGATCATTCGATCATCGGCGCGCAAATGGCGCGGCGGATTGCACCGCGGCTGGGGCTGGACGAGGAAGAATCCGAGACCGTCGAATGGCTGGTGCGCTATCACCTTTTGATGTCCGACATGGCGCAGAAGCGCGATATTGGCGACCCGCGCACGGTGCGCGACTTTGCCAAGGCGGTGAAGACGCGCAAACGGCTGGACCTTTTGACAGTGCTGACGGTCTGCGACATTCGTGGGGTGGGGCCGACCACGTGGAACAACTGGAAAGCCATGCTTTTGCGCCAGTTGCACGGGCTGACCACCGATGCGCTGGAAGGCGGACTGGAACACATCAACCGCGAAAAGCGCGAGGATGAGGCCAAGGCGGCCTTGCGCAACCGCTTGGCGGATTGGGACGAGGCGGCGCTGAAACACGAATGTGGCCGCCATTACGCCCCCTATTGGCAGGGCCTGACCACCGAAACCCAAGAGGTCTTTGCCCGCCTGTTGCAGGGCTTGCCCGACAATGAAATTCGCATCGACCTGCACCCAGAGCCCGCGCGCGATGCCACCCGTGCCGCCTTTGCGCTGGTGGACCATCCGGGGATCTTCTCGCGTCTTGCGGGGGCCTTGGCGCTGGTTGGGGCCAACGTGGTCGATGCCAAGACCTATACCTCCAAGGATGGCTATGCGACGCCGGTGTTCTGGATTCAGGACGCCGAGGGAAAGCCCTATGACGTCGAACGCCTGCCGCGCCTGACCCAGATGATCGACAAGACCCTGAAGGGCGAGGTGGTGGCGCGCGATGCCCTTGCGGGTCGCGACAAGGTGAAAAAGCGCGAGCGCGAGTTTCGCTTTCCGACCCATATCACCTTCGATAATGAGGGCTCGGAAATCTACACGATCATCGAGGTCGACACCCGTGATCGCCCCGGCCTTCTGTTCGATTTGACCCGCACTTTGGCGGTGAACAACATGCAAATCTCCTCTGCCGTGATCGCCACCTATGGTGCGCAGGTGGTGGACACTTTCTATGTCAAGGACATGTTCGGTTTGAAACTTCACGCCAAATCCCGGCAAGAAGCGCTGGAAAAGAAACTGCGGCAGGCCATCACCGAAGGCGCCGAAAGGGCCAGCGCATGAGCAACCGCTTGATCCGAAACATCCTGACCCTTGGGCTTTGGACACTCGTCTCGCGCGGGGCCGGATTGGCGCGCGACCTGATGATGGCAAATTATCTGGGCGCGGGCGCGGTGGCAGATGCCTTCAACGTCGCCTTTTCGCTGCCCAACATGTTTCGCCGCTTCTTTGCAGAAGGTGCCTTCAATCAGGCCTTTGTGCCGATTTATTCGAAAAAGCTGCAATCGGGCGATGATGCCGAACGTTTTGCCCAAGACGCCTTTGCAGGCCTGTCTGCAGTGCTTCTGGCGCTGGTGCTTTTGGGCACTTTGGCGATGCCGGGGCTGGTCTGGGCCATGGCATCGGGCTTTGTCGGGGATCAGCGCTTTGATCTGGCTGTCAGCTTTGGCCGGATCACCTTTTGCTACATCTTCTTCATCTCGCTTTTTGCCATGCTGGCTGGCGTGCTGAACGCCCACGGCCGCTTTGCCGAGGCAGGCTTTGTGCCGGTCTTGATGAATCTTGTCTTCATCGCCGCCATGTGGCTGGCGGTGATGTTCGGCTGGGATATTGGCACGACCTTGGTCTGGACGGTGCCGATCACCGGCATTGCGCAATTGGCCTTTACATGGCGGGCAGCGGCCAATGTAGGCTTTGTGCCGCATTTCCGCATGCCGCACATGACGCCCGATTTGAAACGCCTGATGATCACAGCCGTGCCGGCGATGCTGGCGGGCGGCGTTGTGCAGATCAACCTTCTGGTGTCGCGGCAGGTTGCCTCGGGAACCGAAGGCGCGATTTCATGGCTGGTCTATGCCGACCATCTTTATCAGCTTCCCTTGGGGGTCGTGGCCATCGCGGTGGGCACGGTGCTGCTGCCGGAACTGTCGCGCCGCCTTGCTGCGCGGGATGCCAAAGGCGGGCAAGACGCCTTCAATCGCGGGGCAGAGTTTGCCGTGGCGCTGACGCTGCCGTCGGCGATGGGATTGATGGTGCTGTCGCATCCGATCATTTCGGTGATCTACCAGCGCGGTGCCTTTGATGCCCATGCCACATCGAACACCGCTTTGGCGCTGGCGATCTATGCCGCGGGTCTACCGGCCTTTGTGCTGCAAAAGGTTTTGCAACCGCTGTTTTTTGCCCGCGAAGACACCCGGCGGCCCTTCCGTTACGCCATCTGGTCCATGGTGACCAATGCCGCCATCGCCGTCGGGCTGATGCCCTTTATCGGCTTTGCCGCCGCCGCGGTTGCCACTTCGCTGTCCTCGTGGATCATGGTCGGGCAACTTTGGTGGGGTGCCCGCGAGATGGGACCCGAGGCACAGTTTGACGACCGCCTTCTTATGCGCTTGCCGCGCATCTTTCTGGCCTGCATGGCGATGATTTTGGTGATCTGGGGCGGCGCACTTTTGCTGCAACCGCTGCTGCAATCGCCGGGTTGGCGCTATCCCGCGCTCGGCGGGCTGATCACCTTTGGCGTCTCGGTCTATTTCGCGGCGGGCTTTGGCGTGGGGGCCTTCCGGCTGTCCGAATTGAAGGGCCTGCGTCAGCGCTGACGCAGGTGATCCATCAGCCGGGGGATGCCACCGGGGGCGACCAGCACGGTCAGCGCAAAGCCTGCGACAAAGCCAGCCAGATCGCCCACCCAATCCCATCCGCCGCCAAAGATGACCCCAAAGATCAGCTGCGCGCCCAGCAAAAGCCCGATCATGGAAAAGGCCCGGTATTCCTTGCCCGACCCGGCAAGCCGCAGCCACATCAGATAAGTAAAGGCGCCCACCAGCCCATAATCGCCCGGATAGGCCCCGAACAGCGGCATGGGCGTTGTCAAAAACCCATAGGCCAGCGCGCCTGCAAGGGTTGCGCCAAAGAACACCACCAAAACCGCCCAGAACCGCAAAACCTCGCCAACGAATTTGCCAAGGGCGAGCAGGATCACCACGGCAAAGGCAGCATGGGTCAGGCTGCCATGCACAAAAGGATAGGCCACCAGCCGGGCCAGATGCTCGACCGGGAAGGTGCCCAACTGCCACATCTCACGCCACAGATCGGGCACAAAGGCGATTTTGGTGATCGCCTCCATCCGCCAACCAACAGCATCCGGCCCGCCTGCAATCCCGGCCTCGCCGATTTGCAGCACGATTTCCAAGGCGATCATTGGCAGGGCCAAAGCCCAGACCACCGGCGGCAACGGGTTAAAGGGCGGGGCGTTATGGTCTTGCATCTGACACTCCTCAGGGGTCAATTGACGCCCCATGCCCCGAGCGATAAGCCGAAGCGGCACAACTTTCCAGATGGAGTTCCCAATGTCCGAGCCGGTCCAAACGCCTCAGACCCAATTCAAACCCCGCATTTTCTCCGGCATCCAACCTTCGGGCGGCTTGACGCTGGGCAATTATCTCGGGGCGCTGAAGCGGTTCGTTGAAAAGCAGGATGAGGGGATCGAGACGATCTATTGCCTCGTTGACCTGCATGCGATCACCGTCTGGCAAGACCCCGAACGCTTGCGGCAGCAAACCCGCGAGGGCGCCGCCGCCTTTATCGCCGCGGGCATTGATCCGACCCGCTCGATCCTGTTCAACCAGTCCCAAGTCACGGCGCATGCCGAACTTGGCTGGATCTTCAACTGTGTGGCCCGCATGGGCTGGATGAGCCGGATGACCCAATGGAAGGACAAGGCTGGCAAGAATGCCGAAGCCGCCTCGCTGGGGTTGTTCGCCTATCCGTCGCTGATGGCCGCCGACATCATGGCCTATCACGCCACCATGGTGCCTGTGGGCGAAGACCAAAAGCAGCATCTGGAACTGACCCGCGACATCGCGATCAAGTTCAACAACGACTTCGGGGTAAACTTCTTCCCGGTGGTCGAGCCGCTCATCGAGGGGGCCGCGACCCGCGTGATGTCTTTGCGCGACGGCACCAAGAAGATGTCGAAATCCGATCCTTCGGATCAGTCACGTATCAACCTGACCGATGACGCCGACCAGATCGCCGCCAAGATCCGCAAGGCCAAAACCGACCCCGAGCCGCTGCCGGACAGCATCGAAGGTCTGAAAGACCGGCCCGAGGCACGGAACCTTGTCAACATCTACGCAGCCCTTGCCGGGCACACGGTCGAACAGGTCATCGGCGATTTTGCCGGGGCGCAGTTCGGCACGTTCAAACCCGCGCTCGCCGATCTGGCTGTGGCAAAGCTGTCGCCCATCACCACCGAGATGAATAGGCTGATGAAAGATCCGGCCGAGATCGACCGGATTCTCGGTGATGGGGCAGAACGTGCCGAGGCACTGGCCCGCCCGATCGTCGACAAGGTTTATGACATTATGGGCATGATCCGCTCGCGCCGCTAGCGCGGGGATGTCACGGAATCGTTTCATCCCAATGCCATGTTGGCGGCAAGGCCTCCCCGGCCTTGTCTGTCCCCTTATCCCCCGGCTGTGGCCGGGGGTTCTTTTTCGGGCAATCTGACGGCCTGTCCCGTCAACTTGACCAAAAGGCAAAATCCTTTCCGGCAACCTGCCCGCTGCCTCTTTCGCTTCTCCCCTCCGCCTGTTTAACTCCGGTCAAAATTGGGAGAGCGACATGGCATCGGGCATCAACATCCGCACCTTTTTCGAAGGCAAATGGCATGAGGGCAATATCCCCGTCATCCGGGCGGCGGATCATGGATCATGGCTTGGCTCGACCGTGTTTGATGGCGCGCGGTATTTCGACGGCATGGCCCCCGATCTTGACCTGCATTCTGCCCGTGTGAACCGCTCTGCCGAAGCGATGCTGTTGACGCCGACCATGGCCGCACAAGAGATCGAAGGCATCGCACGCGACGGCTTCAAGCTTTATGACAAGACCGCCGCCCTCTACGTCCGCCCGATGTACTGGGGGATCGAGGATGACGGCTATGGCCTTGGCCCGCATGCCGATTACACCGGCTTTGCGCTTTGCCTTGAAGAAATCCCGATGTCCGCCCCGGACAACACCACGACACTGACCACCACCAGTTTCCGCCGTCCGGTCTTGGCCGACAACGTCACCAACGCCAAGGCGGGCTGCCTTTATCCCAACAATTACCGGATGATCGCCGAGGCACGACGGAAGGGTTTCCAGAACGCACTGGTGGCCGATGCCAATGGCAATGTCGCCGAAAGCGCCACGGCCAATGTGTTCATCGTCAAGGACGGCGTTGCCTTTACCCCAATTGCGAACGGCACCTTCCTTGCGGGCCTGACCCGCGCGCGCCACATCAAAAACCTGCGTGCCGATGGGGTCGAGGTGGTGGAAAAGGTCATCACCTTTGACGAAGTCCGCGCCGCGGATGAGGTTTTCTTGACCGGCAATTTCAACAAGGTCAGCCGCGTCAGCCAGTTTGACGATGTGATCTATAAATCGCACGCCATGGCGACCCGCGCGCGCGCGCTTTACTGGGATTGGGCAATGTCGAACCGTTGAGGCAGGGCGGCGGAAAATTACAATTTTCCGGACCTGCGTTTTGCAAAACGCCGCGACACCACTGAGGCTTGCCAGAATCTGCCCGGTCGGCAATAGTCGACCTGAAGGGGAGAGATTATGCGCAAGTTTCTCGTTGTGCTGGATGACAGCCGCGAATGTCTGAATGCCATGCGGTTCGCCGCTCTCAGGGCCTCGCATACCGGGGGGGGCGTGCAGATTTTGTCCATCCTCCGGCCCGAAGATTTTCAGGGCTGGATTGGCGTGGGGGATCTGATGCGGGCCGAAGCGCGCGAGCGGATCGAGGCGCATTTCGAAGTGTTCGCCAAATGGATGCGCGACAAGAAGGGCGTGAACCCCGAATTGGTAATCCGCGAAGGTGACCCCGCGGCCGAGATCTTGGCCCAAGTCCGCGAAGATCCTGAAATCGGGGTGCTGGTGCTGGGGGCGGGCAACGACAAATCCGGCCCCGGCCCCTTGGTCACGCAAATGTCGCGCAATTCGGCCAGCCTGCCGATCCCGATCACCATCGTGCCGGGCGAGATGAGCAAGGAACGACTGGAAAGCATCACCTGACCCGGGCAGCCATGCGTCGGGCGGATGCTGCAAGTGCGAAATTTGTAATGCTGCGCTCGCAAAACTCACCTATGTTAGGCGAGAGGGAGGCGTAACAGGAGGTCAATATGGCCCTGCAATCGCTGCCCCTCGTGAACCCCCGCCCCCAAGCC
>Ga0255097_1000402_pt1 | contig 18232 bp, 14 predicted proteins | sample Colum_Atlam_RepB_2_FD_188436 | JGI IMG/M metagenome (GOLD analysis project Ga0255097, IMG submission 188436) | Freshwater microbial communities from Columbia River, Oregon, United States - Colum_Atlam_RepB_8d | ecosystem: Environmental > Aquatic > Freshwater > River | place: USA: Oregon...
GGCACCATCGTTCGTTTGGGAACCAAGCTCAACGCCGCAGGATCCTCGGCCTATCCCGGCAGCGGTGAAGCCTCGGTTAGCGTGCGCGGTTTGATCGTGGCTCCCGGCACGCGCACCTACCAAGTCTGGTACCGCAATGCCGCCGCGTACTGCACGGCGAGCACTTTCAACTTGACCAATGGTCTGCAGGTGGTGTGGCAATGAATGCACATGGAGTGAGCGCGGCAGCGTTGGCGTGCGGCGTGTGGGCCTTGGGCTTGTCTACACCTGCCTTCGCACAGGTTGGCGACGACTGCGCCGCACCCATCGCGATCGCGGGCTTGGGGCGCGTGCCGTTCGACTTGACGACAGCGACCACCGGTGCACAAGGACAAAGCGAGCCGTTGTGCAATGACTTCAACTTGCCCGGCTTGACGAACGATGTCTGGTACACATGGACCGCACCCGCAACGGGGCGCTTGGCGATCACGAACTGTGGCTACGCCGCGATCGACTCGAAGATCGCCGTGTATGAAGGCAATGGCTGTCCGACAGCGTCTGCGCTGGTTTGCAACGACAACGACTTTTGCAGCGGGCCTTCACGCCTAGAGTTCCCTTGTGTGGCTGGGCGCACCTACACATTGCAACTAGGTCTTCATCCCGGTGCGTTGCCTGCGAGCGGTTACTTGATGATGCAGCTGGCTCCGTTGCCGGTGGTGGTGGCCACGGTGACGAACCCTGCAACGGGCGTGCAGTACTCGCTGCTCTCGCAGTCGGGTTGGCATGCCGCAGAGGCCGCGGCGCGCAACTTGGGCGGTCACCTTGCGACGATTGGCGATGCCGCCGAGCAAGCATGGGTGCATCAGACCTTCTCGAGCTATGCCAATCAGCAGCGCAATCTGTGGTTGGGCTACTCGGACGAGTTGCTGGAGGGCAGCTTCGTGTGGACCTCGGGCGAGCTCGGTGGGTACACCAACTTCACGGGCGCTGGTGCCGACAACTATGGCGGCGTCGAGAACTGGGTTCACACCGTGGCGGCGCAAGGTGGCGCGTGGAACGACAACACCAGCACAGTGAACAACTGGGGTTTGGTCGAGTTCCCGAATCCGGCCTATGCGGCCTTCTGCTTGGGTGATGGTTCGGCGGCGGCCTGTCCGTGTGGCAATCAAGCGCCGACGGGGACCACAGGCGGTTGCCTGAACTCGCTCAACAGCTCGGCGCGCTTGTCGGCTCAGGGCACTGCGTCTGTCTCATTGGTGGCGGATACCTTGCGCCTGGTCGGGACGGGCATGCCGAACGCACCGGCCTTGTACTTCCAAGGCACCACGCAACAGTCGGCCGGGGTAGGGGTTGCCTTTGGCGATGGCTTGCGTTGTGCAGGCGGCACGATCGTGCGTCTGGCCACCAAGGCTAACGCGGCCGGAGTGTCGTTCTATCCCGGTGCGGGCGAACAACCCGTATCGGTGCGGGGATTGGTCTTGGCGCCGGGCACCCGTACGTACCAAGTGTGGTACCGCAATAGTGCGGCCTTCTGTACTGCGGCGACCTTCAACTTGACCAACGGGCTTCAGGTCCTTTGGCAGTGAGGGTGAGGTGCGGAGTGGGCCTGCTTGACTGGTCAAAGTCGCTTGACAGCAAAAAAACTTGACGGCAAACATACTTGACAGCGGCCCGTCCGGTCGCTTCCATGTTCGCCCCATGAAGAACAACGTCGAGCGTCTGCGCGAAGCGCAAAGCATCTCCCAGTCCGATCTCGCCAAGGCCGCGGGTGTGTCCCGCCAGTCGATCCACGCTCTCGAGCGTGGTGCCCACGAGCCGCGCCTGACCCTCGCCTACCGCGTGGCGTCGGCCCTGAACTCGACCCTGGAAGCCTGCTTCCCGGCCCCGGCTGGCAAGGCTGCCCCCAAGACGACGGCCAAGTCGGCCCCGAAGTCGGCCCCCAAGGCCGCCGCCAAGAAGGCGACCAAGAAGGCCGCCAAGAAGCGCTGAGCCCAAAGGCTAGCTGAAGCCGCGTCCTCGGTTGCGTGCTGCACAGTACGCAAACGAGGACGTGCTGTTTCTAGTCCGCTCTAGCTCTCTCTAGTTGAGCAGCTTCTGGAAGTCCGTCAGCCCGCGCAGCACATCCAAGTCCGTGTTGGAGATCAACTCGCTGCGGATCCAGTACCCGCGCGCTTGTGCTTGCGCGAGTGCCTCGACTGCTTCCGGCAAGTCACCCGCCACGGACAACGCCACCGCAGCCTGGAACGAGGTGTAGCCGTCTTTGGGATGCAGGATGCGCGCCTGGCGAATGGCTTCGCGCGCCGCATCAAAGGCCCCGATGCGTGCCTGCAGCAAGGCCATGTGCAAGCGCGCCTCTTGGTCATCCGGCACTTGAGCAAGGTGCTTCTTGGCCGCGGCGATGCCCTCGTCCGCGGTTTCGATCGCCTCTTCGTAGCGATCGAGACGCTGGAGGGCGGACCACAAGTGGTCGTACGAACCGATGTGCGCCGGGCGCAAGGCAATCGCCACCCGCAGGAACGAGGCGGCGCTCTTCACATTGCCACGCCGCAACAACAACGCTCCGAGCAACCGGTGCGCCAACCACTCCTTGTGGTCCAGCTCGATCGCCACACGGTATTCACGCTCGGCATCGGCCGGATGCCCGGATAGATGCCACGCAAAGCCCAGCGACGTGTGAGCTTCCGCGCAACGCGGATCGAGGCGCAATGCGCGCGCTGCATAGTCGCGCGCCTCATCCAAGAAGGTCGTGTCGCCGTCCCAGTAGAGGAACTTGCGCACCAACGCCTCGGCCATGCCAGCACACGCGAGCGCACTGCGCGGATCCGCTTCGAGCGCACGACGGAACGAGCTGATCGCCGCCATCAAGTGCTTGGTGGTGCCGCGATGCAACAGGTCATGGGCATGGCGCGCGTGGCGTTGGGATGCTTCGGTGTCGCGCGTGGCAGCGGGCTTCGGCAGCAATGCCAGCTCGCCGAGCTTGCGCCGCACGCCACGCACAATCGCGCGGCCGAGTCCCGCCTGCAGCTCCCACTCGTCATCGCTGGTGTACTCGACGCGTTCCGAATGTCGCTCGGACTTGACTTGGCCGCGCGTATCCAAGTGCCACTCTGCAGTCGCAGCACCCACACTCAAGCGCAACTGGATCGTCAGGATGTGGTCGCACTCGTTGGTGTCGCGCGCCAGCTGCAGTCCCTTCACGCGTTCCAGTTCCGTGACCAGATCGCTGCGGAGGCCACTCGCCAATGCATCTGCGTGCGAGCCACGCCCGGCATCCAGCTCGACCGCACCCAGATGCAGGCGACCGAGGTTGGTGACGCTGGCTGCTTCGCCGCCTAACACACGGTCCGCGGCGGCCGAGAGGGCCGCGTGCGCGGTGCGCGCATCGGGAAAGCGTGCGGCCGGTTCGGGCGCCATGCATTGCAGCAAGAAGCCCTCCAGCGGAGCAGGCAAGCCCGGGCGCGCCTCGCTGGGGCGGCGCGGGTTCGCCTCCAAGATCGCCATGTAGACCTCGGGGAAGCTGCGTCCTGCGAAGGGCAACAAGCCCGTCCACGCGTGGTACAGCACGGCTCCCAACGAGAACACATCGGTGGCTGTGGTGATGTCCTGACCGCGCACTTGCTCGGGGGCCATGTACAGCACCGTGCCCACCAGCATGCCCACTTGCGTGATGCGCACTTCGTCCTTGGCACGCGCGATGCCGAAGTCGAGCAGCTTCACTCCGCCATCGGCCAGCACCATGATGTTGCCTGGCTTGAGATCGCGGTGAATCACGCCTTTTTCTTCAATCCCGAGCATCTGCTCCTTCAGGATCTTGTCGAGCGTGCGCCCTTCGAGGTACTCCATCGCGATGTAGGAGGTCCCTTGGTCACGCCCGTACTCGTACACGACGGCGATGTTCTCGTGTTTGAGGTTCGAGGCTTGGCGCGCCTCGCGCAGGAACCGGTCGTCGGCAGCAGGATCGATCTCGACATGCGCGCGCAGGATCTTCAAAGCCACGGTGCGGCCCAACCGCGTGTCGACGGCGCGGTAGACCTCCGACTGCGGCCCGTCACCGAGCTTGTCGGTGGAGGGCTCGAACTCGAAGTGGGCGAAGCGCATGGTGCGTGCGATGCTAGTCTTGCGCGCGGCGCGCTTGCTACACCAGACCTTGGAAATCAGCGCAGCCGCGAAATCGTTACCCATGGCGCTCAAGAAGCACGACGACGAACCGGAAGCGCAGGCCGAGCTTGCGCCATTCGATGACGGGGACTTCCATTGCGTGTCCGCGCGGCTAGCGCGCGACCCGCAATACAACGACCGGCGTTTGGTACTGCGGCGCAAGCTGTTGTCGTTGACCAAGGTACTCGTGGCGCGCGCCAAGGACGCGGGCGTGGGCTTGGATGCACGCTCTAGTCTGCATGCGCCCAGCGTCTTCAACGGCATGCAGGTCAAGCGCATCTGGGGCTACGCGATGCGCGACAAAGCGGCCAAGAAGAAGCTCAAGGCCACGCTCGGCGCCGACCTTGCCAAGGACTTGGACGCCGCCTATCGCAACGCGTACGTGTGCCTCGCGGTCGAAGGCGAAGCCATCGAGGTGTCACTGCGCGTGCATGCCGATGCATGGTTCGATGGCACCAACCTGGTGAATCGCGTCAAGAAAGAAGGCGCCAAGCCATGGCGCGATGAGCTGAATCAACTGGAAGGCTTTGTGCTGCGCCTCGCTGATTGGAAAGGCGAATGGGTCTGCGGCAAGCTCGATGTGCAACAGCTCGAACAGTTCCTCAAGTACTACAAGCCTGCCGAGCACGCCCTGATGGTCGAGCAGCGCGTGCCAGCAGTTCCCGGTTCGCGCACGCACTTGTACGCGCCGGATCTACCCGAGCGTTTGGTGACACAAGCACTGCGCTTGGTGCCGCTGTATCGCTTCATGGCGTGGTCGGATGAGTCCGATCACTTGTTCACGCGCTGAGCACAGGTGCTCGTCGATGCGGCTAGTCCACGCGCACGTTGGCATCGGTCAACGGCGATCCGGAGCCATCACACAAGCGCAGCACCAGCCGCGGCGCCGGCCCCGCGGAGGCTAGCTTCCAGATCAAGCGGCTCTCGCCCGCGGGCAAGTTCAGCGGCAGGTACTCCTCGCGGCTACCGCGCGGCCGTGTAGCAAGCTGTTCAGTCTGCATGCCCGTGGTTGTGGTGGTGCTGAGCCACACTTCATAGGGCGCATCGCAACTGATGGACAACAGCGCAGCTTGCGCGCGTTGGGACTCCACAAAGGTCCCCAAGTACAGGGTTGCCGGACCTTTGGCGGCAGGCAAGCCAGTGCGTGTCAAGTGTACTTCACGCCATGCGAGTTGACTGCCCAGCGGGCGTCCGCGCAGGTCGAGTGTGCGGATGCCCAGCCAATCGCGCTCCCAAGCCTCGCGTGCGTTGTCGGCCAAGAAAGGTCCGCAAACGCGTACGCTCGTTAGTGACCGGCGCACGAACGGATTCGGCAGAGGCTCATGCATCGAGACTTCGTGCCACATCCCGCGCGTGACCCAGCTCTGCATCATCTCGCTGTACCAAGCCAGACCTTTCGCACCCGCACGAGTGCCGTGTGGCAAGCCATCGTCCGGATCCGGCACCAACGCATCGGGATAGCCGGAGCGATGCGCGAAGGCCCAATCCACCAAATGCAGCCACTCGTGCAGTTCGATTTCACCATCGGCACGACTGGCGCTGCTCCAACTGAGGTGCGCCCAACCCGCTCCTTGGGGACCGAGATCACCACCATAGCTGCAGCCCGCATACGCTTGCGGCAAGCGGCTCGAACCACTTTCGAAGGGCGAGTACACGAAGACTGAGTCCCAACTCTCGTCACCCATGTGGGTCGTGAGCGTGTCGCGCAAGTCCCACGGACCCAGCCAGAAGCCGGTGAGCGCATCGCCCGAGTACGCGCGTTGCGGTGTATCAATCACGCGCCAGTCATAGTCGATACGGCGCACACCATTCGTACCGCGCCGTACTTGCAGGGCAAACGCATCAATCGAGGCGCGCATGTCGTGCAGTTCGCTGTCATTGGCACGGGCTACGAAGCGTTGGGTCTTGCCATCCGCGGTGCGGTACGGAAAGTCGACGCGACGCAGAGCTAGGACCAGCACGCGCCACGGACGCGCGGAGTGCGCGTCCACATGCACCGGTCCGAGCTTGGCGCGCAGCTGCGCCATGCGGCCACGGGCTTCGCTGCGTAGCGGTGCGGCCGGTTCGCTGCGGTCGAGCACGCGTTCCCAAGCCTGCAGCTCGGACTCCACATCGCCTTGACGCGCCAAGTGGCGTGCCTGTGTCGCGAGGTCTTCCGCTGCGTGCAGCTTCTCGCCACCAGCCCACGACGGGGGCGGTGTGTTGCTAGAGGCGCCGAGGGCGGCGACTCCCGAGAGCAACAAAGCGGAGAGGGCGAGGAGCATGCGACATCGAACCCTATCGCGCCCCTTGGGGGGGGGAGACGCTAGGCTGAGTCCGATGGACATCTGGCGCCGAATGCTGTGCATTTCTTTCCACGTGGTGGTGCTCGTCAGCGTCGCTTGGACGCAGACGCCTGCGCCCGCCGAGGTCCAAACGGACGCGCTCGGCGCTCGCGCTCGCGAAATCGCGACCTGGATCGCTGCGGAGCCAGTCATCGATGCGCAAGCGTTGGGGAGCGGCTTCTTGGCCGCCGTGCCGACCAAGCGGCTCGCATCCATCACACGCGACTGCCACAAGAAGGGCGGAGCCGTGATCGAGGTCCTGCCGTTGCAGCGCGACAACCGTTGGTCAGGGCGCTTTGAGCTAGTGCTGGAACGCAAACGCGCGCTGATTGCCACCGTGACGGTGTCCTCCACGCCACCGCATGTCATCGAGGGCTTGTTCTTCTCGGCACCCGCCACCGTGCACAGCAGTCCGCAAGAACTGCTCGAAGCCTGTGTCCAGTTGCCTGGACAAGTATCGCTGCTGGCTGTGCGACTGCCCTCGATGAGCGAACCAGCGGCCGCTCCTTTCACCGTTGTGGCACATGCGCCTGAGCGCGTGCTCGGCATTGGCTCGGCCTTCAAGTTGTGGATCTTGGGAGCGTTGATCGACGATGTGCGCACAGCCAAGCGCACGCTGGCCGACACGCTAGCCCTGCGGTCCGCATGGTGCTCCGCGCCTTCGGGGCGGCTGCAGTCGTGGCCGATGGGAGCACCCGTCACGCTGCACACGCTGGCCACCGCGATGATCAGCGAGAGCGACAACACAGCCACGGATCACTTGCTGTACTCGCTCGGTCGAGGGCGCGTGGAAGCCATGTTGGCACCTATGGGGGTCGCCGCGCCGGAGCGCAACCTGCCGCTGTTGGCCACCTCCGAGATGTTCCGCATCAAGTGCAGCGACGAGCCCCAACCTCCGTGGGAAGCACTCGACCTCGCCGGGCGTCGCGCGCGTTTGGAGGCTTGGAGCGCGGCACCGCTGTCATGGCGTGACTACGACCTTGCGCGCCTGTCCAAGCCCACGCGCATCGAAGGCGTCGAGTGGTTCGCGTCGGCGCAGGATCTGGTGCGCACGCTGGCTTGGTTGCGACAAGCCACCGAATCAGGACCAGCGGCACCGTTGCGCGAGGTGCTGGCTGTCAATCCCGGTTTACCCCAAGTGGCTGCGCGCTTTGCATGGTGCGGCTACAAGGGCGGCTCCGAGCCAGGTGTGCTGGCCCTAGCCTTCCTCCTGCGCGACGAACAGGGGGGGTGGAGCTGCATTGCCGCCGTGCAGAACGATCCGCTCACCAACCTGAACGAGGCGCCCTTGATGGCTTTGGTCGAATCGGCTGCTCGGCTGCTGCGCCCGCGCTGACGCGCCGCTAGAATGCTGCGTCCCTTGCGCTGCGCGACGGTCTCGCGTGGCGCAAGGCACGCACGCGATGGACACTACGCTCGCCCCCTCCTCCGAGCTTCGTCTCGGCCTTGACGGCTACACCTTCCTCGATCTGCACCGCCCCCAGCGTTTGGCGGAGCTGCACGCGCACTTCTTGACGGACTTGCGCGGCGCGGACAGTGAGCTGCACGCGCGTTGGATCGCGCATGTGGACCACAAGGAGCGCCTGAGCGGGCCTGCGCAGAGCGAGATCATGGTGCGCGTCAGCCGCCATGTGTCGGCCTTCATCGCCAAGCTGTTCCGTCTGGATGACTACGCCGGCAAGCGTCGCCAGACCTTGTTGGATCGCCAAGTCGTCTACAAGGTGCGCAACGGCTTCGTGAAGAAGCAGATGCGCCGCGCGGCCTTGGCCGAGGGCCAGAACGTGGAGACCGTGCAGGCGCAAGCGACTGCATTGCTCGCGCGTTTGCCGGGCACGCCGGGTGTCGATACAGATGCCGAAGAAGTCTTCGCCGGCAAGGTGTGGCCGCTGTTGTCGCTGGCTGCGGACGCGCCGGTCGCGGGCACCACGGCCGGTGCGGCGCTCGAGCTCTTGGCCTTGCACTTGAAGCTCTTGAAGGAAGCGGGCGCGTGCGCGGGTTGGCGCATGTTCCGCGAGATGAAGGACCTCGACTGGGAGCACGGCCTCGTGCACCACATCCGTCCGCATGCCGATCTGCCCGAGGCCATCGAAGGTCTGCCGGAGCACAAGCGCTTGCGCGACGGCTTCAAACTGACGGACCTTCGCGGCACCGACAAGTCCGTGCTGGCCGAAGTGGATCAGTGCGTGTTCTGCCACGAGCGCGAGAAGGACTCCTGCTCCAAGGGTCTGTACGACAAGAAAACTGGCAAGATCGCCAAGAATCCGCTGGGTATCGACCTCAACGGTTGTCCGTTGGATGAGCACATCAGCGAGATGCACATGCTCTACGCCGAAGGCGATCCGCTCGGCGCCCTCGCTTTGGTGACCGTGCACAACCCGATGTGCCCAGGTACTGGCCATCGCATCTGCAACGACTGCATGAAGGCCTGCATCTACCAGAAGCAGGAGCCGGTCAACATCCCGCTGATCGAGACGAAGGTCTTGACCGACACGCTCGATCTGCCGTTTGGACCGGAGATCTATCTCTTCCTGACTCGTTGGAATCCGCTGCGCGAACTGCGCCCGTACGCCTTGCCCTACAACGGCATCAATGTGTGCGTGGTGGGCATGGGCCCTGCGGGCTACACCTTGTCGCACTATCTTGCGAATGAAGGCTTCGGCGTTGTCGGCATCGATGGCTTGAAGGTCGAGCCGCTGGAGCACTCGATCGCTGGCCGATTGCAACCGGTGGATGCGGTTGTGCCGCCGATTCCGGTCGAGCACTACGCCAAGTTGAAGAGCGAGTTGGATGAGCGCGTGTTGCTCGGCTTCGGTGGTGTGTCCGAGTACGGCATCACGGTGCGCTGGGACAAGAACTTCTTGTCCTTGCCGTATCTCTCGTTGCTGCGGCGCGCGAACTTTGAGCTGTTCGGCGGCGTGCGCTTTGGCGGCACCTTTGATCTGGATGCGGCGTGGAAGCTGGGCTTCCACCATGTCGCCATCGCTTCGGGTGCCGGCAAGCCGACCATCGTCGAGATGAAGAACAACTTGGCGCGCGGCATCCGCAAAGCCTCGGACTTCCTCATGGCGTTGCAGCTGACGGGTGCATTCAAGAAGACCTCGATGGCCTGCTTGCAGTTGCGCTTGCCGGTGGTCGTGATCGGTGGCGGCTTGACGGGTATCGACACCGCCACCGAATCGCTGGCGTACTATCCCTTGCAAGTCGAGAAGATGGTCGAGCGTTACGACACGCTGGCCGCGCGCTTTGGCAAGGACAATGTCGAGCGCTTCTTCTCCGAGGAAGAGCGGCTGCACCTGACAGAATTTTTGACACACGGCCGCGAGGTCTTGGCCGAGCGTCGCCGCGCGGAAGCCAAGGGCGAAACGCCGGATTTCCAGCCGCTGGTGCGCAAGTGGGGCGGTGTGCGCCTCGTGTACCGCAAGGGCATGGAAGACGCGCCGGCCTATCGTTTGAACCACGAAGAGGTTGCCAAGGCGCTCGAGGAAGGCATCACCTTCGTCGAAAACATGTCGCCCGTGGAAGTGCAACTAGACCGCTTTGGCGCGGTGTCGGGCATCATCTTCGAGCGTCAAAAGAAGGATGCAGAGGGCAAGTGGCACGCATCCGGTGAGATGGTGCCGATGAAGGCTGGCACGGTGCTGGTGGCCGCGGGCACGGCTCCCAATGTCACCTACGAGCGCGAACGCCCCGGCACCTTTGCACTCGACAAGCGCGGCAGCTACTTCCAAGTCGGCCGCGTGGACGGGGCAGCGTTCTCGCAAGTGGAGCGCGGCCGCGATGGCGCGGGCGCAGCGTTCCTGACGAGCCATGTGCAACAAGGCCGCACAGTCAGCGTCTACGGCGACAACCACCCGGCGTATGCGGGCAACGTCGTCAAGGCCATGGCTTCCGCGCGCGACGGCTATCACGCAGTTGTGGCACAGTTCGCCGGGCAACTGGCGACGCTCGATCGTTCGTCCACCGCGCAAACACAGCGCGATGCCGCTTGGAAGGCGACCCTGCAGCACTTGCATGCAGAGTTCGATGCCAAGGTCGTGGCTGTGCATCGTCTGACGCCGACCATCACCGAAGTTGTGGTGCATGCACCTGCGCAAGCACGCAACTTTGAGCCGGGCCAGTTCTATCGCCTGCAGAACTTTGAGACGAGCTCAGCCACCGTCGCGGGCACGACTCTCGCATTGGAAGGCATCGCGCTGACCGGCGCATGGACCGATCCTGCGAAGGGGCTGCTCTCGATGATCGTGCTCGAGATGGGTGCGACCTCGCGCATGTGCGCGTTGCTGCAACCGGGCGAGAAGGTCATCGTCATGGGACCCACCGGTGCACCCACCGAGATCCCCGAGCGCGAGACGGTCATCCTTGCCGGTGGCGGCTTGGGCAACGCGGTGCTGTTCTCGATCGGTCGTGCCTTGCGCCAGAAGGGCAACAAGGTGGTGTACTTCGCGGCCTTTAAGAAGGGCGAGGACCTCTACAAGCGCGAAGAGATGGAGTCGGCTGCTGATGTCGTCATCTGGTCGACGGATGCAGGCGAGGCCATCGCCACCAATCCTGCGCGCCCGCAAGACCGTCACTTCCGCGGCAATGTCGTGCAAGCTATGTGCGCCTATGCCAAGGGCGAGTTCGGTCCCACGAGCATCTCGCTCAAGGATGCCGAGCGCCTGATCGTCATTGGTTCGGACCGCATGATGAATGCCGTCAAGGAAGCGCGCCGCGGCGTGCTTCAGCCGCACTTGAAGGAGCAGCATGTCGCCATCGGCAGCATCAACTCGCCGATGCAGTGCATGATGAAGGAGATCTGCGCCCAGTGCTTGTGCAAGCAGGTTGATCCGGTCACGGGCAAGGAAGCCGCACCGGTGTTCTCGTGCTTCAACCAAGACCAAGAGTTGGATCGCGTGGACTTCGAGAACCTGCTGCAACGCCTCAAGGCCAACTCGACGCAGGAGAAGCTCGTGAACCTGTGGTTGGATCACCTGATCCACGAGGGCAAGCTCGGACTCTGGACGGTCTTGGGCTAAGCTCGCGCCATGCGGCGCGCGTACCTTGGACTGTTCCTCGCCGCGCTCGGCGTGTTCGCCGTAGCGTGGTTCGAGCACAATCGACCTGCACCCTTGCGGGTGGAATCGACCGATCCGGACGCGGCCACGTCGCGCCCGCGTGACGAGGCGATTCCGGCTCTGGGGCCAGTCAACGCGCCCGCGATCTCCTCGCTCTCGCAAGGAGAGGTCCTGCTGCGCGGGACGAACGGCGTGGCTCTCGATGCTGCGGCGGTGCAGGGCGAAGTGTGGCTCGATGTGCTGGATGCCGCCGGCGTGACCAAGCGCGAGCTCCGCAGCGAAGTGAGCGCCGGTCGCTTGGCGTTGGACTTGCGCCCCGGGGAAACGGTGCGCTTCACGGGCGGACGCTTTGCCGAGGCCACGGCCTTGTTGCTGGCGCCTGTCGGGCCTGTGCTGTTGTCCGCAACCACGCCTTTGCGCGTCGAGTTGCGTCTCTTGGAGCCGTGGACGCTGCCTGTGCGTTCCGCCCTGACACAAGAGCCGTTGGACCAGATCGTGGTGCATGGGACTCACGAGCTCGCGACGAGCGAGCAATGGTTGTCTCAAGGTCAACCGCTGTTGGCGCGCGGCTCTGCCGGAGTCTGCAACCTGCCCGAACCTCCGCGCCGGGCCATGCAAGTTCCCTTGACAGTCTGGGTCAAGGCAACTGGACACGCCTGGACGCGGGTGGATGTGGAACGCAGCACACCGCCACGCCCGGTGGATCTGGCACCGGCCTGCACCCTGCGCATCGACGCTGCTGCGGTGCTGGCGCTGGGGGCAAGGCGCTTGCGCGTGCTGCGCGCGGATGGCCCGGAGCTGCCGCTCTGGGAGTGCATCACCGAAGTCGAAGCCCTTGCGCTACAAGACCTGACCGATGTGCCGCCTGGCTACTATCGCATCGAGGCGCGCCTGCCGGGCTTGGCCGAGCCCGTGGCCGCGGTGCTTGAGCTCACGCCGACTGCGGTGGGAGAGGTGCGCCTGTCCGCGCCCACCACGGGCGGCGCGGACCTCCCGCTGGCCAAACTCAGCGCGCGTGTGGTCGTGCATCCGTCGTGGGCTGCGCGCGGTGTGCGCTTGGAAGCCGTGCCCGCCGACCCCGCCCTGGCTTGGGCGGCACGGTCCACGCGCGAGGTGCAGCGCGAGCCGTCAGGCAAACTTGTCAGCACCCTGAACTGGCAGTTGCCCGCAGGCCGTTGGTCGTTGGTGTTGGACGAGGTCTGGCCGTTGGCCACAGTCGATCTTCCCAGCGCCTCAGGCCTTGTCGTGGATGTGCCAGCGCGTGCGATCGTCAGCTTTGGAGGGGGACCGCGTCCGGACCTGTTGGTGAGACGGGCGGATGGAGATTGGCCGCCCTTGCGGGTGCCTCACATGCTGCAAGAGCTCGCTCTTCCCGAGGGAGCTGCATGGTTTGCGCCCGCCCCGGAGGCGAGCGTGGACTTTGTCGAGCGTTGGGTGCGTGTCCTCGCACCGGCCACGGTAGTGCTGTTGGATGACCTGCCGCGCAGCGTCTTGCGCGTCGAGCTGGAAGGCCACGGGCGTTGGGAGAGCCACTGGCGCGGGCGGGTGCGCACGCGCGATGGCAGCCAGAGTTGGGCCTTGGTGCCGCGCGAGGGCACGGCCTGGGTGCCGGTGCCGCCTGGTGTGGACTTGGTGGTGGAAGGCCCGCGCTTCGCCGATGGTCGTAGGCCACAGGTGGAGTGCCTAGGACTGCGTGCCGGCGAGCAACGCGTCTTGCGCTTGCGCTGAAGTGTGCTTTTCCTAGGGCAGGCCCTACGAACTAGGACTACCCTCACTACGCCACTCGGCCCACTCCACAATCGCCCAGAACCTTTACCCTCGCCGCCGTGGACCAGAACCTGCGTACCCGCGACGACGAAGCCTCACTGCGCACCCGTCGTATACCTATGCAGGACTCTGAACAGCCCGCACATTCTGAGACGGACATGCTGCGCGCGATTGTGCGCGCCAGCCTCGATCCGCTCATCGTGATCGACGACCACGGAACCATCCTTCTGGCGAGTGACTCGGTCGAGCGCCTCTTCGATTGGCGGCCGGAGGAGCTGGTCGGTCAAAATGTGCGCGTGCTCATGCCCGAGCCGCATCACTCGGCGCATGACGGGTACTTGGACAACTTCCGTCGTACCGGCAAGACGAACATCATCGGGCGCACACGCGAGTTCGAGGTGCGTCGGCGCAATGGCTCGCCGTTCCTGGCGGACTTGTCGGTCAATCGTGCCCAGTTGCCCAACGGCAAGCCGGTGTTCATCGGCGTCTTCCGCGATGTGACCGCTCGGCGTCGCGCGGAGATGTTGGTGCGCGATAGCGAAGCTCGCTTCCATGCCATCTTCGATAGCACGCTGCACTTCCTCGGGTTGCTGTCGCCTGATGGGACCATTCTGGAAATCAACCGCACGGCCGTTGAGGCGACGGGGGTGCCGGTGGGAGAGGTGCTCGGCAAGCGTTTCTGGGAAGGTCCTTGGTGGGCTCCGATGCCCGATGGCGAAGCGGTGGTGCGCGCCTCTGTCGAGCGTGCTGCGCGCGGAGAGACAGTTCTGGGCGAGCTGCTGGTCGGCACGCGCACCGGACAAGTGCTCGATGTGACCTTCTCGATCAAACCGATTCGCGATCCCGAAGGTCGTGTGGTGTTGCTCTTGCCGGAAGGCCGCGATGTCACCGAGTTGAAGCGCGCACAGAAGGCGGAGACGCAGATGCTGCGCGCCTTGGCACAAGTCGGCGAGTCCGCCGCGGTGCTGATGCACGAGATCAAGAACCCGATCACGGCCGTGAACGTGGCCTTGCGCGCGGTTGCGGATCAGTTGGGCACCGAACACAAGGTGGTGCTCGAGGACCTGGCTTCGCGCATGCAGCGCTTGCAAGAGCTGATGAAGGGCACGCTGTCCTTTGCCAAGCCTGTCAAGCTGCAGCCTACTTGTGTGCCTGCGAAGAACTACATCGACGGCTGTGTGTCGCGTTTGCGCTTGCACATCGTCAAGGCCGGCGCGGATGTCGCCGTGGAGGCCGCCGATGAATCGTTGCGGCTGGAGGTCGATGTGGCCCTGTTTGAAGAGGTGCTCGCGAACCTCGTGATCAACGCGATCGATGCACAGCCTCACGGTGCGCGCATCAAGATTCGCGTCGAGCAAGAAGGCACCAACGTGGCCTTGCATGTGGACGACAACGGCCCCGGCATTCCTCCTGCCAAGCGCGACGATGTCTTCCGTCCCTTTGTCTCAACCAAGGAGCAAGGCACCGGCCTTGGACTCCCGATCTGCCGCAAAATCGTGGAAGAACACGGCGGCAGCATTGAAATCGGCACCTCACCACTCGGTGGGGCGCGCTTCACTATCCGCTTGCGGCCGAACTTGGCCAAACCCTGAAGTCGACTGACCCGAAAAGCTCCCGCCATGCCCTTGGATACTGCCTCTACCACCACTCCGATCCGCGTCTACCTCGTGGACGACCAGACGATGATTCGTGCCGGCTTCAAGAGCTTGCTCGGCAAGGACCCGCGCTTTGCCGTGGTGGGAGACTCGGGTGATCCGCGCTCCGCAGTTGCGCGCATTGGTGAGATGCGCCCTGACATCGTGGTGCTCGACATCACGATGCCCGGTTTGTCGGGCATCGATGCGATCGCCTTGATTCGCGAGGTGCATCCCAAGTGCAAGGTCGTGATGTTGACACACCATGAAGGCGAGAGCTTTGTCGACCAGGCTCTCAAGGCCGGGGCCGATGGGTACTTGTCCAAGGACTCGGATCCGGCCGAGCTGACTTTGGCGCTGGAGAGCGTTTCGAAAGGTCAAGCATACTTGTCACCCAAGGTGGCGAGTGCCTTGTTGCGTCGTTCGGCGCGCGGGGATGAATCGTCGCCGACCACACGCAGCCGCATCGAGATGCTGACGCCGCGCGAGCGCGAAGTCTTCCAGTTGCTCGCCCTTGGCAAGAGCAACAAGGAGGTTGCCAAGCAGTTGGGGATGACGGTCAGTACGGCCAAGAAACACCGCGAAAACTTGCAGCGCAAGCTCGATTGCCACTCGCCGGCCGAGCTGGCCATCCTTGCCATCAAGGAGGGACTGCTGGGGGCGTAGTGCGTAGAGGCGCTACGGTTTGAATCTGTAGCGGTCTACGCACAAGGTGGTGTATCTAGACTGGGACTTCTTGCCGAATATTCCGGCATGACACCTGTGGTTCGCGTGTGGGTCGTGCAAGAAGACACCCTGTTCATCTCGGTAGTCTTGCGCTTGGCGGCTCGCGTGGCGGAGAGCCGGCGTTTGCCCCGAGGCAGCGGGCTGCCGGCGGAGGCCAGTGGCCTGCAAGTCGTGATCGTGCCGCCTGCGCACGCAAAGGCGCTGGCAGTGCTCCGTTCTTTGGACAGCGGGGTGCGCTTGCTGGTGACAGCGGGGGGCACTGCTGATGCGGAACAGGCCTTGGAAACCGGCGCCGAGGGCGTGGTGGATGCCGATTCGGTGGCCGAAGACCTGCCCATTGCCATTGATGCACTGTTGGCTGGTAAAAAGTACTTGTCACCCGCCTTAGCTTGCCGCATGCGGCGCTAGCAACGCCGCGTCCGAGGCCCTCTACGCATTGCACCGCTGGATCTCATCGCGCCCCTGCGAATAGTCACGAGGACGACCAGTCGCCACGATCTGTCCATCGCGCACCTTTACCCCGCGCGATAGGAGATCTCGATGAAGTTGGCACCGTGGCGCAATCGCAGCGCCGAAGACATGCGTACCGCGTTCGACAAGATGTTTGAGTCGTTCTTTGACGAGGAGCCGTTCGGCGACGGGCGCTTGCCGTCGGTGATCACCGGCTCGATCATCCCGCCCGTCAATGTGGCCGAGAATGACAAGCAGTGGACCGTCACCTGCGAGTTGCCTGGGCTGCGCGAGAAGGACATCTCGGTCGAGACGCGTGGCGACAACCTCGTCATCTCGGGCGAGCGTCGCTTCGAAGAGGAGTCCAAGAAAGGCGAGTGGTTGCGAGTTGAATCGCGCTACGGTTCGTTCCGTCGCTCGATTCCCATGCCTCGCAACGCGCGCCTTGAGCCCGAGTCTGTGGTCGCTACCTTCAAGAACGGTGTGCTGGAAGTCACCGTTCCGAAGGTGGAGCCCACGCCCTCGGGCAAGGTTCCTGTCAAGGGTACTTGACAGGCGCTCGGCTCAGGCGGGCACGGCATCCGGCGTCGCCCGCCGCTGCTCGCGCACCTGCTGGAGCTTCGTCAAGTCCTGCTCAGGATAGATGCAGCTCGGGTGCCGGCGACGGTACTCGACAAGGTCGGCCAGCGTCGTACCACGCAACTTGGCGTGGTAGGCGTTGGCCGTCGCCTTCCAGTACTCGTGCAACGGGCAGGCGCCTTCGTCGCGGCACTCGCTTTGCCCCAGCACACAGGTGTCCGCCGGATGCAGCGTCTCCTCGGCCTCGACGATCTCCACCAGACGAATCTGGTCGGCAGTGCGGGCGAGCTTGAAGCCGCCGCTGCGACCACGCTGGCTGTGCAGCAGCCCCTTGGTCACCAGCGGTTGGAGCACCTTGCCCAAGAAGGGGGCCGGGATGCCTAGGCGCTCGGCCATATCGCGGGCTAGGTGGTGGCGGCCATCGCTTTCCGTAGCGAGGAAGGTGAGGGCGCGGATCGCGTATTCGCTGGAGCGTGAGATCACGGGAGTTGCCTGATGCAGCCCGGGCAGCGGCAGGATGTCCGCTGCGGAGGCTTCCGTCTTATTCTGCGCAGGTCAGCGAGTTCCGATGGCCTTGAACTCTTCCGTGTACGGTAGATAAAGCGTTCAACCGTTCAATTCGACCGATTCGATCACCCAGCGCGCCCGTACGCACTCGCGCCGCCCACAGCTAGCTCCTCAGCCCGCTGACCCCGCACGGGCCCTGGTGTCTGCTGCGCTGGGGACTTTGGAGGCCCCTCGCCATGACCCGCCTGCCGCTCGCCATCCAGCACTACATGACCCACGCCCTCGTCGTCGTCGGCCGCGAAGAAACGATCGCCGAAGCCACCCGCCGCATGCGCCTCCACGAGGTGCGCCACCTACCCGTCACCGAGCACGGCAAGGTCGTCGGCCTGATCTCCCAACGCGACATCTACCTGATCCAATCCCTCTGCTCCGCCGAGCCCCACGAGACCCTAGTCGAGGAGGCCATGGTCCACGATGTGTACCTGGTAGAGGCGGAGGACGATTTGCGCAAGGTGGCGCTGCATATGGCGGAGCACCGCATGGGGAGCGCGGTGGTGGCGCACAATGGGAAGTTGTTGGGGATTTTTACGACGACGGATGCGTTGAGGGCGTTGGCGGCGGTGTTGGAGGAGGTGGAGAGTGCGGAGACAGCTTGAAATCGATACTGGTCCTGCTGAGTGGGCAGAACCTGCGCCCTGATTTGGACTTTTTGCGAGACGCAGCCCGTATCGCGCGCGTCTAGAAACAGACGGGGACAGGAGGAACTCTGAGTGCAGTCCCGCTCGACAGGCACGGGCAATTGCTCGCGGCCGCGTCAGGCGCACAAGGAGCTCTTACGCGCGCGTTTGGACGGTTCTCGAGCGCTGAGTCCATCTGACCCCAGTCCGAGCCCTGTCACACGCAGCCCTTGGGGATTTCCAGGGCTTTCGCCTCAAACAGCCTTGGCACCCTCAGGAAGGGGCCTTGGCCTCCTCAAGTCGTGCACACTCATCAGGGCCAGTATCACGCTCAGCCCACAGCCACCACTCTCCGCTCCATCACCCTCTTCTCAATC
>Ga0255097_1000404_pt1 | contig 18185 bp, 12 predicted proteins | sample Colum_Atlam_RepB_2_FD_188436 | JGI IMG/M metagenome (GOLD analysis project Ga0255097, IMG submission 188436) | Freshwater microbial communities from Columbia River, Oregon, United States - Colum_Atlam_RepB_8d | ecosystem: Environmental > Aquatic > Freshwater > River | place: USA: Oregon...
ATCCCGGCCCGGCCGGAGGCCTTGAAATTCCCGGTCCTGAATTACGAGCCGCCGAATCCGCGCGAACACCGGGTGGTCTTGAAATCAGGCCCTGTCGCTTACGTGGTTCCGGATCGGGAACTGCCGCTGGTGACCGTGTCCATTCTGGTGCGCACCGGAGCCTATCTGGATCCTGCGGGTCAGGAAGGATTGGCGGCTTTCACCGGAGCTCTGCTCGTCCGAGGCGGCACCACTTCGAAAACCGCCGAAGCGCTGGACGAACGACTGGCCTTCTTGGCTGCCCAAATGGGCGCCTCGATCGCCGACGACTTGGGCACGGTGAGCCTGAACCTCCTCTCCAAAGACCTTCCCGAAGGAATGGCCCTCCTGCGCGAAGTGCTCACTCAACCCCGATTCCAGGCCGACAAACTGGAACTGCAACGCCAGCAGACCCTTCAGGCACTGCAGCAGCGCAACGATGATTCCTCGTCCATCGAAGGTCGCGAGCTCGAGAGCCTGAGCTACGGACCACAGTTCTGGGCCGCACGCCAGGTCACCTCGCGCAGCATCAACTCCCTGAAGCGCGAGGATCTTCAAGCCTTCCACCGACGCTGGTTCCACCCCTCCAATTTCATCGTATCCGTCAGCGGCGACTTCGATCGCGCCGCCATGGTCCAAACGCTCGAGAAACTCTTCGCCGACTGGCCATTCCAAGGCGAAGTCCCGCCTCCCATTCCCACGGATCTCAAACCCGCCGGGGCCGGCGTTTACCTGGTCAACAAGGATGTGCCCCAGGGCCGCGTGTCGATTCTGCTCCCCGGGGTGATGCGTGAAGATCCGGACTATCCCGCGATCCTGCTGATGAACGACATCCTTGGCGGCGGCGGCTTCACCTCACGGATCATGAACCGCGTGCGCAGCGACGAGGGCTTGGCCTATTCGGCGGGCAGCTCCTTTCCCGGAGGCACTTGGTATCCGTCCACCTTCCGGGCCGGTTTCCAGAGCAAGAGCCGCACCGTGGCCTATGCCACCAGCATCGTCATCGAAGAGATGAAGCGCATGACCACCGCTCCGGTGACCGAAGAAGAACTCCAAACCGCCAAACGGTCGTTCATCGAGAGCTTCCCGGAGAATTTCAACACCAAGTCCAAGGTCGCCGGCATGTTCGCCCGCGAGGAATTCACCGGTCGATTCGCCAAGTCACCCGACTTCTGGAAGGGCTTCCGCCAAAGCCTCGACCGGGTGGGCCGCGAGGACATTCAGCGGGTCGCCGCGAAGCACCTGCATCCGGATCGGGTTTCGATCCTCGTGGTGGGCAACAAGGAGGAAATCCTGAAAGGCCACCCCGACCACCCTGTCTCGCTCGACAAACTCGTACCGGCCCCGTTGACCGAGTTGCCGATGCGCGATCCCCTGACTCTCGAACCCATCACGGCGACGTCGGAGGCCGGGTCGGCAAAATAGGCGCGGCAACACCCGGAGCCGGAATCCAATTGCCGCTGGCATCCGGCTGAAGCAGCCCCGGACTCCCAGGCTGCAAATCCAGAATCCAGGGATTGTGGCCGAACCAGCGGACGGGCACCGATGCCAGGTCGGCGGTCGGATCCACCACGGGATTGAACGGGCGACGGTTCAGCGACAACTGCGTCCGAGCTCGGACCTCGGGACGCCGGTTGTGGTCTCGCGTCCACGCATCCGCCACCCGGAGCGCATAACGCCGCAACAAGAAGGGTTGAGTGCTGATGTGCATGCCCTTGGAAGGACCCACATCGCGGAAGAGGTTCCAGCGGAACTCGGCCCGCAGACCGTCGGCTTCCCGGAATTCGGTCACATACCAACGGGGCAGTATGTCCCCCTCCCCCATGCCCAGCGGCTCATGGATGACCCGCAAGGTTCCGGCCGATTCCAGCACCCCTTCCTCCCGCCATGAAGCCGGATCGATTCTCGGCGGCAGGGCTGATCCTGGCTTCATGAGTTGGCGATCTTCGATGACCAAGAAAACCCCAGGAGCCGGGCGCTGGGCCGTCATGGCAAACGGATCCATGCGACGCAGTACGGGCATGAGCTTGCCGTCACCGAAACGCCCATTGAGGTTGTTGAGGGCGTCCAACGTCTCCTGAGGATTGCGGAATGTGTAGCCACGCGCCTTCATGGAACGCTCGTAGCCCTCGACAATCCGGGCCAGAGGCGTGGTGCGATTCACCGAATCCGGAGCGCGTCCGTATCGCTGCTTCCAAAGTTGCTGGATGCGCACCTTGGCCGCGGATTCAGAACGATCAGCGACGCCGGCAGACAAGGTGTTGTACAAAATCCGATCTCCGGTCCAAGGGTCCAAGATCACGACGATTTCCGGCAACGTCGCCCAGTCGCACTGCCCCGGCTCCACCGAATGGTAAATCACCCGGTCCCCACCCCAGGCTTTCCAATCAATCCCGCCAGGCCCAGAAACCAAGGACGGCTGGAGGACCGGATCGCGAACGGATATCACCACCGGAGTGCTTTGATACACCTCGGCCTTGAGGCGCCAACTCCATTCCAAGCCCTCAAACGTCACGCGGACATCGCCGGGAATAAGAGCATGGCGGATCGGGAAAAGTGCTTGGAACGCGGTCCAAACGACCACGACCGCGACCGTCCACGATTTCAAGGTGAAGGGCTTGGCCCACGGACCCACCGGAGCCGACGGTTTCCCCTTCCAACCCAAGGCAGCTCCCACTCCCGGCAACGTCACGATGCCTCCCCAAAACCACGACCAGTCCGGCGTTGGAATCCGGGGATTGCACAACCAGCGGAACGCGCGGGAAGGCCAGTCGGGTTCCAGAAAAATCAGAGCCGTGGTCAGGCCCAGCAACGGAAACCAAACGATGTCATTGAAGAGGATGAAATGATTGATCCCATGAAAGATCATCATCAGCACCACCCCCAGAAAACGGGTTCGCCGCACCAATAAAAGGGCTCCGATGCTCAGATCGAAGACTGCCCCGATCCAACTCAATCCCATGGCCAGCGCCGACGAGTGCACCCACCGCTCGATCATACCTGCCCAATCGTAAGGCAACAGGACCTTCAATCGCGCGGCCACCCACGGTTTCTCGAGGAAGATCCGCACCGGATAACCATCGATCATCCAATCGCTGTTGAGCTTGGCCACCCCGGCGTAGAAATAGGTGACCACCAACTGCGCCCTCAAAAGCCAAACGGGCCAGAATGGGATCAGGAGTGCGCCGGAACGCACGGTTCGGGAAGCATCCAGACTGAAACGGGCCGCCGCCGGCAAGAATGGCATCAGGAAGAGCACCACCAACTCGAGGTAGTAATAACTCATCCAGTAGGTCCGGGTGGACTCCACGGCGTACAAGTACCCCCACGCCAGGAAGGTCAGCACCGCCGAAATCCGGTAGCGGAACCCCAGACCGATGCCCACGGCTCCCAGACCCAGAAGCACTCCGACCCCGTGGATCCAGGGCGGACGCAACAGGGGCAACCAACCGAAACCCGTGTAGGGCAAGTTGAAGGTCACCTCCCGCCCGGCGTAGTAGACGTCCAGATGCGACCGACCTGCGGAGGACTCCGAGGGCAGGAACAGCGAAATGGCCTCCAAAAGCATCACCAGTCCGACGGCGATGCGGAAGAATGCGAGGGACTCGGCAGAAACCGCCCGATCCAAGCCCAAAGCTTGGCCCCACGACGCCCACCGAGCCTTCCAGCCAGAGTTGGCATCGAGAGGCGCAGTCGACGCCAAGCGGGATCCTGAAGCAGGCGAACTCATGGAATGATGGAATGTCCGCTGCAGCCCACCGGGAACCGATTGAGAGGAAACGGTCCTCCTATTTTCCGTTTGGTTGGAACCCGGCAAAATCCGTAGTTTAAATAGCCGAACCCGCCCAGGGCCCCCTGACGATGTACACCCGAGCCTACGACTGCCCCAACTGCGGTGCCGCCGTACCCTTCCCCTCGGCCATCGCGGTGTTCGCAGTCTGCGGATTCTGCCGTTCGAATGTGATTCGCAGGGATGCGGATGCGGTGCTCGAGAATCTGGGCCAGCAAGCCCAACTTCCGCCGGACTTGAGTCCGATACGGATTGGAACCTCTGGCGTTTACACATGTCATCGCTTCACGGTGACCGGCCGTATCCGAGTCGGTTACGACCAAGGTTCTTGGAATGAATGGCTCATTGAATTTGGCGAGGATCGATGGGGATGGGTCGCCGAAGCGCAGGGGTATTACGCGGTCAGCTTCGAAATTCGAGCGCCCTCGGATCTTCCTGAAGTCGGCGCCTTTACCCTAGGCGCCACGATCCGCATCGCTGAGGTGGACTACCGAGTGCGGGACGTGAAAGGCACCCAGGTGATCGGGAGTGAGGGATCCCTGCCCTTCGTGGCCGTGCCAGGGCGAGCCGCCACGAGCATCGATCTGGGCGCACCCGACCGGCAGTTCGCCAACGTGGAGTTTTCCGCGAACGGGGTCCGGGTCTTCATCGGACACACCCGCTCCTTCGCCGAACTGGAATTCACCGACCTGCGCCCGCTCCCGGGTTGGACCACTGACCGGTTGGAGAAAGAAGCCGCCGGCAGCGACGCCCTGAATTGCCCCGCCTGCGGTGCGGCGATTGAGCTGCAGGCCGCCGGCCAGACGGTGCGCGCTCTGTGCGGTCATTGCGGCTCGCTGCTCGACACCTCGCATCCCCAGCTTCAGGTGATGGAGCGCTCGATCGCGTCCCAACCGAAGATGATCATTCCCATCGGCCAACGCGGGCGTTTCGATGGTGTGGACTACGCCTGCATCGGTTTCGTCCGCCGCAAGGATTGGGAAGGCTATTCGTGGCAGGAGTACTTGCTGTTCAACCCCTTTGCCGGATTCCGATGGCTGGTCGCCTATGACGGGCACTGGAGCTGGGTCGAGGTGCTCCAGGAAGAACCGCGCATCGTCGACTCATTGCCCGTGCACGACGGCGAAGGATATCGGCTGTTCGCATCCGGATCTGCGACGGTGACCGAGGTCTGGGGGGAGTTCTACTGGGCGGTGCGCCTCGGTGAACTCACCTATCTCTCCGACTACATCGCTCCGCCGAACGTCCTGTCCTCGGAGCAGTATCCCGAGTTGACCGAAGAGACCTGGTCGCTCGGACGTTATGTCGAACCCGAGGTGGTCTTCAGCGCCTTCGGCCTGACCGGACCCCCGAGGGAACGCTCCGGAACCTACCTCAACCAACCCAACCCGCATGCCGAAAAAGGGCGAACCCTGCGCTGGCTGCTGCCGGTGTTCGCGGGTGTCTGGATGTTGATCTCGCTCCTCAGCGCCGGCACCAAGGCCAATGAATCGGCCTTCCGGGAAGTGTTCACCTTCGATTTGTCCGGCACCAACAAGACGCGGGTCTCGGCCCCGTTCCGGATCGCGGGCAGTCATCCTCAAGCGCTGCAATTTGATTTCTTCACTCCGGTGGACCAATCCTGGGTCGAGCTCGACGCGGACTTGGTGAACACCCAGACGAAGGCCGTCCGCGAGCTGAGCCTGGGCGCGGAGTACTGGAGCGGCGTCGACGAAGGGGAGGCTTGGTCCGAGGGTTCCCGGCAAGCCACCGAACTCATCCCGGCCGTCGAACCGGGCGAGTACCAACTGGTCATGGACATCGACGGCTCCCCTGAACTCGGCCAGGCCGAATTCCGCCTCGAGATCACCCGCGATGTGATGGTTTGGAGCAATGTCCTGCTCGGTCTGATTCTGCTGTTGGCCTACCCGCTCTTCCGCTGGATACGCGAACACGCCTTCGAACGAGAGCGCTGGTCGCTCAGCGATCACTCGCCTTACACACCCATTACGACCGGTTGGGACAGCGATTCCGACGACGACTAACCCCGCCCAAATCCTTCACCCCATGCGCATCAAGACCCCCGTTTATCTGGCCTTCGGAACCGCCCTTTGCCTTTATCTGGCGGCTGCCGGACGCAATGGCTACAGCCTCATGAAGACGTTTTCCCCCTCGCGCCTCCTGCCTCACTCTCCAGCCACCCAACACAAATAGCCCATGAGTCCCTTCGACTTCGTACCCCACATCGCCACCTTCGTACCTGCGCTGGTCAACAGCGTCGTGTTCTCGGTCATCGGCCTGGTCACCTTCCTGGTGTGTTTCTTCATCGTCGACAAGCTGACTCCCGGAGAACTCTGGAAGGAATTGGTGGAACGGAAAAATACAGCCGTGGCCATCTTCTTTGGGTGCCTGGCCCTCGGCATGAGCCTCATCATCGCCGCCTGCCTCCACGGATAGTCGGTCCGCCTTCTGGCACCGCATGAACGATCGCACCTCTCGCCTCCTGCTCCTGGGGAGCGTGTTCGTCATCGCCACCTGCGGGTTGGTCTATGAGTTGATCGCCGGCACCATCGCCAGCTACCTGCTGGGCGATTCCATCACGCAGTTCTCCACGGTGATCGGGGTCTACTTATCGGCCATGGGAGCGGGTTCATGGCTCTCGAAATTCATCCATCGGCACGAAGGGTGGATCTTTGTTCAGGTCCAACTGCTCATCGGTCTCGTCGGTGGCTGCTCGGCCGCCCTGCTATTCCTGCTCTTCCCGATCGTCTCGTCCTTCCGGGTTCCGCTGTACGGGCTCATCTTCCTCGTGGGCATGCTCGTCGGGCTGGAAATACCCCTGCTCTTGCGCCTGCTCAAAGACCGCATCGAATTCAAGGACCTTGTCGCCCGGGTTTTCACCTTCGACTACATCGGAGCGCTGCTGGCGTCACTGCTCTTCCCATTGGTCCTCGTGCCGCACCTGGGGTTGGTGCGCTCCAGCTTCCTCTTCGGCATGCTCAATGTGGCCGTGGGGCTCATGAGCGCCTGGCTGCTCATCCCGCGGGGACCCCAACGCCGCCTCCTTTCGGTGGGCGGATTCCTCCTGCTGGGGGCTCTGTTGGTGGGATTCATCGCCTCGGAACGCCTCATGGCTTGGTCGGAACGCTCGGCCTACACCGATACGGTCATCTACGCCAAGTCGTCGCCCTACCAACGCATCGTGCTCACCCGCAACGGGGCGGACCTTCGACTGCATCTCAACGGCAACCTGCAGTTCAGCGCGCGCGACGAATACCGCTATCACGAGGCACTGGTGCATCCGGGATTGGCCCAACTGTCCGCGGCCCGTTCGGTGCTTGTGCTCGGCGGTGGCGATGGATTGGCGGTCCGCGAAATCCTCCGGTATCCCAACGTGCAAACCGTCACGCTGGTGGACCTCGACGGCGACATCACCCGGCTCTTCAAAACGCAACCGCTGTTGACCCGGCTCAATGGGGATGCGTTGAACCACCCGAAGGTTTTCGTGGTGAACGCCGACGCCTTCACCTGGTTCGCCACCAACCGTCAGCGCTTCGACTTCGTGGTCGCCGATTTCCCCGATCCCTCGAATTTCAGTCTGGGAAAACTGTATACCACCACCTTTTTCCAGCGCGTTCGTTCCACGTTGGAACCGGGTGGATCCTTGGTCGTCCAATGCACCTCACCGTATGTCGCGCGCCGGACGTTTTGGTGCGTGAACGAAACCCTCCGCGCCTCGGGTTTTTCGCACACGGCCCCCTACCACCTCTACGTGCCCAGCTTCGGCGAATGGGGCTTCATTCTGGCTTCCGATCACGCCTTCGACGCCCCGCTAGGACTGCCGGCCGGACTGCGCTACCTGACCGAGAACTCCACACGGAACTTGTTCGATTTCCCCCCCGACATGACGGCGGTCCCCGTCGAGGTGCATCGCCTGAACAACCAAATGCTCGTGCGCTACTTCGAGGAGGAGTGGGCCCATTATGTCCATTGACTCGAGCATGATCCCGGCATCGCCCCACAACGACGGCCCCTCCGGACACACCCATCGCTCGACACGGCGGCAGTTCCTCGCCACAGCGGTGGCTAGTGCGAAAGTGGCTGCGACAGTCGCTGCAACGGCCACAGGGTCTGCCCTCACGTGGGCCGGATGCACTGGAGCCCCGTCATTCGGGGGCGGGATCGTGGGTCCAGACCGTGTTCTCGGCCACCGCTTGCGAGATCGGGATCTGCCGCCGCCCGATGCTTCCGAACGGCACAACGTGGTCATCCTGGGTGGCGGGATCGCCGGTTTGTCGGCCGCACGCTCGCTCGCTCAACGCTCCATCCGCGACGTGGTGGTGTTGGAACTGGAAAGCGATACCGGGGGCAATTCCCGCAGTGGCATCAACGCCGTTTCGGCCCATCCGTGGGGAGCCCACTACCTGCCCTTGCCCAGCTCGCAGGCGCCGGAAGTCCTGCAACTCCTCCAGGCACTGGGTGTCATCACTGGGCATGATGCTCTCGGACGCCCCATCTACCGGGAAGAATTCCTCTGCCACGATCCCGCCGAACGACTGTTCGTCCACGGACGCTGGCAAGAGGGACTGATTCCCCAACTGGGACTCGACGCCGGCGAGCGGGATCAAGTGAGTGCCTTCCTGGCCCGCATGGAGACCTATCGGCGACTCCTCGGTTCCGACGGTCTTCCGGCCTTTGCCATCCCGGTGGACCGAAGTTCCCAGGATCCCATCCTGCTGGCATTGGACCGCATCACCATGGCCCAGTGGATGGACCGCGAAGGATTTCGCGCCGCGCCCCTCCGCCGGTATGTGAACTATTGCTGCCGCGACGATTTCGGAACCGGCATCGCCCAGGTCAGCGCTTGGGCTGGAATCCATTACTTCGCCGCGCGATCCGGGGTCGCAGCCAACGCACCGAGCCACTCGGTGCTCACCTGGCCTGAAGGCAATGGCTGGCTGGCAGCGCGACTGCGGGAACAGGTAGCGCCTGCTCAGATTCGCACCCGGCACGCTGTCTTCGGCATTCGGCCCGATGATCACGGAGCCGAAATCGATGTCTTCGATGCGGCCCTCGGGCGCTCCCTGCGCATCGAATGTCGGGCACTCATCGTGGCCACGCCGCGGTTCATGTACCGGAGGCTGCGCGGCCTTCCGCCGGATTCCGCAGCCCAATACCCGCCTTGGATGGTGGCCAATCTGACCCTGAATTCCCGGCCCGATTCCCACGGCATGCCGCTGTGCTGGGACAACGTCATCGATGGATCACCCGGACTCGGCTACGTGCATGCCGGCCACCAAAGCCTACACCCACGTCCGAACGGGACCGTGCTGACCTATTATCGGCCACTGGACCATGCGGACCCATCGACGGCCCGAGGCGAGGCGTTGAAGGCCGACTGGTCCCATTGGAGCGATCTGACTCTCGCCGACCTCTCAGTGGCCCATCCCGATCTCCGTCGCCGAATTAAACGCTTGGATGTCCAAGTCTGGGGCCACGGGATGATCGCACCATCACCGGGGTTCTTGTGGGACCATCGCCTCAGCGCCATGACCGAACGCGACGGCGTGGTGCACTTTGCCCACTCCGACATGTCCGGTATCTCCCTTTTCGAAGAGGCCTACATCCGAGGCCTCCGCGCCGCCGATGCAGTCCTCCAGCAGCTTCAGACCACGGCCTGACATGAACCCCATTGCCCCAATGCAGCCGAAAAGCCGTCCGTCGCCGAAGGCCCTGTGCCAGCACACCTTGCTGGAATTCCACGGTTGCGATGTCAAGGTATTGAGCCGGGTGCGGACCATTCGGGAGCGGATGCTAGCCGCCGTCACCGCCGCCAATGGGACGATCGTGAAACCCGTCTTCCACGAGTTCAGCCCCTGGGGTGTGAGCGGCGTGGTGGTCATCGCCGAAAGCCATGTGACCATCCACACCTGGCCCGAACACGGCTATGCGGCCGTGGACATCTTTTCTTGCAGCCGAAAGCTGCGCCACGCCGTGGTCCGCGAAACCTTACGCCGATCATTGGGAGCCCAGTCCGTATCCGCCCAACGATTGAGCCGCGGCCTCGTGCCACCGGGAACCATCGCTCAGCGACTCACCGGCAAGGCGAAGGCCACATAGGCATCGCCGCTGGGCGTGCCCATCTTGCCACCGCCACAGGCAATCACCACGTACTGCCGCCCACCCACCGAGTACGTCGCCGGCGTGGCATAGCCACCGGCGGGCAACGGGGCCTTCCAGAGTTCCTGCCCTGTCTTGCGGTCGAAGGCTCGCAAATGGGCATCCCGACTGGCCGCGATGAAGACCAACCCTCCGGCCGTGACCAACGGGCCGCCGTAGTTTTCGGTGCCGGTGGGCGGCACTCCTTGCGCGGTCAATTCCTTGAACTCACCCAGAGGCACCTTCCACCGGATGGAGCCGGTATTGAGGTCGATGGCGTTGAGGGTTCCCCACGGCGGCTTGACGGCAGGATAGCCATTGCTGTCGAGCCACCGGTTGTAGCCGGTCATGGAATACGGGATGAGCCCCAGCGCATCGGCTCCGGCAGGCCCGGACCGCCCGTCACCGGTGGACGCCACCTCGGCCGCTGCCGGCTCCGCTTCACCTCGAAGAAAGGCCACCAGACGCGCCCGTTGGCCTTCGGTCAGAAAATCAAAGGCGGGCATCACCCCTTTGCCCGTCTGAAGCAACTTCAGCAGGTCCTCGGCTTGGAGACGCTTCTCGACCCCGACCAACGACGGCACATTCTGACCCGGATTGCCTTGCCGTTCCGAGCCATGACACACCGCACAAATCTGCTGAAACAACGCCGCGCCTGAGGCCGCCGATTCCCCTTGCTTACGACGGGTTTCCACCATGCTCAGAATCCACGGCATCTCGTTGCCATTGACGTAGAGAACGCCATCCGGATCCGTCGCCGCCCCGCCCCATTCCGCGCCCCCGTCAAAGCCCGGGAAGACGATGGATCCCTCGCGGCTGGGCGGTTGGAACGGCGCATGCGGCCGGATCCGCGAAAACCGTTCCAGAATTTGTCGATGAGATCCGGGTGAGATGTCGGTGATCTCATCGTGGGTGAAGAGTTGCCGCGAAAAAGGTGGCGGACGCAACGGCACTGGCTGCGTGGGCCAGGCTGATTCACCAGAAAGATCGGAGCTGGGAACCGGGATCTCTTGGATCGGGAACAACGGTCGGCCGGTCTGGCGATCGAACACGAAGACATGGCCTGACTTGGTCACTTGGGCCACCGCATCGATGCGTTTCCCTTGATGGGTCACCGTCAACAAGTTGGGCGGAGCCGGCAGGTCCCGGTCCCAGAGGTCGTGATGAACAAACTGAAAATGCCAAAGCCGCTGGCCGGTCTGGGCATCGAGGGCGATGAGGCAATTGGCGTAGAGGTTCTCTCCCATCCGGTTGCCACCCCAGAAATCGAACGCCGCCGAACCCGTCGGGCAGAACACGATCCCGCGGGCCTCATCGAGGGCGAAGCCAGTCCACACATTGGCGCCGCCGATGTACCGGTAAGCTTCGGGCGGCCAGGTTTCATGACCGGGCTCACCGGGTTGCGGAATGGTGTTGAAGCGCCAGACGAGCTTGCCGGTCCGGATGTTGAATGCGCGGATCGGACCCGGAGCCGCCGGAGCGGGACCTTCTCCCAGCCGCATGCCCATGATGAGGAGGTCTTTGAAGACCACTCCGGGCGTCGTGGCCTGAAGGGACAGGCCCGCAGCATCGCGCCCGAGCTCCTGCTTCAAGTCGATGGAACCCTCCTCACCAAATTCAGGAATGCGCCGTCCCGTGACCGCATCGATGGCGTGAAGGAAGTGATCGTTGGCGTAGAGGATGCGGCGGTCGGAGCCCTCAGTCCAATAGACCAGACCCCGATTGACCCCGCTCTTGGTGATGCCCTTGCATGCCGCCGGATCGAACCGCCATTTCTGCACACCGGTGGTGGCATCCAGCGCGAAGAGTTTGAGGTCGGGCGTCGTGCCGTAGACCACACCATCGATCACCAACGGATTACATTGAATCTGGGAACGGTTCTGCGCATCCGACCCACCGCTGCGGTAAGTCCACGCCACTTGCAACTGTGCGACGTTCTTGGTCTGGATTTGCTCGATGCGCGAATAATGGCTGCTGGCCGCATCGCCCAGGTAAACCGGCCAGTCGACCGATTCCTGTGAGGCTCCCACCACGCGGAGGGCCATCACCATCGCACATACCTTGGTCACCCAGTGTCGTCGTTGTTGCTTCATGCGAATTCAGTTCAGTCGATTGTCCCGAAACCACGCGGCGCTGCAATCGAGCATCAACCGGTTGCGGCCGCCTCGGTGGGCCGATCGTCCCGACAAGGCCGGAGACACCGAGGGAATCGTCCGCGGAAAATAAGGATCCACGGCCAACTCCACCCCGGAGAGCCCATCGGGTGGTTGTGTGGTGGAGTTGAGCAGCGAGGCCCTGAAGTCCTCCAGCGCCGATTCTGGGGTCTTGTTCCAAAAATTGTCCAAAGGCACGACGGCGTCAGCCCGATCAAATCGCCAAAGCCAGAACCCGGTGCTTTGCCGGATGCCATTGCTCGATACCGTCTGAAGCACCTGAATCGCTTGCCCGAGCGGTCGATGGACCAAGGCGGGGCACATCCCGGCACCGCCTCCCGACTGGGCCAGGGCTTCGAAGGTCCAGCCTCCGCGGGGGTCCGACGGGGGCCAGTCCGTCCAAGGCCGGTAGCCCAGCGACAACTTCAAGTCACGGCGATCGGGCAAATGGTCCTGTTGATCACCCAGGTACAAAGCGAACCCGAGGCCCAATTGATGCAACTGAGACAAACACGCCACGCGCGCCGACTTGGCCCGGGCCGCCGCCAAAGCCGGCAACAAGAGAGATGCCAAGACGGCGATGATGGCCACCACGACCAGCAATTCGATCAGGGTGAAGCCATCCTTGCCCTTTCGGAAGGCCAACGGTTTCACGGATTGGGGGCGGTCAACGATTTCTGACAGCCTTTGATCGGACGGCGTCAAAAGCAATGCCCGACCCGTGAGTCCCCAAAAGCCGAACCGGTTCAATACCCGCCGCCACCCAAGCTGGATGCAGCCGGCGCAACCAAGGTCCCGGCCGCCACACGGCGCTGGTACTCATCGAGCATCGCGGCCGTGGCCGTGGCTCCGCAACGCGAGGCCCCCAAGGCGCGAACCCGCAGCAATCCATCGAGATCCCGAACGCCGCCCGCGGCCTTGACTTGAACGTGCTCGGAAACCGCCGCACGCATCAGGGCCAGGTCGTGCTCGGTGGCTCCCTCATAGTTGTAGCCACCACCGGGTTGCTTCACGAACCCGAAGCCCGTGGAGGTCTTGACCCAATCGGCCCCAGCCCGCTCACACAGGCTACAAAGGGTTCGCTTGAGTTCATCGCTACTGAGTCCGGCCCCGCCCCCACTGAGGTAATCGTTTTCCAGGATGACCTTCACCAGGGCTCCATGACGGTGAGCGATTTCACAAACGCCCCGGATTTCCGCCTCCACGAATTCCCAATCACCACCGAGCGCCTTGCCGATGTTGATCACCATGTCGATTTCCGTAGCGCCATCGGCACAGGCCAAATCGGTCTCCCGCCACTTGGATTCAGGAGGAGAACTGCCATGGGGGAATCCCACCACGGTGCCCACCGCAACACCGGTGCCCTCCAACCATTCAACCGCCTGCGCCACGGCGTAAGGCTTGATGCAAACCGAAGCCACGCGGTACCGGGCCGCCAGCGCGCATCCGGCCTGCAAGTCGGCGTCAGTGAGCGTGGGATGCAGCAAAGAGTGGTCGATCATCGACGCCAAGTCTTCGTAAGAAGGGGTCATGGGGGTTCGTTTCAGATCGGTATGAACCGCCTATCCCTAAAGGCAAGCGCGGACAAGAAACGTCTGTAAACTGTAACAACTCATCCCCCACCGGGAGACTTGCCGATGCCGCGAGGCGGGGCAGTCTCTGGGCATGGCGACACGCTACTGGCTCGTGAAACAGGAACCCGAAGCCTACCCGTGGTCTCAATTGGTGACCGACAAAAAGACCACCTGGACCGGTGTGCGCAACTTCCAGGCCCGCAACCACTTGCGGGCCATGAAAACGGGAGATGCGGTGCTCTACTACCACAGTGTCACCGGCAAGCAAGTTGTCGGCATCGCCGAAGTCGTCCGCGAAGCCTACCCCGACCCGACCGCGACCGAAGGCGATTGGTCCGTGGTGGATCTCGCTCCGCGCAAGCCGTTGAAGGTGCCGGTGGACTTGGCCACGCTGAAAACGGACGCCGTCACACAAGACATGCCGCTCATCAAGCAGTCTCGATTGAGCGTCATGTCCCTGGAACCGGCGGTGTTCCAGCGCATTCTGGAATTGTCAGGAACCCGCTGAAAACCGGCCGATTCGGGCACCATCAATCGACGATCAGTCCATCCACCAACTGCACCACCCGATCGGCCCGGTCGGCCAACCGGGAATCGTGCGTGGCCACCACCAGGGTCACTCCCCGCTCCCGTCGGATTTCCAGGAGCAGCTGGACAATTTCCTCGCCGGTCTTCGAATCGAGATTGCCCGTCGGTTCATCGGCCAAAATCAACGTCGGGTTGTTGACCAAGGCCCGGGCGATGGCCACCCGTTGTTGTTCTCCCCCGGACAACTCACCGGGTCGGTGATCCAACCGGTCGGCCAATCCCACTCGCTGGAGCAAGACGTCGGCCTCGGCCTGCACCTCGGCCAACGGTCGCCGAGCCATCCGCCCCGGAAGGACCACATTCTCGCGTGCATCGAATTCCGGCATGAGGTGGAAGGCCTGGAAGATCAAACCCACATCCCGATTGCGGAACCGCGCCAATTCGGCCGGCCCCAGCGACTGGAGCGAAACCCCGCGCACCCGGATCGTTCCCGCATCCGGATGATCGAGCCCGCCCATCAGGTGCAACAGCGTACTCTTGCCGGCACCCGAAGAACCCTTCAGCGCGATGAACTCTCCCGACTCCACGCACAAATCCACACCGCGGAGCACCTCGAGTTTGCGGCGGCCGAGGGAATACCCCTTGTGGATGGATTGGGCTTGAATGAGCGGCTCACTCATGGCGAAGGGCTTGAACAGGTTGGAGCCAGGCGGCGCGCAAGGCGGGAATCACGCCCGCCAGCAGGCAAATGACCAGCGATCCTCCGCAGATGATGAGCACGTCGGAGGTGACGATCCGGGCCGGCAGCTCGCGGAACTGGTAAAGCTCCGGCGGAAACAGGTCCAAGTTGAAGGTCTGGTTCATGAAGTGCAGGAAATCGTTGCGGAAGCGGACCCCGGTCCAGCCCAAAGCGAAGCCGCTGATCACCCCCACCACACCCACCACGAGGCTCTGCGAGAGGAACACCAGCGCTACCTGGGCCGGTGTGGCACCGAGGGCCTTGAGCATCCCAATTTCCCGGGTCTTCTGGACCACGAAGGTGATGAGCGCGCTCATGATGCCGAAGGCCGCCACGATCACGATGAAGAACAGCAGGTAGAACATCATATTCTTCTCCACCACCAACGCCCCCAGGAGCTGACGATTGTCCTGCATCCAGGAGATGACCTGAAAACCGCCGCCCAAAGCCTCGGTCAATTGCTGATGCACTTGGGTCGTCGTGGGCATGTCGGGGTTGTGCAGCATGATGGTGATGCCCGTCACATCGTCCTCGATGCCATGCAAATCCTGGGCATCCCCCAAACCCGTGAGCATGGAAGACATCTCCAATTGATACAGACCCGCATCGAACACTCCGGCCACGTGGAACTTCTGCGGCGGATCCACCTCCTTGCGGCCGGCCTCCCAGGCCTCGTGCATCCGCTTCAACGCTGGGAGCGAATACACCGCCAGCGAGTCCCCCACCTTCAGACCCAAGGTCTCGGCCAATGACAGGCCGATGAGGACGTTGTTGGGGCCGACATCGAACTTCCCGGAAATCATGCCCGACGGAACCTCCGAAACCCGCGGCTCGAGGACGGGATCCACCCCACGCAGCACCGGCGCGAACGGCCGCGGATTGCCCTTCTCGGGCTGGGTTTCCATGAGCACCTGGGTATGGACATAGGGCGCCACCGCCCGGACCGAGGTATTGGAAGAGATCGTCGCTGCGACGGCGCGCCAATCCGACAAAGGCTTCCCAATGGCTTCCACCCGGATATGGGCATTGAAACCCAGGATGCGCTCCCGCAACTGCTCGCCGAAGCCGGTCATCACGGCGATCACGATCATCAGCACCGCCACCCCCAGGGTCACCCCCAGCACACAAATCAAGGTGATGATGGAGACGAAGGTCCGCTTGGGCCGCAGGTAGCGGAGGGCCAGGGCGATTTCGTAAGGCAGCGGCGACATGATCTCGGTCCGCGACGGTGGCGAAGCCAACCTTGCCTGACAAGGCATGAGCCAATCTGGCAATCCGATGCGTCGATGATTCCCAGCGTCTTCCGGTCCGACATCCTTGCCCGGTCGAGCCAATCGGCTCACGGTGGGCGCGTCGATGAATCCACTGATTGCGAAGATCGAAGAGAGCGCCCGCAAACAGCTCGTGCTGCCACCCTTGAGCAAGCCGGCGGACGAACTCCCCCGATACAAGCGATTCCTGAAGGTCGAGAGCCATCGGCTTCAAATCCTCCATCGGGGCGGAGCCAGTGGGCTGGAAGTCTGCAGCGCCCGCTCGGCGATGATGGATGTGCTCATCCGGCACCTGTGGGTCTCCATTCAGAGCGTCTTCCCTGCCCCCAAGGGCAAAGCCCCCAAGGTGTCTCTGGTGGCCTTCGGAGGCTACGGGCGCGGAGAACTCAATCCGTTCAGCGACATCGACCTGATGTTTCTTCATGCCGACGGGCTGAGCCCCGAGGGGCCGGAATTGAAGATTCTCTCCGAGTGGACCGGCGGCCTGCTCTACACCCTCTGGGACATCGGTCTCAAGGTGGGTCACGCCGTGCGCACAGTCGACGATTGCGTGCGACTGGCCAATGAAGACATGCAGGCCAAGACCGCGCTCATCGAGGCCCGTCGGGTGACCGGAGACGAACCCCTCTTCGAGCAGCTCCAGCGCGCGGTACAGAAGCACTGCGTCCGCGGCCACGAGGACGAATACATCGCCTTGCGACTGGCCGATCAGGCGACTCGCCGTGCCAAACACGGCAACTCGCCGGCGCTGCAGGAACCCAACATCAAAAACGGGGTCGGCGGACTCCGCGACTTCCAGAACCTCCTCTGGATGGCCTACTTCAAGCACGGCACCCGCTCCTTGATGGACCTGCAAAAGGCCGAGTTTCTCAGCGCCTCCGAGCGCAAGCAAATGGAGGCGGCCTACGACTTCTTGCTGAGGGCCCGCAATGAACTGCACTACGTGGCCGGTCGGGCGGCCGAAACCCTCACTCCGACCGTCAAGCCGGCCGTGGCCAATGGATTGGGATTTACCGATCGATCGCCACGGGCCCGCACCGAGGCTTTCATGCGGGAGTACTACACCCACGCACGCAACCTGTACCTCACCACACGCACCTTGGAGCAGCGATTGGCTCTGGTTCCGAGCCCCGGCGCCTCGAAGACAGGCAAAACCAAGGGCGGAAAACCCAAACGCGGCGCGGCGGCGGCCGAAGAGTTCGACGGGTTTCGGATCGTGGACGGGCAACTCCACATGGTGGACCGGGGCATTCTCCGGCAGGATCGTGGGCGCATTCTCCGAGCTTTTCTGGAGGCCCAAAAACGCGGACTCCAAATCCACCCCGACCTGGCCCAGTTGCTCCGGCAGCAGGTTTCGCTCGTGGATCGCTCCTTCAAGGCCAATTCCCACTACCAGGCCACCTTCCTGGAGATCCTCAACCAGCGTGGCAATGTGGCTCCCTATGTCCGGGCCATGCACGAGGTGGGTCTGCTCGGTCGATTCCTGCCCGAGTTCGACAAGATGACCAACCTCGTCCAGCACGAGTTCTATCATCAGTACGCCGTTGATGAGCACACGCTGACTTGCGTTGCCAAGCTCGATCAGGTCTGGGGTGCCGAAACCCGCCCCTTTTCCGGCTACACGGACATGTTCCACCATGTGGAGCGCCCGTTTGTCCTGTATTTGGCGCTGCTGCTCCACGATTGCGGCAAGGCCTTTCCCGGACGACGCCATGAATTGGTGGGGGCCGAGCTGGCCCTGAAGGTCTCCAAACGTTTCCGGCTCGACGGCACCACCGCCCACACCCTTTCCCTCATCATCGAGCATCACCTCACCATGGTGCAGACTTCGCAGCGACGAGACCTCGACGACCCGGAGGTGATCCGCACCTTCGCGGCCCAGGTGCAGGGGAAGGAAAACCTCGACCTGCTCACCTTGCACACCTTCGCCGACTCCATGGGCACCAGCGACACCCTGTGGAACAGCTTCAAGGA
>Ga0255097_1000407_pt1 | contig 18154 bp, 11 predicted proteins | sample Colum_Atlam_RepB_2_FD_188436 | JGI IMG/M metagenome (GOLD analysis project Ga0255097, IMG submission 188436) | Freshwater microbial communities from Columbia River, Oregon, United States - Colum_Atlam_RepB_8d | ecosystem: Environmental > Aquatic > Freshwater > River | place: USA: Oregon...
CCCAAGGTGCTCGCCGTTGTAGGGGCGCCGTTTGTGCAGCAGCCGCGCGCCATCAGCATCCAGTTCCGCTACGCGTTCGTCGTGGACGAGCGGGGTCTGGCGGTGCTCGATGTGACTTGGCCCGAGAAGATGAAGGCTGTCGAGTCGGCACGCGTGGAGCTGGCCGACGCCCGCGGCCTCTATGTGGCGCGTACCTGGGCGTATGTGGCTGCGGGCAAGCAAGGTCTGGCGATCGTGGACATCGAGCGTCCTGAGCGGCCCGCACTGGACCAGCTCTGGAATGCTGACGGTGCGCTCACCGATCTCAACGCGGTCGTGTGCGGCATGACGAACGACAGTTTGTATGCCTATCTGGCTGACGGCGTGAATGGCCTGCGCGTGGCTTCGATGGTGACGCCCGAGGACGGCGGACGCAGCGCCTACGGCTTCTCGCCGCAACCCAAGCCGCAGCTCTTGGCGACGCGTAAGACGGCTTCGCCAGCGTTGGCCTTGTCACGCGGACTTGACCGCGATCGTGCAGTCGATGAATCGGGTCATCAAGTGGCTGTCTTCGGCCGCTTGGGTGGACGTCCACTCAATTTGACAGAGATGCGGCGCCTCTACTTGAATCGCGCGGGCGATGAAGTGGTTACCTACAAGGGCCCCGAGCCGCGTGCGGCTGTTCAACAGTCGCAACCTCAGGCGGGTGGGCCGGGAACCGCGGCGCCCAGCGCTGACTCCAGTTCGGATGCGGAGCGCCGCTGAGCCATGACCATGGAATTGATCATCCAAGAATCCGGCAAGCCCGCCCGGCGTGTAGAGGCGGTGGCGGGCTTGAGCTTCGGGCGTGCAAGCTCCAATAGTTGCGTACTGGACGATGACTCAGCCTCGTCGCGCCATGCCCAGCTTGTGTTGCTGGATGGTCGGTTGCAGCTGCAAGACTTGGGCAGTTCGAACGGCACACGCGTGGTGGGCGGCGACAAACTCGGCCGTGATGCCGTATGGCCGTTGCGCGCTGGCGTGAGCTTTCAGATCGGCCGGACGCTGATCACGGTGGCCGTGTCAGAGCTTGAAGAGGGAACATTGGTTCCGGCTGGCAAGGAGGCAGCAACCGCTGTGCGCGCGCCTGTGGATGCTCCCACGATCATGCCGCGTGCGGCTGCCGTCGTGCCGCCTCCCGGTGAAGACGCGACCATGCGGCCGGCCCCGGCGCCTGCGCCCGTGGTGCAAGCGGCGCCTGCGCCCGTGCAGCCTTCGCCCGTGCAGCCGGCACCTCAGAAGCCGGCACAGCAGAAGCCGGCACAGCAGAAGCCGATCACAGTCGACCAGTTTGAAGGCACGCTGTACGTCGGCAATGCAGCCAAGGATCCGGCGGCCTTGCAGGCGTTGCTGGCGGCCTTGCGGCCGCGCCTGGTTTGCACTGTCAAAAAAACAGGACGGGTGGAGCTGATCGAGCAGGTGCCGGCCGTAATCGGCCGTGCCAAGACGGATGCTGCAGGCATTGCTCTCGAAGACGAGGGCGTGTCGTCCCGCCATGCCCAGCTTGGCTTCGACGGCGCGACCTTCTACATCGAAGATCTGGGTGGCCGCAACGGTACCTATGTAGGCGCCACTCGCTTGACAGCCAACGGAGGCAAGTCCGAGCTCAAGTGTGACCAGCACGTACGCTTCGGTTCGGTAGATGCGCTCTTTGTGCGTGAAGCCCGCACCGGAGAAGCTCTCGCGCCGGCGCTGCACTACGCGGGTGCCCTCGAGCAGCTGCAAGCAGAGTCCCTCGTGCCGAAAGAACGCTTGCGTGAAGCCCGAGCCAAGCTCGACTCGGGTGCTCACCCCGGTGAGCATCTGATTCTCACGGGGGCCGTCACCGTCGAACAATGGTGCACGGCACTCGAGCAAGCACGCTTGCACGGCGTGCTCCAACGCGGCACGAGCCAGCGTCGTTCTCCTTTGGTGTGGATCCTGGCCGCTGCGCTGGTGGTCGCACTCGGCGCGCTTGGTTACCTCCTCAGCCAATGACAGTCACCGCCAGAGGTCTCACGGCCCTACGTGGCTACCCGCTGCTGGTGACGGCGCTGCTGTGCGTCCTGTCACTTGTGTACATGCAGGACACCTTGCGTGGCCAGTCTGGAAAAGCAGCTGAAAAGAGGCCGTTTCCGCACACGAGCCATGTGGCTGACACATGGTATTACCACGGAGGCAAGTACCCCTCCGATCCGAAAGCCAGCAAGGATCCTTATGTCGCGGGTGAGGTAGCACGCGACTGTCGCGGCTGTCATGACTACGGCGAGAAGGCCAAGGATGGCACTTGGCTGCGTGAGCCACGCTCACCCATGAGCGTCTGCAAGGACTGTCACTACGGTGATGTGCTGGCAGTCGAGACCCAGCCCGGCTTTGAAGCCGGTTTGCGCGCCGGCCGCGGATCCACAAGTGCCTTTGAGCACCTCGACCACGACAACATGGCCTGCCGTGAGTGCCATGTGCAATCGAAGGACGATCCAGAGAGCTTCGGCGGCGCCACCGGTGTGCCAGCTTGCATGACCTGCCATACAGATGGCGGTGACGAACGCACCTTTGACACGCTTGCCGGTCGTAGCATCGACAAGCGCAGCGTGCGCGAGGGCTTTCTCGAGTGGTTGAATGCGGATGCTTCGATGGCCTTGCCGGGTCGTGGGCCGTATCCGCACGACCGCCACATTGCACCCGAGAAGCGCAAGGATGCGGCGAGCTGTGTGCAGTGCCATGGTGATGTAGATGCAGCCACGGCCTTGGACTTGCATCTCAAGGAGTTCACTGCGGCTGAGTGCGCCCGCTGCCATGTGCAAGCGGATGGCAAGCCGGTCGAAGTGCAGACCGCCTACGATCAAAGGCCTTCCGCCGCGGCTAAGACCTTTGCGCACGCCGATCACTTGCATGGGAAAGGCGGAGTCGAAGACCTGTCGTTGGTGCAAGCAGGCTCTCGCGAGCGCCTAGAGAAGGGCGGTTGTCTCGAGTGCCACGAGCACACCGAAACGCCGCGCGTTGCCGCAGATGGCGTGGTGCAGCCGCCCAGCTATGCGTTGCGTACGGATCGCGAGGACTATGCCGGTTGCATGTCCTGCCATGATGTGCCGGCGTTCCGCGCACCGCATCATGGTCAGTGGGACAACTGCTCCGCATGCCACACGTTCGGGGGCTCCGATCACGCGGCTTTCAAGAACACGCGACCGCAGGTTGCCGTAGACCGGCTTGTAGCCGGAGAGGTGCGCTTCCTTGTGGACGCCCAACGGCATCCTGGTTTGGCGGGGCAGGTGGACCAAGATTGCCTTGCTTGCCATCGCGCAGCATTGCCTGTGCTGCCGTCACGAGTGAATGGCGCGCGCTTCGAACATTCGTCGCATCTGCCCGCACAGCCGACGACTCAGGACTGCTTGGCTTGTCACAGCTCTGTCCCCAGCGCGGCCACATCTGCAGCGATTGGTCTGGCATGGGTCGCTGATCGCACGGAAGCAGCAAGTGTTCAACAGCGTGCCTCGTTCAGCATGGCAGGTTGTGGTTCTTGCCATCCCGGCATTCGTATCGACGAGCGCTCGCTCACGCAGGCTGCGCCCAAGAACACGGTTGCTTTCAGCCACGCAGAGCACATGGCGAAGGCTCGCGACCCGCAGACGGGCCAAGCCATGTCCTGTGTGACCTGTCATGACTTCGATCCCAAGCAGCGGGGCTCGGAGATCGGAGTGCGGACAACTGCGGCGAGTTGTTTGCAATGCCATGCACACGACGATGCGCATGCGGAGTGGACTGGTGGAGTAGGTGCTGCAGAGGCTGCAAGCTGCGCCCGCTGCCACACCGAGACCTTGCCGATTCCGGATGTTCCCGAGTTGGTGCAGCGCGCTCGCATCGCCTTACAGGGCAAACAGCATCATCCTCCCGGCGTGGGTTGCTTTGAATGCCACTTGCAGGAGCCGTTGGGGCGTCTGGCCGCGGTTTCGGCGGTGTTGTCGAGCTTCCCCAAGGGCGATCGGCAGCACCTGGGCGGTCGCCCTGCCGGTTGCTCGGATTGCCATTGGAGCAAGGCACCGCCTAGTTTCCCGGAGGCCGCCGTGGACGCCGCAACGCGCCGGCAGTTGGGCAACTCCTTGCTCAACTTCCCTGGCCAGAAGGGTGTCAAGTGAACAGGACGCTCTTAACTTCACTGCACGGTCTCGCGGCGACCGCAGTGGTCGGCCTCTGCGCGGCCTTGGCTATCTCGGGGCAAGTGCAGGTTGGACGCGCGCCGCAAGGTGAACGCGGGTACTTGCTGTGGACCGGTTGGATTGCCCTCGTGTTGTTCGTGTTTGCGTACGCGTATGTGCTGCGCAAGTACGCGCACAAGCTGGGCTATTCGCCTGAGTTCGGCTGGCAGGTGCCCAAGGGCGCGATGGAAAGCGCGCAGCAACAACTGGGCGTGCTTCGTGAACGCATCGCCACCAAGGCGCTGACCGACAAAGGACAGATCCTGGCTGCCGCGCGACAGATCCTGCGCGACACAGGTTGCGCACGCGTTTTGCGCGTGCAGCTCGCTCAAGACGCAGGTGGGCTGCCGCTGCTCCAGGTTGCGCGCACGGAGCCTTTGGCCCGTGCTGCGCGCTGGCTGCATGCGCATGTGTACTACGGTCTTGGAGCGTGCTTGTTGGCGTTCCTGCACGGCGGTGCAAGCTTCCAAACGCCGATGGGCGTGATCCTCAATGGACTCACGGCACTCGTGCTGGTCAGCGGTGTCATCGGTCTTCTGTTCTGGTTGGCGGGTCCGGGTTGGCTCACCAAGGCGGAGCGCGACCTCTCCATCGAAGAAGCCTTCGTCTTGGATCGGCACTACCAGCGCAGGATCGTCGCCGAGCAGGCTCAGCTGCACAGTGTGGATCCGCAGTTGGCACAGCAGTTTGTCGCGGCAGGAGCTTCCACGGCAGAGTTCGTTCAACGCCTTGCCACCGCTTGTGGGGGTGGGCAAGAGGGTGAGCGGCGCGCGCGTGACTTGCTGGCTCTGCTTGGTCAGCGCCGCAAAGTTGCCGCAGAGCTCCAACGCTTGGAGCGCGTGCGCTGGTTGATGAATGCCTGGCGTCCCATTCACATTCCCGCATCGATTGCCCTGCTCGCGGCGATCGTGGTGCATGTCATGTCCATCTGGCTCTACTGATCCCACATGAGTGCCCCCCAAGAAGCCCAAGCCTCACCGCGCGACGAGTTCCAGCGTCGTGGCTTGGATCGTGTCCAGATCTTCGCGTCGTTGACGAAGGACGCGTCCATCGCCACCTTGATGCGCGGCATCGAGTACCACGCCTGCGCGCCCGGCGCGACGCTTGTGACGCAGGGCGAATACACCAGTCGTCTTTGGATCGTGCTGCAAGGTCTGGCTGATCAGTACCGCACCGAACCCAACGCCGAACGCCTCAAACACATGGGTGCACTGCAGGCCGGCGAGTGGTTCGGTGAAGGCAGCGCGCTCTCCAATCAACCCGCGCTGGTTTCTGTCGAGGCAAAGACGGCACTGACCTTGGTCAGCGTGGAAGCGGCTGCCTTCAAGGCGTTGTACCGCACAGAGAAGGCCTTCGCGCAGATGGTGGACGAGCGCTACAGGTCGCGCTCGCTCGCTGCGCACTTGCGCATCGTGCCTCTGTTTCAAAGCCTGCCCGAGGCGTTGCTGGCACGTCTGCAAGGCGCGGTGCGCTTTGAAACGCTGGCTTCAGGTCGCGTGATTGCCAAGCAAGGTGATGTGTCGGATGCGGTGTACCTCGTGCGTGCAGGCGCGGTGAAATGCACGCAGGCGGGTGCCGATGGCACGAAGCGCATCCTTGGCTTTCACATGGACAATGCTTCGTTTGGTGAAGCATCGTTGGCGGCCGGTGAAACACGGTGGTTGGGCACATACGAGACGATGGCGCCCACGGATCTGGTCGTCATTCCGGCGCAAGTGTTGCGCGATCTCGCGGGTCCGGATGCCTCGCGCGGGCTTGAGAGCACAGCAGGTCTCATCTCGCGTCAAGAACGCGGCGGAAGCAACGGTCTCTTCGACATGTTGCGCAAGGGGGCCAGCGAGGGTCTCTCCTCGGATGAGATCGAGATCATGGTTGCAGGCGAGTCTGCTAAGGGTGGCCACGCGCTGGTGATTGACCTCACGCGCTGTGTGCGTTGCAACGCCTGCGTGGAATCCTGTGTCGCCGTGCACGCGGATCGAGTTCCACGCTTGTCCAAGACGGGCAACCGCATCTCGACGCAGAAGACGCTGGCTTCGGCGTGCTACCACTGCGAAATCCCCGAGTGCATGATGTCATGCAACTACGGTGCGATTCGCCGTGATGTGCGCGGCACGATCGAGTTTGTCTGGGATAACTGCGTTGGTTGCACCTCGTGTGTGTCCAATTGCCCTTACAACGTGATCCGTATGACGGATCCGCCTCAGTTGACGGATGCGGTGGCGGAGCCTGTGCCCTCGATCCTTGCCGAGCTGCCCTTGATCGGCAAGTTCTTCAAGCCAGCGCATGCCTGCGGCACCAAGTCCGCAAGTTCAGGCTCCAAGGTGCACAAGTTGACGGGCCGCGAGGAGAATGTCGCCGGCAAGGCAGTGAAGTGTGATCTGTGCGCGGGCATGCCGTTTGAGGCGTGTGTCTACAACTGTCCGTGCTCGGCGATTGAGCGCGTGGCTCCTGAGGCCCTCTTTCCAACGGGAAACGTAAAGGGCTGACGCGATGGCGATCATCCGCATCAAGCAGGGCAAGCAAAGCTCGCAGCTGGAGACGGCTTCGATTCAGATCGGTGTGCACAACGAGTGCGCTCTGTCGCTGGAGGATCGGGTCGCCTCTGCGCGTCATGCTCGCATCGACGCGAGTGCTGCTGGTTTTGCGCTCGCTGATCTCGGCTCTGCCACAGGGACTTGGCTGAATGGCGTGGAGGTGGTCAGCCCGCAGCTCTTGCATGCAGGCGATGCATTTGTGGTCGGCTGTTCGCGCATTGTGGTTGCGGGTCTTGCGGAAGGCGTGCTGGAGCTAGAGGTCGACAGCAAGCCGTTCTTCTTTGAGCCGTCCAGTTCGCATAAGAATGCTCAAGGCAAGCTGGTAGTCGGCGGCGACGGTGAGCGGCTGGTGCGCGATGAAGTCAAGTTCTCCAGACTTCGCGGGCTCAAGCCGGCCAACTTGTTCGCCTTGGCGGTCAGTTGCTTGGCTGTTGCGGCTTTGCTGGCACCTGCGGTGCGCGATGAAGTCCTGAGTCCCGGTCCATTGGCCAGTCCGCATGCCAGCCTGTTTGACACGGCAACGGCAGGAACCATGGATCCTTGGCACGCAAAGCACCGCGAGGTCGCCGGTGAGCAAGGCTGCAGCGCCTGCCACGACACAATGGGCGGCACACCGCCGGACAAGTGCGCTCAATGCCATGAGGAACTGGTGGAGCAGAACCATCCGTTCTTCTCGGACCGCAGCGTCAATCCCGCCACCGCATCGATTGTGCTCGATGATGACACCTGTGCTTCTTGCCATATGGACCACTCTGGTCCCGTGCCGGAATCGGGTGTATTCATTCCTCGTCCAGAGGATTTGACGAAGAGCTGCGCCCGCTGCCACGCGAACGCAGTGCCCGAGTTGCAGCGCAAGCCCACGCAGTTCGCTGCGGTGCCACACGAACTCAGTTACGACCGCTTTCCGCATGCGGCGCACGCAGAGCAGCGTTGCGATACCTGTCATGTGCGCGATGTGACTGCCGGTCCGCTCGGAAGCGACTTTGGAGCTGTGCCGTTTGCAACTTGCATGGGCTGCCACTCGGCGGATGCAGTGCCCAGCGCGAGCAACGCCTGGCCGCGCGATCCGGCTTTGAGTGCTTGGTCAAGCAAGGTCAAGCCTGAACATCAAGTGCGTCTGGCATGGCACGGTTCCGGCGCCAAAGATGACGCCGGCAACTCCAAGTGCCTTGCCTGTCACGCACAGGAGCGGACAGCGGCCCTCAAGACCACGCTTGTCGATGAGCCGGCGAGTCTCGTGTACCAACTCAAGCGCCGCGCCCACGCCGAGCTCTTCGCAGCCGACACCAAAGTCGAGCTGCGCCATGCAGGCTCGCAGGCTTGTGTCGCGTGTCATGCGAGCGGATCCGTCACGCATGGCGGAGAGACTAAAGAAGGCACCTTCCAACACGCAGTGCACTTGAGCACTGTGTCCCCAACCGACCCGGCAGCAACCGCGGAGTCGACTCTGCAATGCCAAAGTTGCCATGCCGAGCTCCACACCGCAGCGGGCTTGTCCGGTGGCGCCGAGGGCGGCAGCTACAAAGGGCCGGCGCTCACCACGTGTGAGGAGTGCCACCGGGAAGAGCGCAATGGCGTTGTCGAAGCCTTGGTCTTGGCCGTTCAGGCCAAAGGTGACGCTCAACGCCGCGAGCGCATTGAGTTCCCGCACGCGGTACACATGCAGTCCGTGACGTGGATGCAATCGGGGCCGCTGGCGGACGGTTGCTACTCCTGTCACGAGTTCGACAACGCGCAGCCGAACTTTGATGCGCAGCCGCGCACGAAGCCTGAAGCATCCAATTGCATCGCCTGTCACGCCGACCACGCCCATGTCGGCGGTTCGCAGGCCACGGGCTGCGAACTCTGTCACGCGCCTCTCAATGGTCAGGCGGATCCGGTGTGGTCGGGAGCCAAGAGCGTTAGGATGAGGCCGGCAACGCGCGGTTTCTCGCACTGGAGCCGCGGACATGCAGGCAGCATGGAACGCGCAGCCTGCACCGATTGCCACGGCAACGCAGCCGAAGCGCGCACGGTAGGGGAGATGCAGATCCCCTCGGAATCAGACAGTGCCTGTTTTGAATGCCACTTGCGTGAGCGCTTCCACTGGCGCGGAGCACCGGCGAAACACTGAAGGATGGATCCACATGACAACCAATGAGCGCGCTGATCGCATCGCACAGTTAGTGTCCGCCTACCTCGCCTCCGGGCGTAGCGATGCAGCGGCGTATGCTGCAGAGCACAGTCAGGGTGATGCTGACGTGCAACGCCTGTTGCTTGAGGCGATCCAGCTCGCAGCGACACCCGTGGGAGGCGGCACGGTGATCTTGGGTGACGACACGCCCGTTGATCCCGATCACGGACGCCGCATTGACGGTCGCTATGTAATCGAGCGCCGCTTGGGTGAAGGTGGCTTTGGTGTGGTCTACCTTGTGCGCGACGAAGTGCACCGCGGCAACTTGCGCGCCTTGAAGACTCTGCGTGCAGCTCTGTTGGCGGATGAAGAGCTCGTGCAGCGCTTCCGCAACGAGATCATCACGCTCAAGGCTGTTGCCCACCGTTTCGTGCCCAAGTTCCACGGCGACGGTCGCACCGAAGAGGGCGACCTCTACTACGTCATGGACTACGTCGATGGACGGCGCCTCGATGACATCTTGCTCCAAGACGGCCCGATGGCTCCCGATCGCATCGTTGCCGTGGTGCGTCAGGTGTTGGAAGTGCTCGATTACGCGCACGAGAAAGGTGTCTATCACCGCGACTTGAAGCCCGCCAATCTCATTCTCGTCAAGGCTGGCACGCCTGACGAAGAGGTGCGCGTGCTCGACTTTGGCATCGCGAAAATCTCTTCTACGGATGATGAGTTCAGCGAGTTGGAATCGCTGCACACCATGCAAGGCGGTGCGATTGGCACGCCGCACTACATGGCTCCGGAACAAGTTGATGGCCGCGGAGGCATCGACGGCAAGACGGACTTGTACGCCTTGGGCGTCATCGTCTACCAGATGTGCTCTGGTCGTGTGCCCTTCAGCGGCAAGACCAGCATGGAGATTGCCGCTGCGCGTTTGACGCAAGCACCGCCGCCGCTCGATGCGTCCACGCCGGAATGGTTGCGTGACTTGGTCATGCGCCTGCTGCAACGCCAGAAAGAGAAGCGTCCCGGCACGCGTGAGTTGCGGCTGGAGCTTGACCACCTCTCCAAGGGTCAGCGCGAGCTCAAGCGCATGACTACTTGGATTGGCGCGGGCATTCTTGCGATCGCTCTCGGTGTTTCGTGGCTCTTGTTCCAAGGCGGATCGCAGCCACAGCAAGACCAGACAGCTACCAACACGAACGCTCCGGTGGGTGCGCCGCCCAATCCTGTGACATCCGCGCCGGTTGCGTTCTTGGAGCCCGCAGATGGCACACGCGTTGCGAACCCCGATGTCTCTGTTGTCATCGATGCGCGCGGTCGGGATTCAGTGTTCATCGCTGATCGTGAAGTGAAGGTCGGAAGCGATGGCATCGCGCGCACCACCCTGCGCGTGGCAGCGGATCAAACTGCGCGCATCACTGTTCGTGATGCGGCGGGGACCGAGCTCGGCGCACGCAGCATCTATGTGGACACACGACCTCCGGCATTGACGGTGAATGTTCCTGATGGCGTGCTCGCCAAGGGCGCGGAATGGTGGACCGCTCAGAGCTCGCTGCTTGTGCGCGGCACCGTGACCGACGGCGCAGACGGCCAGTTGCCCGCGAAGCCGATCACCTTCGGTTCCAACGAGCCACAAGCGGTGGATGCTGCAGGCGGTTTCGATTTGCCGGTCACTCTCACCGGCGGCCGCCAGGAATTGCTCGTGCGTGCGTCGGACTCCGTGGGACTCAGCACAAGTGTCGCGCGTGGCCTGAGCTTGGATGCCGCGGCTCCGAGCATCGAGTTCAGCACCTCATCCGAGGCCACCGAGCTGGATCGTCTACGCTTGCAGGGTCGCGTGACAGACATGCTGTCGAAGACCGCCAAGCTGGTGCGTGCGGCTGGCTCCGACGATTTGGCGTTGGACACCAATGGTGGATTCAGCGTTGAAGTTGCGCTGCAGCCGGGCCTGAACGAGTTCGTTGTGGAAGCTCAGGATGAGCTTGCCAATCGTGCCTCGGCTATCTTCCGTGTGGAACGCCGGCGCGCAGTCGTAGGCATCGCGAACGTCACTCCTGAATCGGGCCGTGTCTTCGCGGCCTTTGATGGGCGCGCCACCCTCTCGGCGAGTACGAACCAACGTGCCTCTCGAGTGGAGGTCTCTCGCAACGGTGCGACCCTTGACTTGCCATTGAGGCCGCGTGCGGATGGCTTTGAACTCGAGCTCCCGCTGCAGTTCGGTGCCAATGTCTTCCGGCTTGTGCCGTACGGTGATGATGGCGTTGCAGGTCGCCCGTTTGAACTGAGCTATGTGCGCACGCAGCCAGCGTTGCCCGCGGGTTGCGTGCTTGGCGACGATGTGCAGTTGGATGCACAAGGTCGTCCGAAGCTCGTCTTGCATGAGCGCTCTGGGCTGGTGCTTGTGCTCGTGTCCGGCGATGTGGCGCAAGCTCCGTTCTACATCGCCCAGCACGAGTTCACGATCGGCGCCGCGCGGCGTGCACGCCCGAGCTTTTATGAGTCGCCTGAGCGTGCCACCGAGATTTGGGATCGCGTGCCGAAGTCTACAGCGGACGCGCATCCTGCGATTCTTGTGACCTTCGATGAGGCCAAGGAACTCTGTCGTGATTTGGGTCTGCGCTTGTGTACCACCGCCGAGTGGGAAGCCGCTTCCGGAGCCCGCGATGGTCGCACGTATCCGTGGGGCAAGGACTGGATCGCGGGTGCCTGCAATGCCGATGATCCCGCGGACAGCTTCCGCTACACGGCTCCTGTCATGAGTTTTGCGTCCGATGTTTCGCCGCACGGTGCGTTTGACATGGCCGGCAATGTCTCCGAATGGTGCACAGCGGATGACAAGCCTGCTTTACGCGGTGGCAACTGGTACTCCTCGCCCGAGACCTGCAAGCTGCTGCATGTGCGCAACCCGCCCGCCAAGCGCTCGGACTTCGTAGGCTTCCGGCCTGCGCTCGATGCCCCGGCACTGCCTCGCTGAGTCGATTCACATGAACAAGCAATCAATCGCCCTCTTGGTCGGTATCTCTCTGTGGCTGGCTGCGTGCAACAGCAGCAAGCCAAGCATGCCAGCAGGTGCACGTCAGGCCGTCGTGCCCTTGGGAGATGCAGGTGCCTTGGTGTTCAGCGCATCCGGGGCTGAAACCGTGCGTGGTTCCCAACGCTCTGCGTTTGCAGCCTCACTGCCCAGCGGTGCTCCGCTGGCCGCTGCCAACGATCCATCCTCGGGTTGGTCGGCCTTGGCCTACAACGATGCGATCGTTGTGGTCAACGCCTCCGAAGCACGCGTCAAGCGCGTGGATGGCGTGAGTTGGAGTTCGGCGCCTACAGCTCTTGGCATCGGAGGCACGACCGTCGGAACTTTGGAGGATGGAACCATCGCGCTTTACGACGCGCTGGAGGGCCGTCGCTTGTGGAAGGAGGACGGTCGCGCGTTGCTCTTGCGTCTGGGCCTCGAAGACTTGCGCTATGTGATGCCGGTATCGCGCGATCGCATGCTCGTCGTGGCGTTCAAGCAGATGAGTGCCTTCGACCAACCGCAAGCGATGGTGGTCGATATCGATCGCTCAGCAGGTCAGGCAACTTCGCAGGAGCGACCGTTCGGTCAAGACCTGCATTGGTTGGACGCCTGCACGGGTGACGGGTCGCACTTGTATGTGGCGGGCACCACGCAAGCCGTGGAGAACATCGGCCCGCGCCAGCAGCAAATGACCAAGACCATCGTGGTCTTGCGCCATGATCCGGTCCGCAGTCGCAACCAAATCTTGGTGCGTGCCCGTCAACAACCGGGCACGGAAGTGAAGGTCGCGCATCTCGCCGCTGGCTGGGGCTTGGTGGCGTACTCGTTGGATGATGGCCGCGTCAACGTCTATGACGCGAGCGGGGATCGGGAAGCCGCGCATCTGTGGGGCAAGCCGATCAAGAATCTCGAAGGCATCGTCTGCGTGGATGCCTCGCATGTGGCCTTCACGGCTGAAGGCCGCACCTTCATCGAGCGCGTACGCTGAGTTGAACTCCATGCGCTTGCAGCGCACCGCTGGCCGGTAGACGGACATCCAGCGTTGAGCCAGCGGCCTCGAGTTGCCATTCGCCCGCGCCCAAGCCGCGCACAGCGAAGCGTCCGTCGATGTCTACGGGCAGGACCCGCTCGTGCAGTGCGGCCGAAACGCCGCCACGCGGCCGCAAGCGCAGCATTCCACGGAACGGCTGGCCATTGTGGTCGAGCACTACGCCATGCAGACGGCATTCGGTGAGACGCTCACAGCGACCGGCTTGTACCGTCGTGCCGGCGTGAGCCTCGACCGCGAAGCGTAGTGTCGCATGCTTGGCAAGACTGGCCTCCACGGTCACTCGGCCTGCAATCGTGGGGATGAGGTACTGATCGCCGGCAACGGTAGCTGGCACAGGAACAGGCGCTGCGTCACCTAGGGCAAGGTGAAACTGCACTGCTTCTTCCGTCGCTTGGGCGCCGTCGAAAGCCAGCCAAGCCACCTGTTGCAGCACGCTTGCGGCCTCGACCTCAAGCTGACAAGTTTGCTTGACGGGCGCCTGCAGGTCTTGCTCCCAATAGATGGTGGCCAAGTCCACTACACCCATCGTCCAGACGATCTGCGCCGGCTGGTGGGCTACCAGCTCGACGGGCGCCCCTCCCGGTAGGCCGAAGGTGCGTGCGGCGAGCACACGCGGAGTCGAGCCTTGCTGGTCAAGACTCAGCTGGCCACTAACCAAGGCCCGCAAACCGTGCGCTTCTAGAAAGCTCGCTAGAGGAGTCCGCTCTTCAGGCTTGGTCTCTGTGCGCACCACGAGTGCAAGCTGCACCGTCGCCAGCGGAAAGACGAGGAAGTCCGCGCCTGCATCGTCCGGCTGGAGATGCGGCTGTACATAGATCTTTACAGTCTGGCTGGCCTCTGTGTACCCGCGCGCCTTGCACGTCACTGTCCATTGCGTAGCCCTGTGCGCTGCAAACGAGTACCGTCCCTCCGCATTCGTGCGCGTGATGATGCTCGGAGCGGTGTCACCTGCACCCACGGCCCGGATCTCGACCCCAGCTAGCGCGTTGCCTTGCGGGTCGGTGACGCGGCCCGCGATCCGTACGACGTGATGGGGCGCCATCGGAGTGCGCATGCCGGTCACATCGTCACGCTCTGCAGCAGCCACTTCTGCCTCTTCGGGTGGTGCAAGCGGTGCGATGGCAGGCGCAGGCCGCCCCCACCAATACGCGCCCGCGCCGGCGGTCAACAGCAGCAACAAAGCAGTACGTGTATGCATGGAAGCCGCTCTGCGCGTCAGCTAGACTTTACACCCGCTGCTCGCCGTGTGGTACGGCCGAGCCGGCTCTATCCTCCGCCTCCCAGGATCATCTATGGCTCGTCTCTGTTTGCTCACGGCAAGTGCTGTCGCTGCGCTCTGCTCTGTGTCTACTGCGCAAGAAGTGATGTATGGCGCCGGAGAGGGCGAGCTGCTCTTTGGCTTTAGCGCGAACTACCGGTACGCGCATGCGGATAGCATCGGCTCCGGTGCCGACGAGACCGAGAGCTTTGTCGCCAATGGCTCCCTTAGCTGGTTCCTGCAGCGTGAGCACGAACTCGGCTTCGAGCTCTCACCCAGTTTCATTCGCAGCGAGCTCGGCGGCGATTCGCTCGATCTGTATGCAGGCGGGTTCTACAACTACAACTGGTGGACCTCACCGCAGACCACCATCTACGCCGGCCCGCAATTCGGCGTCTTGAGCACGGATACCTCCGGTTCCGATGGTGACACTGCCTTCTCGTGGGGCGTGCACGCCGGTTTCCGTTACTGGATCGATCCCAGCGTCTCCATCGACATCGAGCCGCGTGTGTCGTTCACTTCCTTGGACGAGTCACTCGGTGGCGACCAAAGCGTTTTTGACCTCCTCATCGGCCTCTCGGTCAAGCTGTGATGACTATTCAACAGGCGTGGTTGGCGCTGGGGCTTGCGGCTCTCGCGAGTTCCTGCTTTGTCTCCGAAGGCGAGTGCACGCAAGCCGGGTTGCAGGTGGATCCTTGCACGGTCAGCGCACGCGCTGGGCAGACCATCGTGATCCAAGCGGCTCCGCCCGGCGCGCCTGACAGCCCGGTCGACTTCATTCTCCCCGAGTCGGCTGCCACCGCTTTCGCGATTCAGTCCGAGCCCAATCGCCTCACGCTGGTCAGCACGCAAAACGTGACCGGCTTCTTCCCTGTACAAGCCACCAGTCAAGTGGATGAGACCAAGACCGGCGGCGCAACCGTCGCTGTCGCTCAGGCCAACTTTGGCTCTACGCCGCCGCCCTTCGTGCTTTTCGGCGGTGATTTCCCGGTTGGCACCAAGGCTTCTGCCACCGCGGCCGGCGGCAACCTCTACTACGTTGCCTATGCCGACAGCTCCAGTTCTGCGCTCGGGGCCGGTAATCCGTTGAACAACTTCGTGCGGCAATATGATGTCAACACGAACCAGCTGCTGGCCCAAGCGACGGATCAGTTCCTGTCCTTTGGTAGCAAGGCCGCGCCGGTCGTGGTCGCGCCGAACGTGGCTGCAGACTGCCAGGGCTTCGGCTATTGGGTCGATAGCGACGCGAAGAACGGCTATGTGTTGCGGCGTCTGGCTCCGCGGAGTCAGGTCGTCAACGAGCAGGTGCTCGGCTCGTATGACAGCTTCCGGCTCGACACCTTGTCGGTGGGTTGCGATGGGGACTTGTACTTCGTGGCGAGTCGCGCCGCCCAAACCGGCTTCGATGGCCCGGTGTTGGCGGCCAAGGTCCAGCCCGATGGCGCAGTGGTGCTCAGTGGCGATTTCACCAGCTTCAACGGCGTGCCCTGCGGTCGCATTGTGCGCCTGCTGCCGAGCGGTCAGCGCGATTCCAGCTTCAATGTCGGCGGCCTCGGTGCGGATGCGCGCGTCTCGGCCTTGGCGGTCCAGCCGGATGGCAAGATTGTCGCGGGCGGTGAGTTCACCACCTTCAACGGGCAGACTGCTCTGAACTTGGTGCGTTTGGAGGCGAATGGCGTCGTCGACCCCAGTTTCAATGCGCTCGGTTTTGCACTGGGCGGTACAGGCCCGATCGGCGTGCATGCCTTCGCCCTGCAGGAGGACGGCAAGCTCTTGGTCGGCGGCTACTTTGAGTCCTACGGCCAGCTGTTCGCCAACGGCTTGGTGCGCGTGAATACTGATGGCACCCCGGACCTCGGCTTTGACATCGGCGGCGGCGCAACCTTTGGCGGGCAGCTCACCGGTGAGGTGTGGGGGATCACTTTGGTTTCCGGCGGTGCGATGCTGGTGGCTGGTGACTTCACCAACTTCAACTTCGCGACAGCCGGCAGCCTTGTGCGCCTGACCTCGGCGGGACAGGTGGACACGAATTTCCTCGCCTCGGGTGCGGCGAACGATGTGGTGTATTCCGCGCAGCTGGTTTCGGGCACGCAGGCCGTCATCGTGGGCGAGTTCACTGCGTACGGAGGGATTACCAGCAACTGCATCGCGCGCATCAACATCGCGACAGGGGCGCTGGACACCGCGTTCGCCGCCGCAGGGCCCGGCCCCACGCAAGGCGGACAAGTTCCGCCGTCCCTCGTGGCTTGCTCTGTGCTGCCCTCGGGTCAGTTGTTGATCGGTGGCTCGTTTGGTTCGTGGGCGGGGGATGCGTCACACGCTTACTTGGTGCGTCTGAATGCGGACGGCACTTTGGACGCCACCTATGCGGCCGATGTGTTCCCGGATGGATTGGTGGTGGCGATCGCGCAGGGCTCGAAGGGGGCTGCTTACATCGGCGGTGTGTTCCAGACCATTGGCGGTCAACCCCAGCCGTACTTCGCCAGCCTCGATAGCGGTGGTGTGCCCCAAGGCGGCCCGGTCGGTGGCGGCGGTCCCACGATCTTCAGGATCTCGCGCTTCGGTCAAGAGCCGACCCCGCTGCTTGCGGATAGCTCGACCGCGAACTTCCTGTCCCTGATCACCTCGATGGCCGTCGACAAGGGCGGTCGCCTTGTGGCTGGCTCCTCGGACGGTGATGGCTTCCCGTATGCGGCGCGCTTCATTGTCGATCTCAGCGATGAGAGCAAGCAGCTCGCGACTTTTGACGACGCGTTTTTCATTGGCCTGCAAGGCGGCAAAGGCGGTTCCTCGTCGTTGGTGCATCCGGTCATCGATGTCGCCGTCGACGCGGGCGATGCCATCTATCTCGGCGTGAAGGCACCGGCAGGTGACTACGTCGCGGGCTACAACACGCTGGGGCAAGAGGTCTATCGCGTGGCGACGTACACCAATGTGTGTCCCACCGATTGCCTCGAAGCAGCTTGCGGCACGGAGGTTCCGTTCGAGAACATCGTCTCGCTCGGCGTGTCCTCCGGCGGAGCCCTGCGCGTCATCGACGACATCGTCACGGATGGCCTGCCTGCACCGTGCCAAGAGTCCGTGCGCTTGATCCTGCTGGATCCTCGCTGACGGTTACTCGACAGCGAATGGTGTAAGATCGTCCGCCATGGGACGCCAGTGGATCCACGCCAAGAAAGAGATCACCGCTAACAAGCGGGCTTCCATCACCACCAAGCTGGTGCGGGAAATCACCGTTGCTGCGAAATCGGGCATGCCCGATCCGGCGCACAACCCGCGACTGGAAGTAGCCGTCGAGGCGGCGCGCAAGCAATCGGTCTCGAACGATGTCATCCAACGCGCGATCAAGCGCGGGGCGGGTGGCGGTTCGGACGGCGCCGTGATGGAGCTGGTCACCATCGAAGGCTATGCGCCGTACAACATGCCGGCCGTTGTCCCTTCTCGCCTTCACAAGTACTCTGAGGCACATGGATGCCATGCAAGATGTGGTTGTTGTCTATCGAGACGGCCAGGCAGTCAAAGAGTCGCCGCTTGTTGGTGGCATGGTTATCGGTCGTAGCGCGAGTGCGAACTTGCAGCTGGAAGACCCGACCTTGTCGCGTGTGCATGCAGTGCTGCAAAAGGACGGCGAGCGCTGGTTCTTGGTCGACAAGAGTTCCAATGGAACGTGGTTGGATGGTGCCAAGCTTGATCTGGACAAGCCTGTGCAACTCAAGCCGGATGCGATGGCGACATTGGGCGCCTACAGCTTGAAATTCCGCTTGGTTACGCACGCTGCCGTGGAAGGCGCGACGCGTCGCGGCAACGCACCTGTGCCCGCTGCTGCGCCGGTGGAGGCGCCGCCGGCCACGAGCCCGTTGTTGGAGCATCTGGTTGACAAGCACAAGGACATCCCGATTTGGAAGGAAGGTATGGTGCAACTGCGGGTTGCCGACATCATCGAAGAGACGCATGACACCAAGACCTTCCGTCTAGTTGGCTTGACACCGCTGTTGTTC
>Ga0255097_1000408_pt1 | contig 18135 bp, 17 predicted proteins | sample Colum_Atlam_RepB_2_FD_188436 | JGI IMG/M metagenome (GOLD analysis project Ga0255097, IMG submission 188436) | Freshwater microbial communities from Columbia River, Oregon, United States - Colum_Atlam_RepB_8d | ecosystem: Environmental > Aquatic > Freshwater > River | place: USA: Oregon...
CAGCCAGAACAGTCCCACCATCGACACGCTGGCCAGCAGGAACGGAACGACGAAGCGCAGCACGCCCGTCTGCAGGGAGGCGGCGGCCTGCGGTAATTCGGCCGGCGCGGCGGCCGGGGCGCCGGTGCGGCGATCGACGACGAACAGCGGCACGCGTCCGGGTCCGGTGGGGGCGGAGTTGGCCATCGCTTAGCCCCCCTCGCCCTTGGTGGCGACCGACACGCTGCTGACGCCGCCGGCGCGGACCTGGTCCATGACCTGGGCCATGATGCCGCTCTCGGAGGCCTTGTCGGCCAGGATCACCACGGTGTCCTCGGGGCGCTCGGCGTGCATGCGCTCCACCAGGGCCCGCACCTCGGGCATCGTCACCTTCTTGCGGTCCATCCACACCTCGCCGTTGGGACGCACGGCGATCAGGATGTTGCCGCTGGCCTTGGATTCGGCCGTCTCGGCCTGCTCCTTGTCCACCTTGACCCCGGCCTGCTTGACGAAGCTGGTGATGATGATGAAGAAGATCAGCAGGTTCAGCACGAAGTCCAGCATCGGCGCCAGGTCGATGCCGTGGTGTCCGTCGTCGCTTGCATGTCGGCGGGCTTGCATGGGTGTCTCCTCGGGCTCGCTCTGTTCTACTTGGTCGTGGTCGGCTGCAGCATGACGTTCATCGCCCCGCCCGCCCGCGCCTGGTCCATGGCCTTGACCACCATGCCGGTCGGCGCCTTGGTGTTGGCCACCACGATCACCGGCCCGTCCGGCTTCTCGCCGCGGAAGCGCTCGACGTTGGCCCGGATCGCCGCCGGGTCCACCAGGCGCTGGTCGATCGAGATGTCGCCGTTCTTGTGCACGGCGATGAACAGCGTGCTGTTGTCCTCTTCTTCCTGCTTCTGGTTCGGCGGCGCCGGCGGCGGGGTGTTCAGCGTCAGGCCCACTTCCTTGACGAAGACGGCGGTGATGATGAAGAAGATCAGCAGGTTCAGCACGAAGTCGAGCATCGGCGCGAGGTCGATGGCTTCCTCGTCGTGCTCGACGTGCTGGCGGCGGTGGCGCAGGCCCATGGGATGGTTCCTAGAAGGTGAAGCGGTCGGCCAGCAGTTCGGTCTGCTTGCGGATCTTCGACTGGAAGTGATGCACCGGGTACATGCCGGTGACGCTCACCGCCAGCCCCGTCATCGTGCAGTTCATGGCCTTGGACACGCCGCTGGCCATGGTCCGGGCGTCGGCCGAGCCCAGGATCGACATGGAATCGAAGACCTCGAGCATGCCGTGCACGGTGCCCACCAGGCCCAGCAGCGGGCACATCGGGATCAGGACTTTCAGCACCGGCATGTTCTCGCTCATGGCGCCGTTCAGCCGCGAGATCATCGCGCTGCGCACCTGGTGGGACATCCAGGACTGGTGCTCGGCCCGGCGCTGCCATTGCCCGAGCAGCTGGCCGGTCATCACCGGCAGCTGGGTCCGGTAGAACCACAGCCGCTCGAAGATCAGCGTCCACATCAGGATGCCGGCCACCAGGATCCAGATCACGAAGGGCCCGCCGGCCAGGATCAGCTGGCCGACCGCATGGAACGGCGCCAGCAGGATCTCAGGCATGACGCTTCTCGATCAGCTCGGCCAAGAGGCCGGTGCTCTGCTCGTCGAGGATCTGGGTGATGCGCTTGGAGCGGGCCTGCAGGGCGCTGTTGGCGAACAGCAGCGGGATGGCGATGCCCAGGCCCAGCAGGGTGGCGATCATGGCCATGGAGATGCCCGCCGCCATCAGCTTGGGGTCGCCCGAGCCGGATTCGGTGATGACCTGGAAGGTATGGATCATGCCCACGACGGTGCCCACCAGGCCCAGCAGCGGGCCGGCGGCGACGCCCAGCTTGAGGAAGGACTGGCCGCGCTCCAGCGGCGGCAGTTCCTTGAGCACGGCTTCGGAGACGCGCAGCTCGATGACTTCGGCGTCCTCGGCGTTGGCCGGGGCGCTGCCGCCCTTGAAGGCCAGCAGCACGCGCCCCAGGGGGTTGTCCGTGCTGAGCTGGGTCAGGTTGGCCAGCTGGCGGTTGACCTTGGTGCTGGTCAGCAGCAGGAAGCTGAACTGGTAGACGGCGATCAGGGCGCCGATCAGGCCGATGCCCAGGATCAGCCAGTTGACGGCTTCGCCTTCGACGATGCGGTCGACCATGCTGGGGCGCTGGGAGAACAGGTTCAGCAGCACGCCGCGGGTCGGGTCCACCACCATGGCGTGGTAGCCGCTGCCCTCTTCCTCGAAATCCTCGGCCAGGCTGCCGAACTTGCCCGGCGGCTGCTTGGGCGGGGTGGCGAAGGCGTTGGCGCCGGTGGTGTATTCCAGGAACTGGCCTTCCGATACCGCCACGAAGGGGCCGACCCGCAGCACGGTCTTGTCGGCCTGGGCGCCGTCCGGCGCGGTGACCTTGGCCTGGATGCGCACGACCTTGCCGCCTTCGGTCATCTCGCGCTGCATCTCGAACCAGAACCGGTTCAGGTCTTCCATCGGCGGCATGGTCTTGGTCTGCGCCAGCCGGTCGATCTGGGACACGCGGTCCGGGAACTGGGCGGTGAGCATCGAGTTGCGGGCCACCGTGGCGAAGTCGCCGGCGGTCTGGCGCATGACGCCGAACAGCTCGCCCAGGTTGCCGGCCTTGATGTCGCGCGCCTGCGTCAGTTCGCCGATCAGCCGGTCGTTGTCCTCGAATTGCTTGACCAGCGCCGCGGCCTGGTTTTCCAGGGCGGTCTTTTCGGCGTTGGCGTCCCGCAGCAGCGCCGCCTGCTGGTCGCGGGCGGCGGCAAAGCGGGCTTCGCGCTCGGCGTTGATCTTGGCGTCGCGGGCGTCGGCGGTGCGCACCTGCTCGAGCAGTTCGTCCAGGGTCCTGGCCTGCGGGGCCTGGGCGGCGGCCGGCAGGCCGATGACGCCCAGCAGCAGGGCGGCGGAGAGGATCTTGAGGTTCATGGCTTACTTGCTCGCGGCGGCCTGGATGGGAACGATCAGCAGGTTCGGGGAGGTCTGCTTCTTGGCGACCTTGAGCCCTTCCTTGACCCCTTCGCTGTACTCGCTACCCGCGGTCCAGTCCTTCTTCTCGCGGTCCCAGTACCCGGTCTCGGCACCGTCCGGGGTCTGGTAGAACAGGCCGACGCGGCCCACCCGCAGGAAGTCCACTTCCTTGTCCCCCCGCTTGCCGCGGTAGGCTTCGATCGTCCGGCCGTATTCCATCTCGATCTGGTAGGCCTCGACGATCCGCCGGTATTTCTCCGAGACGGTCACGTCGGCGCGCGGCATCATCTCCTTGAGCTTGGCCACCCGCGCCACCCGCTCGTCCTTGAGAAACGGCACGTCCAGCGCCACGAACTGCTCCAGCGAGCCCAGCATGCGCTGCATCAGCGGCAGGATCTCGATGTTGGTGCGCTCCAGTTCGGAGGATTCCTGGCGGATCACCGCCATCTCCTCTTCCTGGCTCTTGAGTTGCGCCCGCAGCTGCTGCAGGTACAGCTTCAGGCCTTCGGTCTCGCGCAGCGTCGTGCGGTAGTCGTTGGCCAGGTCCCGGCCCTGCTCGGCCAGCGCGTCCACGCGCTTCTGCGAATCGGCCTGGGCGACCAGCCACTGGTCGCCGCTCCTGGAAACATCGGACACCGTGGCGGCATAGACGCCCGCGGCAAACAGGCTCGCGAGGACCGCAAGACCGCCCCTCCACTTCATTGATCTGAACCGATACATCTTCAAGTCTCCTCGCTTTACGTTCGGAATCCGCACCAGATTCCAGAGAGTTCGATGACTGGGGACACTGATGGAAACGCTGCTGCGTTCAGTCGCTCTTCGGCGGTCTCAGGATGATATCCTCGACCATCGACCGGCGTGAAAGCTGGTAGGCGTCGAAAAAAACCTGGGCCACGTCGGCCGCCGACATGAAGCGGCTGACATCCGCATCGCTGCCTTCCCAGGTCGGCGTATCCGTTGCCCCGGGGTAGACACAGCAGACGCGGATGCCGCGGGCCGACAGCTCGGCACGCAGGGCCCTGGCCAGGCCGGTCACGCCATGCTTGGCGGCGCAATACGCCGCATTGTTCGCAAGCCCTTCGAGGCCGGAGGTCGAAGAGGTGAAGAAGATGTCGCCCTGGCGGCGCTCGATCATGGCCGGAACAAACGCCCGCGTCACCGCGAAGGCACTCACCAGGTTTTCCTGCAGCGCCAGCGAGAACTCCGACACCGGCAGATCCTGCACTGCGCCGCCGCGCCAGCGGCCGGCATTGTTGATCAGCACGTCCACCGCGCCGAAGCGCCGCTGCACCGCCTGCGCCATCTGCTCGACCTGCCCGGGATCGGTCAGGTCCGCGGGAAAGATCTCGGCCTGGGTCCCGCTGCGCCGGCATTCGCGGGCCACCTGCTCCAGCCGCTGGCCATTGCGAGCCACCAGCGCCAGCCTGGCGGCCGGCAGGCCCGAGGCGAAACGCTCGGCGATGGCGGCCCCGATGCCCTGGGAAGCACCGGTCACCACCACCACCGGATCGCGTCTGGCCTGGGTGCCGGTCATGGCTCAGGTCACCAGCGATTTCAACATGACCGACTCGTCGGCCAGCACGGCGGGATCGGCGCGCAGGCGCGCCGCCACCATCTTCTTGCCGACCATGAAATCCGGCGCCCGGTTGACCGAGTCCACCGCGATCACCACGCCCTGCTGCAGGTAGAAGGCCACGAAGCTGTCGGCCGCCATCGAACCGCGGACGACGACCTGATCGTAGCCCTGAGACAGGCCGACCATCTGCAGCTTGAGGTTGTACTGGTCGGACCAGAACCAGGGCACGCTGGCGTGCGGAACGCGCTGCCCGCAGATGCTGGCGGCAGCCACCCGGGCCTGCTCGCTGGCATTGGGCACCGACTCCAGGCGCGTGCGGCGACCGAGGAAGCCGTTGTCGTGGTTGGTGCAGTCGCCGGCGGCAACGATGTCGGGATCGCTGGTCTGGGCGTAGACATCGACGAGGACGCCGTTGTCCACGGCCAAGCCCGCCTCCTCGGCCAGACCGGTGTTGGGGATCAGGCCGATGCCGACGATCAGCAGGTCGGCCGGCACGCGGCTGCCGTCCTGCAGGATCACGGCTTCCACGCGCTGGTCGCTGTACTCCAGCTCGCGCACGCCGGCACCGAGGCGGATGTCCACGCCATGGCGGCGATGTACCTGGTCGTAGTACTGCGACAGCTCGGGGCCGGTGACGCGCGCCAGCAGGCGCGGCATCGCCTCCACCAGGGTGACCTGCAGGCCTTTCTTGATGCCCACGGCCGCCACTTCCAGGCCGATGTAGCCGCCGCCGACGATCACCAGGCGCTTGCCCTCCTTGAACTGCTCGCGCAGCCGGGCAATGTCCTCGATGGTGCGCACGTAGTGGACGTTGGGCCTTTCGGCACCCGGCAGCGGCAGCCGGCGCGCATGGCCGCCGGTGGTGAGCGCCAGCTTGTCGTAGGCCAGCGTCTGGCCGTCGGACAGCGCCACCGTATGCGCGGCGCGGTCGATGGACTCCACGCGCACGCCGGTCAGCAGTTCGATGCCGTGCTTGGCGTAGGCCTCGCGCGACTTGATGTAGAGCGCTTCCTCGCCGATCTCGCCGGAGAGGAATGCCTTGGACAGCGGTGGGCGGCGATAGGGAACGGCGGCCTCGTCGCCGATCAGGACGATGCGCCCGGTGTAGCCCGTCTGGCGCAGGGCCGTGGCGAGATCGCCACCCGCCTGGCCGGCTCCGACGATGATCGTGGTGGCCATTACCGGCAGCTCCCGGCGCAGCCGCGCGGCACCCTGCCCGCGGCCGGATACCGGTCATGCCTCAGGTCGACGCCTGCCACCTGCCTCATCAGCCCTCCTCCTGGCGCACCTTTCCGGTGCCCGCACGTTCCGGGGATGGTCTGCGCCCGCCATGGATGGCGCCCCGGCTATTAGATCAACAGTGTTGCTCACCATCATACGCAAACGGACTGGGCATGCAATGTCCCGGGCCGCTGGCGCTTCAGTCTGGAACGGTAGCCCTATACCCGCCCGGTCACCGGGATCAGGGCGCCGGTCACCGCCGACGAGCCTGGCCCCAGCAGGAACAGGATGACGTCAGCCAGTTCCTGCGGACGCACCCAGCGCGAAGGGTCGGCCTGGGGCATGTCCGCCCGGTTGGCCGGGGTGTCGATGATGCTGGGCAGCAGGGCATTGACCGTGATCGCGCGGTCCTTCAGTTCCTCGGCCAGCGCCTCGGTGAAGCGGGCGACGCCGGCCTTGGAAGCGGCGTAGGCCCCCATGCCCAGCCCGGCCTTGGCAGCGCCGGCTGCGCCGATGTTCACGATGCGGCCTCCCTCGCGCAGCCCGGGCAGCGCGCCGCGGCAGGCATTGACCGCCGTGCGCAGGTTGATCTGGTAGAGCTGGTCCCAGGTATCGATGGAACCCTCGGCCACGGTCTCCCAGCGGAAGCCGCCGGCAATGTTCACCAGGCCGTCGATTCCGCCATGTTGTCCCGCGATCGCGGCGAAGGCCCGCTGGACCGCCCCGGCATCGCCGAGATCCAGTGCCGGCCAGGACTGGGCCCCGCGCGGCGGCGCGCCGTCGACGCGGTCCACCGCGACCACCGTCGCCCCGGCCGCCGCGGCGGCTTCGGCAACCTGGCGTCCCAGGACGCCCAGCGCGCCGGTGACGACGACGGTCTTGCCCGTCAGATTCATGTGGCTCTGCTCCCTTCGGACGATCCCCCGGGGGCCGGCGGACCGATACGCTGCTGGCATCGGGGCAAGTCCTCGCCCGCGCGCCGGCCCTCGATAGTTTAATCAACGTTGTTGATTATCTACGGCGGAATGCAAATGTAAAGGCGCCAGGGCGGCATACGCCCCGGCCCGCCGCGACGCCACACTTGCCTGGGCCGGAAGCTCCTCCGCGCCCGGTCCAGTCCTCCGCCGCAGGCCGTCTTGCCTCCGGCAGCAGGCTCCGCACAGCCCCGCCCGGGCATCCCCCTCATTGCCAAGGAAATATTTCACTTGCGCATATACACCACCATTGTTGATTATTAACTTCTCAGGCAGCACACGCCGGGCACACCGCATGCCAAGGCGCAGCAACCGCCGCGGAGGAGACGCGCCGATGAATGACGGACACTTTTTCAGCCTGGAGGGCCCATTGGATTCGATGCCGATGGCCAGCCAGATGCGCGCCGCCAACCTGACCGGCTTCGGCGAACTGGTCAGGGGCCTGGGCATGGATCCGCGCCCGATCCTGGAGCGCTACCACATCGACCCGCGCTCGCTGCGCGACCCCGACGCCTACATCGAGACCAAGTCGCTGGTCGACATGCTCGAGTACTGCAGCGTCTCCTTCAACGATCCCCTCTTCGGCCTGCGCATGGCGCAGTTCCAGGACCCCGACGTGTTCGGCTCGGTGGCCTCGCTGTGCCGTTCCGCCTCGACCTTCCGCGAGGCCGTGGAGAGCTTCATCAATTTCATCCCCGTGGTGCACTCGCCGGTGGCGGTGCTGGAACTGGCCGAGGGAAGGGAAACCTCGGAACTGCGCTGGCACACGCAGACCGACCTGGGCCAGAACAACCAGGCCGAGTACAAGGGCACGCTGCTGATCCTGAAGCTGCTGCGCCAGGTGGGCGGCCGCTCCTTCGAGCCCAGCTACGTCAGCCTGGCGGTCGACAGCCGAGCCCGGGACCTGCCCGAGATCAGCAACCGCTTCGGCTGCAGCTTCCGCCGCTCCTCCGGCAACGCCATCGGCTTCCCCACGGCGATGCTGAACCAGCCGGTCAGCAGCGCCAACCGCCTGCTGTTCCGCCTGCTGGGCGGCTACCTGGGTCGCGTGCGCTCGGCCTCCCGCACCAGCGTGGTGGAGCGGGTGGAGGACTACGTGCGCGGTGCCCTGTCCACCGGACACTGCTCGATCGAGCACTGCGCCAAGAAATTCGGCACCTCGGTACGTACCCTGCAAGCCAACCTCTGCGAGGCCGGCCTGCGCTTCTCCGACATCCTGGAGAAGCAGCGCATCGAGATGGCCAAGACCTACCTGGAGAGCGGCGAGATGTCGCTCGACGACGTCGCGTCGATGCTGGGCTACGCCGAGCAGTCGAGTTTCGGCCGCGCATTCAAGCGCTGGACCGGCGCCACGCCGCAGCGCTTCCGCAAGAACCTGGAACTGCACTAGGGCCTGTTGACACTACGGCCGTCGGCGCGACGGCCGTAGTGTCAACAGGCCCTAGGAAAGCCCCGAGGGCGTTACCGTTCCCCTGGCCTGTCCAAGGGTGGACGGCAACTCGTTGACCGGCGGCGGAGAAAATCCGCCCCTGGCTTCGATCCTTCGACAGGCCCGGGCCGGCACGAGCGGACTTTTTTTCAGGATTTCCCCAAGCCGTTCCCGGCACGGGCTCCCTGCCGACGGCATGCGTACCCGGGGCCTGGCGCCCTGGCGGAACTCCGTTTTCGGCAAGCGCTTTCCATGATGGTCTGTCCATGATGGCCGTCATGCCTGCGGTCGCAGTGGACCGCTGCCGTTCCCGGTCCTGCCGATAAGATGCGGCGAGCCGCCGGCTCCCCGCGGGCTGCGGCACACACCAGAAAAAAGCAATGTGAGGACGACATGACGACCCGGAAACCCGTCGTGCTGATCACCGGCGCCAGCGCCGGCATCGGCGAGGCCATCGCCCGCCGCTTCGCGGCCGCAGGCTGGAACATCGTCGCCGTTGCGCGGCGCCCGGAGAAGCTCGCCGCCCTGGCGGCGGAACTCTCCAGGAGCACGGGCGTGCAGACCCTGGCCACCGACGTGACCTCGCCCGACGCGCCGAAGCAGGCCGTGGCATTGGCGATGAAGGCCTTCGGCCGTCTCGACTGCCTGGTCAACAACGCCGGCTCGGGCCGCTGGGCGCCACACCGCGAGACCGACGACACGATGATGAACGAGGTCATCGATACCAGCCTCAAGGCGCCCTTCCGCTTCGCCCGCGAGGCGCTGCACGTGATGAAGCCCGGCTCCTCGATCCTGGGCGTCGGCTCGGTCTACGGCGTGGTCGGCGGCCTCAACGGCGGCATCTACTGCGCAGTGAAGGCCGGGTTGATCGGCATGACCCAGGCGCTGGCCGTGCAGTACGGCGCCGAGGGCATCCGCGCCAACATCGTGGCGCCCGGCGTCATCAAGACCGACATGACCCGGGACTTCTGGGACACGGAAGGCTTCCAGCGCACCAACCAGGAAATGACGCCGTTCAACCGCGACGGCACGGTCGAGGACGTGGCCAACACGGTCTACTTCCTCGCCTCGCAGGAAGGCAGCTACATCAACGGACAGACCATCGCCCTGGACGGCGGCTGGTCCACCACCAAGTTCCTCAGCTACGAGGCCCTGGTCGCCAAGCGCGCCGCCGCCTGAGCGATGCCGGGCGGAGCGGGACTCCCCTACCCCCTGGCGCAGTAGCCCGGATTTCTTGCTGTAACATGGCGCGTGCCCCCGGCGGGGCCTGCGCACCCCGCAGGCCGGTACCGCCGGATTCACCGTTTCCCCATCGCCGAGTACCTGCCCCGATGAGGCCGCCCGCCAAGGTCCAGAAGAAGAAGAAGAAAGCCGCCGAGCCGGCCGCTCCGAAACGGCAGTACGACAGCCCGCTGCGCCGCCAGCAGACGGCCGAGACCCGCGAGCGCATCCTCGCGGCCGGTGCGGAGATCGCGCACCACCTGCCGGCCTGGGACTGGCGCGAAATGACCTTCAAGGCGGTGGGCCAGCGCGCCGGCATCAGCGAGCGCACGGTGCACCGCTACTTCGCCACCGAGCGCGCGCTGCGCGACGCGATCCTGCAGCGCCTGGTGCAGGAATCGGGCATGCCGCTGGAGCACCTGGAACTGCGCGACTTCGCCGGGCTCACGGCGCACCTCTACCGCTACCTGTCGTCCTTCCCTCCTTCTTCACAGGAAGGCGTGGACCCGGGCCTTGCGGCCCTGGACGTGCAGCGGCGGCGCATGCTGCTGTCGGCCGTCGCGCGCTCCAGCAAGGGCTGGAGCGAAGCGGAACAGGAGATGGCGGCGGCGATGCTGGACCTGTTCTGGACGCCGACCTACTTCGAGCGCCTGGGAACGGCCTGGCAACTCGACGCCGGGCGCGCGACCCGGGCGATCACCTGGGTGATCGGGCTGGTGGAGCAGGCGATCAAGGACGGCAAGCGGCCGTAGTGCAGCCCTGAAGAATTGCCGTTCGCCCCCGGCTTGTCGAAGGGTGGACGGCAATGGGCCGGGCGGCGGCAAGGGAAATCCGTCCGCACTTCGATCCTCGAAGGCTCAGGACTTCAGCACGAACGGATTTTCCCGGCGAGGCCCTGTCAACGCACCACCACCGGCAGTGTCTCCCAACCGCGCACGGTCGAGGTCGGCGACAGCACGGCATTCTCCAGGTCCACGTCCCATTCCGGGAAGCGCTTCAGGAACTCGTCCAGCGCGGTGCGGCCTTCCAGTCGCGCCAGCACGGCACCGACACAGGTGTGGATGCCGTAGCCGAAGCTCAGGTGCGAACGCGCCGGGCGGTGGATGTTGAAGGTCTCGCCGTTCTCGAAGCGGCGCTCGTCGCGGTTGGCCGCGCCCACCAGGAACATCATCGCGCTGCCCTTGGGCACGGTCTGGCCGTGCACCACCACGTCGCGCGCGACGTAGCGCGACATGTGCGGCGCCGGCGGCTCGAAGCGCAGGATCTCCTCCACCGCCGCGGGTATCAGCGCGCGGTTCTCGGCGATCTGGCGGCGCTGCTCGGGATGCTCCGCCAGCACCTTGGCCATCCAGCCGATGAAGCGGTTGGTGGTCTCGTTGCCGGCGCCGGCGAGGACGTTGACCAGGGTCAGCACCTCGTCGCGGTCGAGCTTGCGCATGGTGCCGGTCTCATCCTTGAACTCGGTGGTGAGCAGTTCCGTCATCACGTCGTCCGCGGGATTCCTGGCGCGCCACTCGATGTAGTCCTCGAAACCCTCGCCGATGTAGGCCGTATCACCGGCATCCATCTTCTGTCCGACCTCCGTGCGCATCACCGAGTCGACGCGCTCGCGCACCTTCTGATGATCCTGCTCGGGGATGCCCAGCAGGGAGCCGATGATGTGCATCGGCATCTGCCCGCCGAACTGCTCGATGATGTCGAAGCGGCCGCTGCCCACCAGCGGATCGAGCGAGCGCACGCAGGCCTCGCGCACCTTGGACTCCAGCGAGAGCATGCGCTTGGGCGTGAACATCCGCTGCAGCAGCTGGCGGTACATGGTGTGCACCGGCGGGTCGGTGAAGATCAGCACGCCCGGCGGGAATTCCGCTTCGGCCTTGATGATCTCCAGGATCGCGCCCTTGCCGGAGATGAAGGTCTCGCGGTCCTGCAGGCCGCGCTCCACGTCCTCGAAGCGGCTCACCGCGTAGAAGCCGTGCTCCTGGTTGTAGTAGAGCGGCGTTTCCTCGCGCAGGCGGCGGAAGACCGGATAGGGATCGGTGGAAATCTCGGGCTGGTAGGGGTCGAAGTAGACCGCCCCGGCCTGGCTGCTGCTGTCCATGAAGAGCTCCTGCGCTCTAATTAATGTCAGAACATTGACACCAATTAGGAGGGGGGTCAAGCACCGGCTGGGCGGCAGTCCCTACGCTCGCGGATGCGAATGGAAAGCCTAGGGCCGCAACCGGATTCGCAACAACGAAAAATGCCGCGGAGGTCAAATCTGACTTCAGCACACGGCAACGCGACGGCTCGCCGCGGCAAGGCGGCTCCGGCGGTTTTGGGACAGAATGGCGGCAGAACCCTGACGCATATTTGCGGCGCCGCAGCATCGCCTCGTCGTCGCCTCCCCGCACAGCCGAGCCCGAGAGACACCCAGCCATGCACATGACAGGACAACAGCGGATTCCCGCGACCCGGCAACAGGTCTGGGACGGCCTCTACGACCCCGAGGTCCTGCGGCGCAGCATCCCTGGCTGCCAGATGGTGGAGAAGGAAGCCGAGGACCGCATGCGCGCCATCGCCGAGATCAAGATCGGCCCCATCGGCGCGCGCTTCACCGGCACCGTCACGCTGTCGGACATCGACCCGCTCAACAGCTACACCCTGACCATCGAGGCCCAGGGCGGCACGGTGGGCTTCGTCAGGAACATCGCCAAGGTGAAACTCTGCGAGGCCGACGGCGGCACGCTGCTGGCGTACGAGATGGATGCCCAGATCGGCGGGCGCCTGGCACAGCTCGGCGGCCCGATCATGGATGCCACGGCCAAGCAGCTCGCCGCCCGCTTCTTCGCCCAGTTCGGCAAGATCGTCAGCGGCGACGCCGAAGCGGCCGCCGCACCCGCGGAAGCCGGCGCGGGCCCCTCGCGCAGCGTCGCCCGCGCACCCGCCTACTCTGCCGCATCCGCCTCCGGCGGCCTGCCGATGGCCTGGATCCTCGCCCTGGCGGTCTCCGGTTTCGTCGGCTATCTCATCGGCCAGGGCGGCAGCGGCGACCCCGCCTGGATGGGCCTGTCGATCGGCCTGCTCACCGTGATCGTCGCCGCCGCCGGCTTCGAGTTCGGCCGCCGCGCCGCGGCACCCGTGGTCACCCTGGACGCCGCCCTGCTGGCGAAGCTTCTCGAGGACCGTCGGTGAAACCGGCACCGTTCGACTACTACGCGCCGAGCACGGTCGAGGAGGCCTGCGGCCTGCTCGCCGAGGCCGGCGGCGGCGCCACCATCCTCGCCGGGGGCCAGACGCTGATGCCGCTGCTGGCGCTGCGCATGAGCCAGCCCTTCCTGCTGGTGGACATCAACCGCATCGCCGCCCTCAAGGGCATCTCGCGCTCGGCCGGCAGCACGCGTATCGGCCCCATCACGCGCCAGAACGAGGCCATCGCCGACGCCACGCTGGGCAGCGCCCAGCCGCTGCTGGTCACCGCGGTGAAGCACGTCGGCCATCACCAGACGCGCAACCGCGGCACCATCGGCGGCTCCATCGCCCTGGGCGAGCCGGCGGCGGAACTGCCCGCCACCTCCGTCGCGCTCGGCGCCTCGGTGGAGGTGCGCTCGGCAAAACGCGGCAAGCGCCGCATCGCCGCCGAGGAACTGTACCTCGGCCCCTACGCCACCGCGCTGGAGTTCGACGAACTGGTGACCGACATCCATGTACCGGAGTGGCCCACGGGCACGCGCTGGATGTTCAGGGAGCTGGCGCAGCGCCCCGGCGACTTCGCCCTGGTGGGCCTCAGCGGCGCCATCACCGTGCAGGACGGCAAGGTGAGCAAGGCGGGCCTGGCCTGGTTCGGCATGGGCCCCACGCCGATCAAGGCACGCCAGGCGGAGGCCGCGCTGCTCGGCCAGTCCCTCGACCGGCTCGATCACGCGGCCATCGCGGAACTCGCCGTCGCCGACACAGCGCCCTTCGACGATCACCGCGCGACTTCGGAATACCGCCGCACCGTCGGCCGCCGCATGTTCGCCCGCGCCCTGCGCGAAACGCTGGAGGCCAAGGCGTGAGCAAGCACCAGATCCATCTCGACATCAACGGCCGTGCCCACGATGCCAGCGTCGAAGGGCGCCTGACGCTCTGCGACTTCCTGCGCGGCGATGCCGGCTACACCGGCGTGCATGTCGGCTGCGAGCACGGCGTCTGCGGCGCCTGCACCGTCATGCTCGACGGACTCGCCGTACGCTCCTGCCTGATGCTCGCGGTGCAGGCCGACGGCTGCAGCGTCACCACGGTGGAAGGCCTCTGCAGCGGCGACGGCGCGCTGCATCCCGTGCAGCAGACGCTGCGCGAGGAGCACGGCCTGCAATGCGGCTTCTGCACGCCCGGCGTGGTCATGACGCTGGCCGCCCTGACCCAGGGCGAGCAGAAGCCCAGTTCCGAGACGCTGATCAACGCCATGTCCGGCCACATCTGCCGCTGCACCGGCTACCAGGGCATCCGCCGCGCGGCACTGCGGCTGGCCGGCGAAGCGCTGGCGCCGGTGGAGGATCACGGATGAACCAGCCGGAAGCCCGCACCGACCGCTACATCGGCAAGCGCCAGGCCCGCTCCGAGGACCTGCGCCTGCTTACCGGCCGCGGCGTCTACACCGACGACGTCAGCCTGCCCGGCATGCTGCAGGTGGCCTTCCACCGCAGCCCCGTGGCCCGCGGCCTGATCAGGTCCATCGACACCTCGGCGGCGCGAGAGTTGCCCGGGGTGTTCGCGGTGCTCACCGCCCAGGACCTGGAGCGCTACCAGCCCAACATGCTGAGTTTCTTCCTGGCACCGCCGGTGGTGCCGGTGCCGCTGCTGGCCGTGGACCGCGTCTGCTATGTCGGCGACCCGGTCGCCATGGTGATCGCGCAGGACCGCTACATCGCCGAGGACGCCGCCGGCCTGATCACGGTGGAGTACGAGGAGGAAGCCCCGGTCGTCACGCTCGACGACGCCCGCCAGGGGCCGCTGGTGCACCCTGGCACGGAGTCCAACGTCGCCGCCGCCACCGGTGCCGACGAGCTGGATCCGGACCTGGAGGAACTGCTCAACAGCGCGCCGCACCTCGAAGTGATCGAGATGAAGCACCAGCGCATCTCGCAGTCGCCGATGGAGCCGCGCGGCGTCGTCGCGGCGCCGCAGGGGTCCGGCGAGATGACGGTCTACCTTTCCTGCCAGGGCCCGCAGCTGGCGGCGCGCTGGTTCTCGCAGGCCTTCGACCTGCCGCAGACCACCTTCCGCGTGATCTCCAAGGACGTCGGCGGCTCCTTCGGCCTCAAGGGCCAGCCCTGGCGCGAGGAAACCGCGGTGGTGGCGGCCGCCCTGATCCTGGGCCGCCCGCTGAAGTGGATCGAGGACCGGCTGGAGAACCTCACCTCCGCCAACCAGGCACGCGAGCAGGACATGAAGCTGCGCGTCGCCTTCGACCTGGAAGGCAACCTGATCGCCTCCCATGCCGACTACGGCATCAACAACGGCGCCTACCCGCACGGTGCCGACAGCAACATCGCGGTGATGATGTTCCTGTGGGCCGCGCACAAGCTGCCGGCCTTCAACTTCTCCGCCAAGGGCTGGTTCAGCAACACCGTGGGCCTGGGCGCCTACCGCGGCCCCTGGGCCCTGGAATCGCTGGCGCGCGAGGTGCTGCTGGACCGCGCCGCGCGCAAGCTGAAGATCGACCCGATCGAGCTGCGCCGCAAGACCCTGATCACCCGCGCCGACCAGCCGACGATGACGCCCATGGGCCTGGCGCTGGAGGACATCAGCCCGGCGGAGTGCCTGGAGGAGCTGCTGAAGAAGGTCGACGTCGCCGCCTTCCGCATCGAGCAGGCCGAGGCCCGCAAGCAGGGCCGCTACCTGGGCCTGGGTTTCGCCACCTACATCGAGCCCACGGCGGGCACCGCCGGCGTCATCGTGCTGATCAGCGAGTCCTGCCATATCCGCATCGAGCCCACCGGCAAGGTCAGCGCCGTGGTGTCCACGCATTCGCAGGGCCACGGCACCCAGACCACGATGGCGCAGGTCATCGCCGAACGCCTGGGCGTGCCCTTCGAGGACGTCACCGTCTACGAGGACGACAGCTCTCGCGGCGGCTACGGCTCCGGTGCCTACGGCAGCCGCCAGGCCGTGGCCGGCGGCGGCGCCTGCATCCGCGCCGCCGACCTGATGGCCGACAAGATCCGCGCCATCGCGGCGCATGTCTTCGAGGCCAGGCCGGAGGACGTGTTCATCCGCGGCGGCAAGGTCCACATCCTGGGCGCCAGGGAGCAGGTCTACAGCCTGCGCGACATCGCCGACGTCGCCTATGCCGAGCCCGAGCGCCTGCCGGAAGGCATGGAGGCCGGCCTGGAGACGCAGTACCGCTACTGCCCTCCCGCGCTGACCCTGACCAGCGCCGCGCATGCCTGCGTCGTCGAGGTGGACGTGGACACCGGCTTCGTCAGGATCCTGCGCTGGGTCTCCAGCGAGGACGTCGGCAACATGATCAATCCGGCGGTGGTCGAAGGCCAGGTGGCCGGCGGCCTCGCCCAGGCCATCGGCCAGGTGCTGTTCGAGGAAGTCAGCTACGACGCCCGCGGCAATCCCACTGCCGTGACGTACAAGGACTACATGCTGCCGACGATCTTCGACGTGCCGGTCTTCGAATACCTGCACGGCGCCTCGGCGCCCTCGCAGACCGAGGGCGGCTTCCGCGGCGTCGGCGAAGGCGGCTGCATCGTCGGTCCCCCGACCCTGGTCAACGCCATCGCCGATGCGCTGGCGCCGTTCGGGGAACTGAAGCTGGAATTCCCGCTGACGCCGCCACGGCTGCTGGAACTGATCGAGGGACGGCCGATGGGACGCCGGCACGGATGATCAACAGGCCTGTTGACTAATCCGGCATCCGCATATTTAATGTCAATTAACTGACATCAATCCGCGAAGCGGGGTCATGACGCCTCACGAATTCGCCGACCTCAAGGCCGGCCTGGACCAGCTCAAGGACAGCGGCTTCGCCGGCGGCGCGGCGCTGGCGACGCTGGTGCGCACCCGGGGGCCGGTGTTCCGGCGCCCGGGCACGCGCATGCTGGTCCACGGCGACGGCCGTGTCGTGCGCGGCCTCTCCGCCGGCTGCCCCGAGGCCGACATCGTGGAGCGCGCACGCGAGGTCATCGGTGCCGGCCAGGCGCGCCTGCTGCGCTACGACCGCGAGCATGGCTACGACGCCCTGCTGGAACTGGGCTGCGGCGGCGAGATGGAAGTCCTCCTGGAACCGCTCGAGGGCCCGCAGGACCTGCGCTTCGCCGATGCCGCCGCGCAGTGCCTGGAAACGCGCAGCGACGCCACGCTGATGACCGTCTTCGCCAGCCAGGGCCGCTGCATGCCCCGGCCGCGCCGCCTGCTGTGGAACCGCAGCCTGGTGCTGGACGAGCTCGAGGACCCGCGCGGCGCCGACGCCGTGCTGTCGCAGGGACTCTCGGGTGCCGCCGGCTCCGGCACGCGCCTGGACGAGGTCCGCATCGGCGAAAGCCGCGTGCAGGTGCTGGTGGAACGCCTGCAGGCGCCGCTGCGCCTGCTGCTGGTCGGCATCGGCAGCACCACCCTCGCCCTGGCCGGACTGGCGCGCGGCCTGGGCTGGAGCGTGCAGCTGGTCGATCACCGCGACGACACGCAGCCGCCGCTGCCAGCCGGCGCCAGCCTGCTGCGCAGCGGCGCGGAGCAGCTGGAACGCCACCTGCGCTTCGACCTGCGCACCGCCGTGGTGGTGATGACGCACAACCTCGAGCGCGACCTGGAATACCTGCGCGTGCTGCGCCGCCAGCCGCTGCTCTACCTGGGAGCCGTCGGCTCGCGCGACCGGGCCGAGAAGATGCGCCATGAAATCTGCGACTCGCTGACGCCGCTGAGCGCGCCGGCGGGCCTCGACATCGGCTCCGAGACACCCGAGGAGATCGCGCTGGCCATCGCCGCGGAGATCCAGGGCGCGGTCCACGGACGCGGCGGCGGGCGCCTCAGCGCCGGCGCCGGTCCGATCCACTGAACAGACAACAGCAAGACACGATGACAAGGGGAGAACGCTTGATGGGCATCCGCCTACCCACGTACCGCCAGCTCCTGGCACTGGCGCTCGCGGGCGCCGCCTTCTGCGCCACGGCCGCCGACCCCGAGTCGCACCAGATGGGGACCAAGTACTCGCCCCTGACGCAGATCAACAGGGGCAACGTCGCCGGGCTGGAGAAGGCCTGGGAGTACCACACCGGTGAAGTCCCGCCGAAGAACGGCCCCCAGGCCCTGATCGCCTTCGAGGACCAGCCGACCCTGGTCGACGGCAACCTGCTGGTCTGCACCACCACGCGCCGCGTCATCGCGCTGGACCCCGCCACCGGCAAGCAGCGCTGGATCTACGACCCCAAGGATCCCAAGGTCGGCATGCAGAAGTGCCGCGGCATCTCGCACTGGGTGGACGAACAGGCTCCCGAGGGCACGCACTGCAAGTCGCGCATCTTCCTGGGCACCACCAGCTACCGCCTGGTGGCCTTCGACGCGCGCGACGGCAAGGCCTGCCAGGGCTTCGGCGACAAGGGCTCGGTGAAGATGCCGACCAGCAAGCCGGAGATCTTCGCCGGCGAGGTGGTGGCAGGCTCCAAGCCGGCCGTGGTCAACGGCGTGGTGGTGGTCGGCTCGGCCGTGGCCGACAACCAGCGCGTGGATGCGCCCAGCGGCCGCGTGCTGGCCTATGACG
>Ga0255097_1000409_pt1 | contig 18089 bp, 19 predicted proteins | sample Colum_Atlam_RepB_2_FD_188436 | JGI IMG/M metagenome (GOLD analysis project Ga0255097, IMG submission 188436) | Freshwater microbial communities from Columbia River, Oregon, United States - Colum_Atlam_RepB_8d | ecosystem: Environmental > Aquatic > Freshwater > River | place: USA: Oregon...
GCCGAATTCGACCTGCCGCCGGGCCTCAAGGGTCCGCTGAAGCTGCGCGTGCGCTACCAGGGCTGCGCCGACCTCGGCATCTGCTATCCGCCGCAGCAGCGCCAGCTCGCCGTGCCCGCGGCGGCGGTGCGCTCGTGAGCCGCCGCGGCTGGCTGGCCGCCGGCTTCATCGCCGCCGGTGCCGCGGCGATGGCGGCGGGCTTCCTGGCCTCCGGCTGGTGGCTGGGCGGCAGCCGCATGCAGGGCGAACCCGCCCCCGCGGTGGCGCTGACCGACCTCTCCGGGCAGACGCGCACGCTGGCGCAGTGGCAGGGCAAGCTGCTGCTGGTGAACTTCTGGGCCACTTGGTGCGCACCCTGCGTCGACGAGATCCCGCTGCTGGTGGAGGCGCAGGCGCGCTACGGCGCCAAGGGCCTGCAGGTGCTGGGGCCGGCCTTCGACGAACCGGGCCCGGCTCGCGCCATGGCACAGCGCCTGCGCATCAACTACCCGGTTTCCGCCGACCTGGCCCAGGCCGACGCGGCCGCCCGTGCACTGGGCAACCACAACGGCATGCTGCCGTATACCGTATTGATTTCACGGGACGGACGCGTCCTGGAGACCGTCCTGGGCGGCATGACGCGCGAGCAAATCGATACACTTGTGCAGGAACACTTGTAAGCTGGATCGCACAAGTATCTCCCCCTGAACGTACGGTATCTTGCACCGAATTGCAGCGAACTTGCGTTTTGGGCTTTTCTGACGGCAGAATCCGGGCACTTTCGCACCGGAAACCGCCTGCTTGAGCCACCTGCTCCTCATCAACGGCCCCAACCTGAACCTGCTCGGCACCCGTGAGCCCGGCATCTACGGCTCCGCGACACTGGCCGACATCGAGAAGGGACTGGCGGAGGAGGCCCAGCGTCTGGGCCATCGGCTGGCAGCCTTCCAGAGCAACCAGGAAGGCCAGATCGTCGAACGCGTGCAGCAGGCCCGCACCGAGGGCGTGGACTTCATCCTGATCAATCCCGCCGCCTTCACCCACACCAGCGTCGCCATCCGCGACGCGCTGCTGGCGGTGGCGATCCCGTTCATCGAGGTGCACCTGTCGAACGTGCACGCCCGTGAACAGTTCCGGCATCACTCGTACTTCTCGGACATCGCCGTCGGCCAGATCGTGGGCCTGGGTCCGCTGGGCTACCGGCTGGCCCTGCAGGCCGCCCACGAGCGTCTCGCCAAGCGCTGACGGCACCAACAACGAAAGCTCCCCCAGGAGGGACATTCAAATGGATTTGCGCAAGATCAAGACCCTGATCGACCTCGTCGAGCAGTCCGGCATCTCGGAACTGGAGGTCAAGGAAGGCGAAGAGTCGGTCCGCATCAGCCGCAACACCGGCCCGGTGACGCAGTACGTCGCCGCCCCGGCGCTGGCACCGGCCGCGCTGCCCGCCCCGGCTCCGGTCGCCGCCGCGCCGGCGGCCGCTCCCGCTGCCGCCCCGGCCGCGGCGCCGCGCGCCGCCTCGGACAACCGCCACATCGTCAAGGCGCCGATGGTCGGAACCTTCTACCGGTCGCCCTCGCCCGGCGCCAAGGCCTTCGTCGAGGTCGGCCAGACCGTCAAGGCCGGCCAGGTGCTGTGCATCATCGAGGCGATGAAGATGCTCAACCAGATCGAGTCCGACAAGGCCGGCGTGGTCGTGGAGATCCTGGCCGACAACGAGAAGCCGGTGGAATTCGACCAGCCCCTGTTCGCCATCGAGTGAAACGAAAATGGCGAACACAATGATCATGGTCGCCAGCGAGTGAGCGGCCTGCCATGAAAGAAATCAAGAAAATCCTCATCGCCAACCGCGGTGAGATCGCGCTGCGCATCCTGCGCTGCTGCCGCGAGATGGGCATCAAGACGGTAGCGGTCTACTCCACCGCCGACCGCGAGCTCAAGCACGTGGCCCTGGCCGACGAGGCGGTCTGCATCGGCCCCGCGCCGGCGACCAAGTCCTACCTGAACATGCCGGCGCTGATCGCCGCGGCCGAGATCACCCAGGCCGACGCGATCCACCCGGGTTACGGCTTCCTCTCCGAGAATGCCGACTTCGCCGAGTCGGTCGAGAAGTCCGGCTTCATCTTCATCGGCCCGCGTCCCGAAACCATCCGCCTGATGGGCTCCAAGACCAACGCCAAGGCTGCGATGATCGCCGCCGGCGTGCCCTGCGTGCCGGGCTCCGAGGGCGTGCTGCCCGAGGACGAGAAGGAATGCCTGGCCACCGCCGAGCGCGTCGGCTATCCGGTGTTGATCAAGGCGGCGGCGGGCGGCGGCGGCCGCGGCATGCACGTGGTGCGCTCGCCGGACGAACTGATCCAGAAGATCCAGCTGGCGCGCACCGAGGCGCTCAATGCCTTCAAGGACGACTCCGTGTTCATGGAGAAATTCCTGCAGGGCCCGCGCCACATCGAATTCCAGGTGCTGTCCGACGGCCAGGGCAACGCGATCCATCTCGGCGAGCGCGACTGCTCGATGCAGCGCCGCAACCAGAAGGTGGTGGAGGAATCCCCCGCTCCCGGCATCACGCAGAAGCAGCGCGACGAGATCGGCCTGCTGTGCGTGGAAGCCTGCAAGCGCATCGGCTACCGCGGGGCCGGCACCTTCGAGTTCCTCTACGAGAAGGGCCAGTTCTACTTCATCGAGATGAACACCCGCATCCAGGTGGAGCACCCGGTGACCGAGCTGGTGACGGGCGTGGACCTGATCCGCGAGATGATCAAGATCTCCGCCGGCCGTCCGCTGAAGAAGCAGCAGAAGCACGTGCGCCTGCGCGGCCACGCGATCGAGTGCCGCATCAACGCCGAGAACGCTCGCACCTTCATCCCCTCGCCCGGCGAAATCAAGAAGTACCACGCACCCGGCGGCCCGGGCGTGCGCCTGGACAGCCATGTCTATACCGGCTACCGGGTGCCGCCGAACTACGACTCCATGATCGGCAAGCTGATCACCTGGGGCTCGGACCGCAAGTCGGCGATCGCACGCATGCGCCAGGCCCTGGCCGAGATGATCATCGAGGGCATCCAGACCAACACCACGCTGCAGAGCCGCATCATGCGCGACCCGGTGTTCCGCGAGGGCGCGCACAACATCCACTATCTCGAGCAGATGCTCGCGGAGTGGCAGACCGAGTAGCCCCCCAAAGAAAAAGCCCGCGAAAGCGGGCTTTTTCCTGGGTGCCGGCGCGCTTCACTCCTTCACGGGCTGGGTTTCCCGCAGCAGCGGCTCCAGGTCCACCTCGAGCAGGCTCATCTGCTCCCGGTAGAGCGCATCGGCGCCGTCCCTGGCCAGCCGCTGCAGTTCGCCGCTGGCCACCAGGTAGCCGTGCGAGGCGAGCTGGCATTCCTTGAAGGCCAGGTACTGGTCCGGCGCCAGCTGTTCCCCTGCCCGGACCCGTTCATGGGCTCCCGGCTCCAGCAGGCCGCAGCTATGGGCTCCGGCGTACAGGTAGGCCTGCGCCGCGGCCTCGCCTTCGCCGGCGGCCGCCAGCAGATCGCCCAGTCCCCGCTTCAGTTCCGAGATGCGCATCGCCGGCTCGAGGTCCATCTGCCCCTGCACGCCGGCGGCGGTGGAGAACCGGACCCAGGCGGCGGCCCGTTCGTAGGCCGCCACGGCGGCTTCCTTCAGCCTTGCCGCTTCGGCGTTCTTGCCCTGCTTGCGCAACCCAGCCGCGCGCGCGGCCAGGGTCGCGGCCACGTCGCTTTCCAGGTCTTCGCTGGCCACCAGGTTGCTGTGCTGCAGGCGCAGCTTGTGCTCGTTGCCGGCAGCCGCCTCGAAGCTGCCGTAGACCGCGTCGGCCGCTTCGCGCGCGTTGCCGAGCAGCTGAGCCATGGCCGCCTGCTGGTCGGTCAGGATCAGCACCTGGATCAGCTCCGATTGCAGCCGCAGGTTGTCGATCAGCGTGTGGAAATGCTTGCCGCCGTCGTAGTGCTCCATCATGCGCACATAGCCTTGCTCCAGCACCGCGGAGGCGGCCTTCAGGTCGCCCCGCTTGCGCAGGATGGAGCCGAACACGGCCTGCGCATGCAGGAATTCGCGGAACAGCGCGTGACGCACGGAGCCGTCGGCGTCCGGCGCCTCCATGGCGCGCTCGTAGCCGGCGATCAGGGCACGGCATTGCCGGTCGTCCTGCTGACCGAAACAGCCGAACTGGTGCCCGGTGGCGTCGCGATAGCGCTGCTTCCAGCCGTCGCCGCCCTCCTGGGCGCCCGCCGCCGCGGAGACCCCCAACAGCAGGACCACCAGCCACTTCGCTCGCCGCATCGTCACTCCACGTTGGCCGCGCCGATCGCGCAGCAGGTCCAGCGCCGGATCAGCGCTTCTTCACGCGCGCCATCAGGCGGCGCTTCTTCTTGATCTGGCGGCCGGTCAGCTCGTTCTTGCGACCCTTGAAGGGGTTGTCGCCGGTCTTGAAGCTCAGCACCAGGGGCACGCCGACCAGCTTGAAGGCCTCGCGGAAGCGGTTGGTGAGGTAGCGCTTGTAAGCCTCGGGGAGCTTCTCGGTCTGGTTGCCGTGGACCACGATCTTGGGCGGGTTCTGGCCGCCCTGGTGGGCATAGCGCAGCTTGATGCGGCGACCCAGCACGGCCGGCGGCTGGTGCTGCTCCACCGCCTTCTCCAGGATCCGGTTCAGCTCGGGCGTGGGCATCTCGCGCATGGTCGCGTCGTAGGCGTCCTGCACGAAACCCATCAGCTCGCCGACGCCGGTGCCATGCCGCGCGGAGATGTAGCGCACCGGCGCGTAGTCCAGGAACGGCATCTTCAGGCTGACCTGGTAGCGCACCTGCTCGCGCTCGTCGGACTGCAGGCCATCCCACTTGTTGATGGCGATGATCATGGCGCGGCCGCGCTGGGCCACCAGGCCCAGCAGGCGCGCGTCCTGCTCGCTGATGTCGTTCTGGGCATCGAGCACGGCCACCACCACGTGGGCCCGCTCGATCGCCTCCAGCGTCTTGACGATGGAGAACTTCTCCACCGCCTCCCAGACGCGGGCGCGGCGGCGGATGCCGGCCGTGTCGATCAGGGTGAAGCGGTGGCCGTCGTAGTCGAAGGGCACCGCGATGGCGTCGCGCGTGGTGCCGGGCATGTCGGCGGCGACCACGCGTTCCTCGCCCAGCAGGCGGTTGACCAGGGTCGACTTGCCGACATTGGGGCGGCCGACGATGGCGACGCAGACGCCGTCCAGGGGCAGCGGCGCCGCCTGCTCCGGGTAGGACGCCAGCAGCTCGCGCAGCAGCCCGGCAATGCCGTCGCCGTGCTGGGCCGACACCGGCACCGGTTCTCCCAGGCCCAGGGCGTAGAAATCGCCGGCGACCGCGGTCTTGGCCTGGCCCTCCGACTTGTTGACCAGCAGCGTCAGCGGCTTGCCGAGCTTGCGCAACTGCTTGGCGATGGCCTCGTCGGGGCCCAGGCGCCCCTGCAGCCCGTCGACCAGGAACAGCACCAGGTCGGCCTCCTGCAGGGCGATCTGCGCCTGTTCCTCGGCCAGGGCCGCCAGCGGATCGGCCGACTCCGGCATCAGGCCGCCAGTGTCCACGACGATGAAGGCCTTGTTCTCGAAGCTCCCGAAGCCGTACTGGCGGTCGCGCGTCAGGCCCGGCAGGTCGGCGACCAGTGCATCGCGGGTCCCGGTCAGCCGGTTGAACAGCGTGGACTTGCCGACGTTGGGGCGGCCGACCAGGGCGATGGTGGGAATCTTCTCGTTCATGAGGGGCACATCATACCGGCGGAAACGAAAGAGCGGGCCCGCAGGGGCCCGCTCTTTCGGGAGACATCAGTCTTACTTCAGGTGAACCGCGGCAACCCGCCCGGTGTTGTTCATCACGTAGAGCAGGTCGTCGCCGGTGACCAGCGCGGCGCGGATCGGGTCGCTGCCCTCGCGCGAGCGGCCGACGATCTTGCCGTCCTTCGGGTCCAGCCAGTGCAGGTAGCCCTCGAAGTCGCCCACCACGATCCAGTCCTTGAAGCTGACCGGCGGGGACAGGCGGCGGTTGAGCAGTCCTTCCTGCTTCCAGGCGGCGGCGCCGGTGCGGGCGTCCAGGGCCCAGACCACGCCGGACTCGTCGGTGACGACGATGAAGTCGCCGGCCTCGGCGAAGCCGGTGTAGCTCTTGATCGAGCGGCGCCACAGCACCTGGCCGGTGTCGCCGTCCAGGCAGGCCACTTCACCGCCGAAGCTGGCGGCGAACAGGTCCCTGCCGTTGTCCAGCAGGCTGGCGTCGACGTCGGTCAGGCGCTCCAGCTCGGTGCGTCCGCTGGGAACCGCCACGACCTGCTCCCACTCGGGGGTGCCGTCGGACAGCTTCAGCGCGGCCAGGCGGCCATTGTCGAAGCCGATGTACACGCGGTTGCCGGCCAGCAGCGGGGTCGACATGCCGCGCAGGGTCAGGTTGGGCACCGTGCGGTCCTGCAGCCAGACGCGGTCGCCGCGGGTGGCGGTCAGGCCGTAGACGCGGCCGTCGCCGCTGCGCGCCACGACGACGTCGCCGTTGCCCACCGGGGCCGACATGACCTCGCTGGACACGCTGCGGCGCCACTTTTCCTTGCCGTCGGCTCGGGACAGGGCGATCACCTCGGCATCGAGCGTGCCGACCAGAACCAGGTCGCCGGAGACGCCGGGGCCGGAGATCACGCGGCTCTGCGTGCTCGCTTCCCACAGGCGCTTGCCGGTCTTGGGCTCGAAGGCGTAGACGCGGCCGGCCGTGTCGGCGGCGAACAGGGCGTCGGCCTCCAGGGCCAGACGCAGGCCGCCGAACTCGCCGTTGCTGCCCTTGCCGGCGGAATGGCTCCAGACCGTCTGCGGCTTGACCGCTGGCGCTTCGATGCTGGCGAGCTTGGCCGGCTCGCGCACCTTGCCCTTGCTGGAGCAGGCCGCGGCGCCGACCGCCAGCAGCAGGACCAGCAGGACCCGGCTCGTCCTCATGACTGCACCGCCAGGTCGTCCAGCTTGCGCTGGAGCAGCTCGGTGGCGCCCGGCTTGTCGGCCTGGGCCTTCAGCGCCTTCTCGTAGGCCTGGCGGGCCGCGTCGCGGTCGCCCTGGGCCAGCTTGATGTCGCCGCGCAGTTCGTCGAACAGGTGGCCGTACTCGCCGGCTTCGCCGTCGAGTTGCTTGAGGGCATCCTCGGGCTTGCTCTGCGCCCAGAGCACGCGGGCCTGGCGCAGGCGCGACAGGCGCTGCATGCCGGCGTCCTTGCTGTTGGCCGACACCCACTGCAGGTGCTTGAGGGCGTCGTCGAGCTTGCCTTCCTCGACGGCCCGGGCCGCCAGCAGCAGGGCTGCGTCGGTGGCATAGGGCGAAGCCGCGAAGTCCTTCAGCAGCTTGTCGCCGGCAACCTGGGCGTCCTCGCCCTTGCCGGCCTCGACCGCCTTCTTCATGTCCTCGTAGATCTGGGAAGCCTGCTCGGACTGGCCGGTGCGGTAGCTCTTCCACTGCTCCCAGCCGACGATGCCGGCCAGGCCGATGCCCAGGCCGACCGCCAGCGCCAGCCAGTTCTCCTTCCACCAGCGCTTGAGGTTCTCGACTTGTTCTTCGTCGTCGTAATGGGTCGTCACGTGGGTTTCTCGCTGAGTTCCAGCAGACCAGCCAGATGGGCCGGGAGTTCCGGCCAAGCCAGGGTCTGCTGCTGGGATTCGTTGCCGCGCAGGGATTTTACTTGAATGCGCTTTTCCGCCGCCTCCTGGTCGCCCAGGATCAGGGCCAGGCGGGCACCGCTCTTGTCCGCCCGCTTGAGCTGGGCCTGCAGCTTGCCGCCGCCGGCGTGCAGCACCATGCGCAGCTCCGGCAGGCGGTCGCGCAGCGATTCGGCCAGCTTGCGCGCCTCGCGCTGGGCGGTCTCGCCCAGCCAGCAGAAATAGACCTGGGGGGCGCCGTCCGGCAGCGCGGCCGCTTGCGCATTGAGCAGCAGGATCAGGCGCTCGACGCCGCTGGCCCAGCCCACGGCCGGGGTCGGCGAACCGCCGAGCTGCTGCACCAGGCCATCGTAGCGGCCGCCGGCGCAGACCGTGCCCTGGGAGCCCAGCTGGGTGGTCGTCCACTCGAACACGCCGCGGCTGTAGTAGTCCAGCCCGCGCACCAGGCGCGGATTGACGGTGTAGGCGATGCCGAGGTCGTCCAGGCCCTGGCGCAGGCCGTCGAAGTGGACGCGCGACTCGTCGTCGAGGAAGTCGAGAATGCTCGGGGCCTCGGCCAGCAGGGCCTGGGTCTGGGCCGACTTGGAGTCGAGCACGCGCAGCGGGTTGCTGTGCAGGCGGCGCTGCGAGTCGGCATCCAGCGAGGACAGGTGCTTCTCCAGGTGGGCGACCAGGGCGGCGCGGTAGTTCTGCCGCGTTTCGCTGCTGCCCAGCGAGTTCAGCTCCAGCGTAAGGTCCCTGAGGCCCAGTTGCCGGAACAGGCGCGCGGACAGGGCGATCAGCTCCACGTCGATGTCCGGCCCGGCCATGCCGTAGGCCTCGACGCCGAGCTGGTGGAACTGGCGGTAGCGCCCGGCCTGCGGACGCTCGTGGCGGAACATGGGGCCGGCATACCACAGGCGCTGCTGCTGGTTGTGCAGCAGGCCGTGCTCCAGCCCGGCGCGCACGCAGGCGGCGGTGCCCTCGGGGCGCAGCGCCAGCATGTCGCCTTCGCGGTCCTGGAAGGCGAACATCTCCTTCTCGACGATGTCGGTGACCTCGCCGATGGAGCGCTTGAACAGCGCCAGCTGCTCGATGATCGGCAGCCGGATCTCGCCGTAGCCGTAGCCGTTGAGGATTCCGGCGGCGACGGCATGCAGGTGCTGCCACTGCGCGGTGGCGGGAGGCAGCACGTCATTGAATCCGCGAACGGACTGGAACAGGTTGGCCATGTGTCTTCAGCCGCCCTTGGCGGCCTTGCGGGCAGCGAGCTTCTCGCGCACCAGTTTCTCGAGCACGTCGACCAGTTCGTCGTTGTGCGCCTTGTGCTGGATCTTGCCGTCGACGTAGATCGAGTTGGGCCGGCCGCCGGCGACGCCGATGGCGGCTTCCCTCGCCTCGCCGGGCCCGTTGACCACGCAGCCGATCACGGCCAGGTCCAGCGGCTCGTCGATCTCGTCGAAGCGGCGCTCCAGCTCCGCCACCGCCTTGATGACGTCGAAGTTCTGCCGCGAGCAGGACGGGCAGGCCACCAGGTTGATGCCGCGGTTGCGCAGGTGCAGGGACTTGAGCATGTCCCAGCCCACCTTCACTTCCTCGATCGGATCGGCCGCCAGCGACACGCGGATGGTGTCGCCGATGCCGTCGGCCAGCAGCATGCCCAGGCCGATGGCGGACTTCACCGCGCCGGCGCGCAGGCCGCCGGCCTCGGTGATGCCCAGGTGCAGCGGCTGGTCGATCATCTTCGCCAGCTTGCGGTAGGCCTCCACCGTCATGAAGACCTCGGAAGCCTTCAGCGACACCTTGAAGTCGTCGAAGCTGTGCTTCCGCAGGATCTCGATATGGCGCATGGCCGACTCCACCAGGGCGTCGGAGTTGGGCTCGCCGTACTTCTCCTGCAGGTCCGCTTCCAGCGAGCCGGCGTTGACGCCGATGCGGATCGGAATGCCATGGTGGCGCGCGCAGGCCACCACCTCGGCCACCTTGCGGTCGCCGCCGATGTTGCCCGGGTTGATGCGCAGGCAGTCGGCGCCGGCCTCGGCCGCCGCGATGCCGCACTTGTAGTTGAAGTGGATGTCGGCCACCAGGGGCACGTAACCCACCTGCTTCTTGATCTGGCGGAAGGCCTCGGCGGCCTTCAGCGTGGGCACCGACACGCGCACGATGTCGGCGCCCGCCTTCACCGCCGACTGGATCTGCGCCACGGTGGCGGCGACGTCCTCGGTGTCGGTATTGGTCATGGTCTGCACCGCGACCGGCGCATCGCCGCCCACGGTGACGCGGCCGACGCGGATCGGCCGCGACTTGCGCCGCTGGATCTGGTGATGGCTCTTCATCGCCATGAGCGCGAAATCCCGTCCTGGCTCAGCGTGCCGGCAGCGTGAAGCGCGCGGTCTTGTTGTCGCGCTGGAAAGCCTGGGTGTCGAAAGGCTTGCCGCCGAACTCGACCTTCACCGCCGGGGCATTGCCCAGGAACACGTTCAGCGGCAGCGCGCCGTTGAGCACATGGGACTCATTGGGCTGGGCCAGGCCGTTGAACAGGGTCTTGCCGCTGGCATCGTCCACCCGCACCCAGGAGGTGGCGGTGAAGCTCAGCACGGCCGAGCCGGCTGAGGCTGCGGGAGCCGCCGGTGCCGGCGCGGAGGCCGTGGCGGCAGGCGTCGCCGCGGCTGCGGCGGTGCCTTCGACCGGAGCCGCGGCGGGAGCCGGCAGCGTCGCGTCGGGCGCGGCGGTGGCTGGCACTTCCGCGGGCGTGGCGGGCGGCACGGCGATCTCGGTGGAGGGCACGACCGTCGCCTGCGACCCGCCGGTGACTGCGATGGAGCCCTGGCCGGCATCCACCGGCTGCGGCGCCGGCTGGCCGCTGCCGCGCGCAAACCAGACCACGGCGCAGACCAGCACCGCCACCACGGCGCCGGCGATGGCCAGCGTCACCGGCAGGCGGCTGGCGGAGCCGAGGTCGGCGCCGGAAGCCAGCCGCAGCTTGGCCGGCGGCAGCGGCTGCTTGGGCGCCACGCGGGCCTGGTAGGCGTCGAGCAGTGCCTTCTCGGGGATATCGAGCACCTTGGCGCACTTGCGGTAGTAGCCGCGCACGTAGACCGGCTCCAGCAGTGCGTTGAAGTCATCGCGCTCGAGCGACTCGATGGTGTGGTACGACAGCTTGGTGACACCGGCCAGTTCGTCGAGCGACAGATGCATGCGCTCGCGCCCCTGGCGGATCATGGCGCCGGGGCTGGCCTCCGTGGCCGTTGCGGGCAGCTCGCCCGTGGTCTGGGTTTCGTTTTCAGCGTTCATCGTTCTGGTAGGTCTTCAGCATCATGGCGGCCTCCTCGGAATCGGGAAACTCGCGCTTCAATCGGATCTGGTACTTGCGGGCGGCATCCCAGTCGCCCAGCGCGGACTCGGCCTGCGCCGCCTGCCACAACACCTGCGGGGAAGCCGGGGCGCCGGACTGTTCGTAGCGCTGCACGAAGGCACGCGCACGCAGGTAGTCCTGCTTCTGCACGCTCAGGGCGATCATCTGCGACAGGGCGTCGGGGAAGCCCGGGTTGATGCGCAGCGCCTCGCGCAGGTAGCCCTCGGCCTTGTCCGGGTCCTGCGTGCGGAAGCAGACGCCGGCGTTGGTCCAGGCTACCTCGGGCGTGGTGTAGCGCCGGTCGCGAACCGCCTGCAGGAAGTACTCCACGCCTTCGGCGTTCTTGCCGCGGCCGCAGAGGAAGGCGCCGAAGTTGTTGCGCACCTGGGAATCGTCGGGATTCAAGGACAGCGAGCGGCGGTAGTTGCGCTCGGCCGGCGCCGCCTCGCCCCGCTGCTGGTAGACGAAGGCCAGCGCCGCGTAGGTCAGGGCGTTGGAGGAATCCTGCTCCAGGGCGCGCTGCAGCTTTTCCTCGGCCAGCTGCAGCTGGCCGTTGCGCGCATAGTCGATGCCCAGCTGCGTGTTGATGCGCGCCGCTTCCTGCTTGTTGCCCTTGGGGCCGGCGGCGGCACAGGCGGCCAGCAGCAGGGCGCAGACGGCGGCGGCGAGCAGGCGCATCAGCCGAACCTCACGAGGAGGTCGCGCGGGCCGTTCTCGTGCTCCGGCTGCACGCGGCCCGCGAGCTGCCCGCAGGGGCTCGGCGCGCCCGCGCAGGGGCCCCGCGCAGCGGGGATGCAGGGGTCAGCGCGTCCGGGCCTGGCCTGCGGATTCATGTGAACCTCACGGGAATGTCGCGCAGACGGTTCTTCTGCTTCGACTGCACGCGGCCCACGAGCTGTCCGCAGGCCGCGTCGATGTCGTCGCCGCGGGTCTTGCGCGTGGTGGTAATGATGCGCTTGGCCCGCAGGATCTCGCCGAAGGCGCGGATGGTTTCCGGCTTCGAACGCTTGTAGTCCGACCCCGGGAAGGGGTTGAAGGGAATCAGGTTGACCTTGGCCGGCATGTTGCCCAGCAGCTTGGCCAGGTCGCGCGCCAGCGCGGGGGAATCGTTGACGCCGTCGAGCATGACGTACTCGTAGACGATATGCGTCTTGCGGTCCTTGCCCTCGACATAGCGACGGCAGGCCGCCATCAGCTCTTCGATGTTGTACTTGCGGTTGATCGGCACCAGCTGGTTGCGCAGCGCGTCGTTGGGCGCGTGCAGCGACACGGCCAGGGCGGTGTCCACGTCGTCACGCAGGCGGTCCATGAACGGCACCAGGCCGGAGGTGGAGACCGTGACCCTGCGCTTGGACATGCCGAAGCCGAAATCGTCCAGCAGTATGCGGATCGCGGGCAGCACGGCGCCGTAGTTGGCCAGCGGCTCGCCCATGCCCATGAAGACGATGTTGGAGATGACGCGTTCGTTCTGGAAATCGCCGCCCAGGGTGCGGGCCGCAAACCAGACCTGGGCGATGATCTCCGCCGTGGTCATGTTGCGGTTGAGGCCCTGCTGCGCGGTGGAGCAGAACGAGCAATCCATGGCGCAGCCGACCTGCGAGCTGATGCACAGCGTCGCGCGGCCTTCCTCGGGGATGTAGACCGTCTCGATGGCATTGCCGCCGTCGAGGCGCAGCACCCACTTGCGCGTGCCGTCCTGGGACACCTGCTCGGTGACCAGCTCCGGCGTGCGGATCTCGAAGCGCTCCGCCAGCTTGCCGCGCATCTCCTTGGAGATGTTGCTCATGCCCTCGAAGTCGCCCTGCCCGCGCCGGTAGATCCAGTGCATGATCTGGTCGGCGCGGAAGGGCTTCTCGCCGGCCTCCGCGAAGCGCGCACGCAACTCGGTCCGGTCGAGGCCGAACAGGTTTACGGGAGCGTTCGCGGAGGTGGCGGTCATGGGCTTAGCGCGTACGCGGGCAGAGTTCGGTGGTGCGGAAGAAGTAGGCGATCTCGCGCTTGGCGCTCTCGATGCTGTCCGAACCGTGGACGGCGTTCTCGTCGATCGAGCTGGCGAAATCGGCGCGGATGGTGCCCGGCGCGGCCTTCTTCGGGTCGGTGGCGCCCATGATGTCGCGGTGCGCCAGCACGGCGTTCTCGCCTTCCAGCACGGAGACGACGATCGGGCCGCTGGTCATGAAGCTGACGAGGTCCTTGAAGAAACCGCGCGCGCTGTGCTCGGCATAGAAGCCTTCGGCCTCGCCCGGGGTCAGGTGCTTCATGCGGGCGGCGACGATCTTCAGGCCGGCCTTCTCGAAGCGGGAGTAGATCTCGCCGATGTGGTTCTTGCCGACAGCGTCCGGCTTGATGATGGAAAGGGTGCGTTCGACAGCCACGGGTGAAACTCCTTGAAAAGGCGGGAGGAAGCGGGCACAGGCCGGCCGATTGCGATCCGGCCGGGCCATAAGCCCTCATAAAACAAGGAATTGTAAAGCTTATTGCCGCAGTGCGGCAATTGCATGGCAGGGGTTATTTATACCCTGGGGCCTATTGGCGCTACCGCAGCCGCAGCGGCCGCGGTATAGGCCCCGGCTCAGACGGTGAAGCTTTCGCCGCAGCCGCACTCGCCCTTGACGTTGGGATTGAGGAACTTGAAGGCCTCGTTCAACCCCTGCTTCTGGAAATCCAGGGTCAGGCCGGCCAGCACGGGGAGGTGCTCGGGATTGATCACCAGCTTGGCGCCATGCTGCTCGAAGACCTCTTCGCCCGGCTTTACTTCATCCGCATAATCAAGGACATATGCATATCCGGAGCAGCCGGACTTGCGCACGCCGAGGCGCAGGCCAAGGCCCTTGCCGCGGCTGGCCAGCTGGGTTTCGATGCGCCGGGCGGCGCTGGGGGTCAGTTGAATCGTCATGCCAAGCTCATCTGTCGTTCCAGGGCCAGGACGGCGTCCTCACCCAGCAAGGCACATTGGGCCTTGTCGTCGCCGATTTCAAGCGCAGTCCTCAGATCGGCCGCCGACAGGTGAAGTTCCCCCGGCCTGCGGCCCTCCAGCCAGCCGGCCAGCCATTCCCCGACGGCCAGGGTGACCGGGCAGCCATAGGCCTGGAAGGCCGCGCGGGCGATCCGGCCGCCCTGGAGCTGTGCCTGCAGCCGCAGCCGCAGCGCGCCGGCCGGGCTGCCGGCGGTGGCCGTCACGGCTGCCTCGCCCAGGTCGGCGGCGTGGACCGGACGACTGAAGGCCGCCCAGACCGCTGCCGGGTAGCCATGGGCGTTGACGGGGGGGGTGACGGGCACGGCAGAACCGGCTCCCGCGATCCGCCGGAGAGTCTCCACGGCCTCGATGACGCGCGCCGCGGCCCGGTCGACCTCGGCCGCCGTCGTGCCGCGGCCCAGGGAGAAGCGCAGCGAAGCGCCGGCCAGTTCGTCGTCGCGGCCCAGGGCGCGGAGCACATAGGACGGTTCGCGCGTGGCGGAGGAGCAGGCGGAGCCGCTGGACACCGCCAGGTCTCCCAGGCTGGCGCGCAGGCTTTCTCCCTCCACGCCCTCGAAGGACAGGTTGAGGATGCCGGGTACGCGATCCTGCGGGTGACCGTTGAGGTGCAGGCCCGGCAGGACCTGCTGCAAGCGCTGCTGCAGGTGGTCGCGCAGCGCCGCGAGGCGAGCGCCCTCCTCCGCCAACCGCTCGCCGGCGACACGGCAGGCCTCGCCGAATCCGGCGATCTGATGCGTCGGCAGCGTGCCGGAGCGCATGCCCTGCTCATGCCCGCCGCCATGCAGTTGCGGGCTGAGGCGGGCACGCGGGCGCTTGCGCACGAACAGCGCGCCGACGCCCTGCGGGCCGTAGAGCTTGTGCGCCGACAGCGACAGCAGGTCGATGGGCGTGCGCGACAGGTCGATCGGCAGCTTGCCGGCGGCCTGGACGGCATCGACGTGGAACAGGATGCCGCGCTCGCGCAGGCGCGGCGCCAGCGCCTCCACCGGGTTGATCGTCCCGGTTTCGTTGTTCACCCACATCAGGGAGACCAGGGCCGTGTCCGGAGCCAGCGCGGCCAGTACCTGCTCGACCGTGATCAGGCCCTGGGCATCGGGCTTGAGCCAGCTGACGCGCAGGCCCTGGCTCTCCAGCTGGCGCACGCTGTCGACCACCGACTTGTGCTCGGTGCGGGCGGTCACCAGGTGCGCGCCGCGCAGGCCGCGGAATTCCAGGGCGCCCTTGATCGCGAGGTTGTTGGATTCGGTGGCGCCGGAAGTCCAGACGATCTCCTCGGGCTGCGCCCCCAGCAGCTCCGCCACCTGGCCGCGGGCGCGCTCGACGGCGGCACGGGCGGCATGGCCCCAGGCATGGTCGGAGGCGGGGTTGCCGACCTCCCCCTGCAGCCAGGGCAGCATGGCCTGCAGCGCCGCGGGGTCCAGCGGCGTGGTGGCGGCATGGTCCAGGTAGATCATGGCGCCGCGAAGCTGCCGAGGGCCTGCAGGAACTGGTCGACCTCGGCGGCGGTGTTGTCCTTGCCCAGGCTGACGCGGATCGCACCCTTGGCGGTGTCCCGGTCCAGGCCCATGCCGATCAGGACATGGCTGGGTTCGCCCAGGCCGCTGGCGCAGGCGGAGCCGCTGGACACCGCGAAGCCCTTGCGGTCCAGCTGCATCAGCAAGGCCTCGCCGTCGTAGCCGGCCAGCGCGAACTGCAAGGTGTTGGGCAGGCGCTCCGCGCCGGCGCCGAAGATGCGGATGCCCGGCAAGACGCGCAGGCCCTGCTCCAGGCGCTGGCGCAGCTCGAGAGCCCGGGCCGCGCGCTCGTCCAGCTCCTGCAGCGCCAGCTCGGCGGCGACGCCGAAGCCGACGATGCTGGCGACGTTCTCCGTGCCGCCGCGCAGGCCGCGCTCCTGGGCGCCGCCGTGATGCAGCGGCGTCAGCTCGACATGGCTCTTCACCGCCAGCGCGCCGATGCCCTTGGGGCCGTAGATCTTGTGGCTGGACAGGCTCATCAGGTCGGCCTGCAGGGCCTCGAAGTCCACCGGGATCTTGCCGGCGGCCTGCACCGCGTCCACGTGCAGCCAGGCACCGGCGGCATGGACCAGGGGCGCCGCCCGGCCTACGTCCTGGATCACGCCGGTCTCGTTGTTGGCGCGCATCAGGGCCACCAGGCGTACCGGCCCGGCGGCGAGCTGCCGCTCGAAGGCCGGCCAGTCGATCAGCCCTTCCGCGTCCACCGCCACCGGCTCCACCTGCCAGCCGCGCTCCTTCAGGGACTCGGCCGCCTCCATCACCGCCGGATGCTCGGTAACGCCGTAGAGCAGGCGCGTGGGCGCGGCGCGGTCGGTGCTGCCCTTGAGAGCCAGGTTGTTGGACTCGGTGCCGCCCGAGGTCCAGAGGATTTCACCGGGCTGGGCATTGACCAGCCGCGCCACCTGGGCGCGGGCCTGCTCCACCGCGTCGCGCGCGGCGCGGCCGTAGCGGTGCAGCGACGAGGCGTTGCCGTAGGGGCCCGAGAGATAGGGCAGCATGGCCTCGAGCACGCGCGGATCGACGCGGGTGGTGGCGTTGTGGTCGAGGTAGCTGGGCATGCTCGCTCTAGAACCCGGGCTGCTGGTGCCAGCGCCAGGCGTCCGCGACGATCCCGTGGATGCCGGTATGGCGCGGGCGCCAGCCCAGCACATCGTGCGCCTTGCGGCTGCTGGCGACCAGCACGGCGGGATCGCCGGCACGGCGTGGCCCCACAGGAATGTCCAGCGACCGGCCTATCACCTGCTCCGCCGCCCTGATCACCTCGAACACCGTGTAGCCGCTGCCGTTGCCGAGGTTGAAGCTGTGGAAGCCGGTGTGCTGCCCGGTGAATTCCAGGGCGTGCAGGTGGGCGTCGGCCAGGTCGCAGACGTGGACGTAGTCGCGCACGCAGGAACCGTCGCGCGTGGGGTAGTCCGCGCCGAAGATCTGCACGTCGAGCGCCTCGCCAGCCGCCTTGCGCAGCAGGCGCGGGATCAGGTGCGTCTCGGGCTCGTGGCTCTCGCCGATGCGCCCGCCGGGGTCCGCGCCCGCGGCATTGAAGTAGCGCAGGGCGACGGCGCGCAGGCCGTAGGCCGCCGCGGCATCCTGCAGCATGTACTCGACCGCCAGCTTGGTCTTGCCGTAGGGATTGATCGGCCGGCAGGGATGCCCTTCGTCGATCAGCTCGCTCTTGGGCTCGCCGAAGATGGCGGCGGTGGAAGAGAAGATGAAGCGGTCCACGCCTGCGGCGCGCATGCTTTCCAGCAGGCCCAGGGTGGCCACGACATTGTTGCGGTAATAGTCGTAGGGCTGCGCCACCGACTGTCCCACCAGGGAGCTGGCGGCGAAGTGCATCACCACCTCGATCCGGCGGCGGCGCAGCAACTCCGCCACCAGGGGAGCATCGTCCATGGCGCCCTGGACGAACTCGCCCCACTGCGCCGCGGCCCGATGGCCGGTCACGAGATTGTCGAGCACGGTCACCGCGTGACCGGCTTCCTGCAGGCGCATGCACATGTGCGAGCCGATATAGCCGGCACCGCCTACCACGAGAACGTTCGTCATCTACCCTCTTGTTCCTGGAATGCTCATCTTGGCGAAGGTCCGCCTGGCTATTCCATGAAGCCGGCCGGACCGCGGACGCCGTCCCTGGCGAAATGAAACTTCCATCCGGCCCGCGCCCGGACGCGCCGCAGCGGCCTTCAAGCGCGCGGCGGCGGTTCCGGGCGCCGGTCATCGCGAGGGTCCAGCGGACTCTCGCCTTTCAGGACCGGCCCGTCCCCGCAGAAACCCGGCAGGTCGAGCCTGGACAGTTCCGCCTCCGGCATGCGGGCGTCGAGCTGGTGCAGCACCTTGCAGAGCTGCACCACCCGCTCGTCCAGTTCCTGGATATGGCTGAGCATGCGCGAGATCGCCCCGGCCACCGGGTCCGGCATGTCCCTGGACAGGCCATAGGCATCGAAGCCCAGGGTCTGGGCAATGGCCTTCACCTGGTCCGAGGGCTCGGCTTGCTCCTGCACGATCCGCGCCGGAATGCCGACCGCGGTAGCGCCCGGAGGGACCTCCTTCACCACCACGGCGTTGGAGCCGATGCGCGCCCCCTCGCCCACCGTGAACGGCCCCAGCACCTTGGCACCGC
>Ga0255097_1000410_pt1 | contig 18083 bp, 16 predicted proteins | sample Colum_Atlam_RepB_2_FD_188436 | JGI IMG/M metagenome (GOLD analysis project Ga0255097, IMG submission 188436) | Freshwater microbial communities from Columbia River, Oregon, United States - Colum_Atlam_RepB_8d | ecosystem: Environmental > Aquatic > Freshwater > River | place: USA: Oregon...
TTAATATTACCGCGGAGGCGGTTCCTTGGAGGGCAAGGGCCGCACCATAATCTCCGCCCCGGATGGCGCGCAACCGCGAGGCGTTCGGTAACAATAATTACCTTGAGGAGTCGACATGACCGTCATCGACGAATCCCTGCTGCCGCTGAACAGGCTCTACCACTGGGAAGCGACGCAACCCCAGGCCGTCTACCTGTCGCAGCCGCTCGGCGGCGGCAAGATGCGCGACTACAGCTGGGCCGAGGTTGCCGACGAGGCCCGGCGCATGGCGGCCTACCTGAAATCCTTCGGCTGGGAGCCGGGCTCGCGCGTGGCGATCCTCTCCAAGAACTGCGCCTGGTGGATCATGTCGGACCTGGCGATCTGGATGGCCGGCTACGTCAGCGTGCCGATCTACCCGACGCTGACCTCGGACTCGGTGAAACAGATCCTGCAGCACAGCGAGTCGCGCGCCTGCTTCGTCGGCAAGCTGGACGACTGGAACATGATGCGCGCCGGCGTGGTCGGCAGCGCGGTGAAGTGCATCCGCTACCCGCTGTCGCCCGAGGAGAATTTCCCGGAATGGGACGACATCGTGGCGAGGACGGCGCCGCTGCCGGGCAACCCGTTGCGCCGGGCCGACGAGCTGGCCACCATCGTCTATACCTCCGGAACGACCGGCATGCCCAAGGGCGTGATGCACCTGTTCAGCAGCATCGGCTGGTCGGCGCAGTCGCTGCGCCAGCGTTTCGGCAGCAGCCCGGAGGACCGCATGCTGTCCTACCTGCCGCTGGCCCACGTTGCCGAGCGCTGGGTGGTGGAGTCCGGCTCGCTCAACGCCGGCAGTCGCGTGTTCTTCGCCGAGTCGCTGGAGACCTTCCCGCAGGACCTGCGCCGTGCAAGGCCCACCGTGTTCATCTCGGTGCCGCGCCTGTGGGTGAAGTTCCAACAGGGGGTCTACGCGAAGATGCCCAAGGAAAAGCTGGAGCGCCTGCTGAGGATTCCGCTGATCGGCTCCCTGGTGAGGCGCCGCATCCTCGCGGGCATGGGGCTGGACCGGGTGCGCTTTGCCGGCGGCGGCGCCGCGCCGATGCCGCCGGACCTGCTGAAGTGGTACCACGGCCTGGGCCTGGAACTGCTCGAGGGCTACGGCATGACCGAGAACTTCGGCTGCTCCCACAGCAACCTGCCGGGGCAGGGCAAGCCGGGCTATGTCGGGGTGACCTATCCTGGCGTGGAGTGCCGAATCGGAGAGGCGGGCGAGGTGCAGATGCGCTCGCCGGCGCTGATGACGGGCTACTTCAAGGAGCCGGAGAAGACCCGCGAGACCCTGACCGAGGACGGCTTCCTGCGGACCGGCGACAAGGGCGAGATCGACGCCGAGGGGCGCCTGCGCATCACCGGCCGGGTGAAGGACCTGTTCAAGACCTCCAAGGGCAAGTACGTGGCGCCTTCGCCGATCGAGGATCGCCTGGTGACGCACCCGACCATCGAGGCCTGCTGCGTGGTGGGCGCCAACTATCCGCAGCCGATGGGCATCGTGATGCTGTCGCAGGACGCGGTGAACCACGCCCGCAGCCCGGCGGAGCGACAGGCGCTGGCGGCCTCGCTGGGCCAGCACCTGGAGAAGATCAATGCGGAGCTGGACCCGCACGAGCAGATGGACTGCCTGGCAGTGGTGACCGAGCAGTGGACGGTGGAGAACGGCTTCATCACCCCGACGCTGAAGGTGAAGCGGCCGGCGATCGAATGCAATTACGCGAAGTACTTCGATGGCTGGCTGAGGCAGAAGAAGCCGGTGGTCTGGGCCACATCCACTTGAGTGACATCAAGTCACTCAAGTGGATGTGGCGACTCGCCGCAGGCGATGCCGTTTAGGAATCGCCAGAGCGCGGCGAATCATCCGCCACGAACTTCGGCCAGGTCCGCATGTACTCCACGAACTTTTCCCCTAGGCCCTCGCTGCGCAGGTAGTCGGCCGTCACCGGCGTCCTGACCGGCTGGAACTCGCTGCTGCCGCGCACGAGCTGCGGGAAGTCGTGGTGCAGGATCGCGGAGCGGCCGATGGCGACGAAGTCGGCGCCGGCCTGCAGGCAGGCCAGGGCTTCCCTGGCGCCGCGGATCTTGCCGGCGGCGCCGATGCGCACCTGGCGCCGGTCGAGGCGGGTGAACCAGGACAGCAGGCTGCTGCCGTGGTAGGCCTCCTCGTTCGGCTCCTTGAAGGCGTCCCAGAGCGACAGGTCGATGTAGTCGATGCGGCCTTCGCGGCACAGGCGCTCGCTGATCTCGAGGATCTCGGACAGCTTCTGGCCGAAGCGCTCGGGCGACAGGCGCACGCCGAGGTTGAACTCCGGGCCGCAGCGCTCGCGGATGCCGTCGAGGATGCGGAACAGCAGGCGGCTGCGGTTCTCCAGCGAGCCGCCGAACTCGTCCTCGCGCTGGTTGAACTCCTCGCTGATGAACTGCGCCACCACGTAGCCATGGGCGCCATGCACTTCCGCGCCGTCGAAGCCGGCCTTCTGCGCACGCACGGCGGCGGTGATGAAGTCCTCGATCAGCCGCTCGACCTCGGCGTGGCTCAGGGCGCGGGCGCCCGTCTCGGCGAAGTCCGAGGGGCCCACCGGCTGCAGGCCGTCGTTCAACTCCTTGGGGGAGCGCACGCCGGCATGGTGCAGCTGCACCGTGGCCAGGCTGCCCTCCCGCCGGATGGCGGCGGCCAGCCGCGTCAGGCCGGGCAGCTGGCTGTCGTCGGAGATGCCGAGCTGGCCGGGAAAGCCGCGGCCCTGCATCTGCACGAAGGCGGCGCAGGTCATGGTCATGCCGAAGCCGCCCTGGGCGCGCTTGACCAACCAGTGGAACTCGTCGTCCGACAGGCTGCCGTCCGCGTGGCTCTGCAGGTTGGTCAGCGGCGACAGCATCAGGCGATTCTTCATCGCCGGGCCGTGCGCGAAGGAGATCGGGGCAAACAGGTCGGTCACCGGGGCTTTTCCGTCCATGCCTACTTCGCCCGCAGCGCGGCCGCTTCCAGGGTGTTCTGCATCAGCATCGCCACGGTCATGGGGCCGACGCCGCCGGGGACCGGGGTGATGAAGGCGGCGCGCTCGCGCGCCGCCTCGAACTCCACGTCGCCGCGGAGCTTGCCGTCCGGCATGCGATTGATGCCGATGTCGATCACGGTGGCGCCGGGCTTGATCCAGGAGCCCTTGACCATCTCGGGCTTGCCCACGGCCACCACCACGATGTCGGCGCGCGCCACCTCGGCGGCGACGTCGGCGGTGAAGCGGTGGCAGCAGGTGGCGGTGGCGCCGGCCAGCATCAGCTCCAGCATCATCGGCCGGCCGACGTGGTTGCTGGCGCCGACGACCACGGCGGTGCGGCGCTTGAAGGGCTCGTTCACCGACTTCAGCAGTTCGATCACGCCGTAGGGCGTGCAGGGGCGCAGCACCGGCAGGCGCTGGGCCAGGCGGCCGAGATTGTAGGGGTGGAAGCCGTCCACGTCCTTGTCCGGGCGGATACGCTCGATCACCGCGGTGGAGTCGATGTGGCCGGGCAGGGGCATCTGCACCAGGATGCCGTCGACGCTGTCGTCGGCGTTGAGCCGGTCGATCTCGGCCAGCAGCCGCTCCTGGGTCACGGAAGGCTCGAAATGCACCGGCACCGAGCGGATGCCCAGGTCCTCGCAGCTCTTGCGCTTGCTGCGCACGTAGACCTGGGAGGCGGGGTCCTCGCCGACCAGCACGGTGGCCAGGGCAGGGGGACGGTGGCCGGCGGCGAGACGGGCGGCGACGGCGGCGCCCACGCGCTCGCGGACGGACTGGGCGACGGCTTTGCCGTCAATGAGCTGTGCGGGCAAGAGAATGTCCCTAATGGAGAGGGGTAATGATCGGCGCACATTCTAAGAGCCCGCCCGTGAATAAAGCACGCCAGCGTTGCAGCCAGAAATCGCGCCAGGCTCAGCCGGCCGATGCGCGGTTGGGTGGGCCCCAATAAGCAGCGGTCGGCGCCGCGTGGCGCGATTTCCGGCGCAACCCTTCGGGACGGGGCCATTTTCGCGCCCCGCGTTCCCTATCACCCCTCATGTACGTCGAGTACACCGCGGGTCGATAGGGTTAGCGGGACAGGAAAATGGCACGCCGTCGCTGGCGCGCTTTATTCACGGGCGGGCTCTCAATGCGGCTAGAATTCCGCGCTTCATGCCGCCACCAAGCCTCCAGCTCGAAATCCGCGATCTCGCCGTCCGGCGCGGTCCGCGCCTGCTGTTCGAAGGCCTGGGCTTCGCGCTGTCCGGCGGCGAGATCCTGCACCTGCAGGGCGCCAACGGCGCCGGCAAGACCTCGCTGCTGGAGACCCTGGCCGGCCTGCGCCGGCCCGCGGCGGGGCAGGTGCTGGGCCTGCCGGAAGAGGGCGGGCTGCACTGGCTGGGCCACCGCAACGGCCTGAACCTGAACCTGTCGGTGCTGGAAAACCTGGAATTTTGGTGCGGCCTCAATGGCGCCGGAGCCGCGGCCTGCCAGCCGGCGCTGGAGCGCGTCGGCATCTGGAAGCTGCGGCACCGCCTGGTGCGCACGCTCTCGGCCGGACAGAAGCGCCGCGCCGCGCTGGCCCGGCTGCTGGCGCAGCGCCGTCCCCTGTGGCTGCTCGACGAGCCCCTGGATGGCCTGGACCGGCAGGGGCTGGAGCTGTTCGCGCAGTTGCTGGCGGAGCACGCGGCCGGGGGCGGCGGCGCCCTGGTCACCAGCCACCAGCCGCTGCCGGCGGGCCTGGCCGGCGTGCGAATCCTGGTACTGAACCCGTGAACGTGATCCTGGCCGTCCTGACCCGCGAGCTGCGGCTGGCCCTGCGCTCGCGCATGGACTGGCTGCTGCCGCTGCTGTTCTTCGTGATGGTGGTGATGCTGTTCGGCCTCGGGGCCCGCCCCAACGACCCGGTGCTGGCGGGCTTCGCCCCGTCGATCCTCTGGGTAGGCGCGCTGCTGTCGATGCTGCTGACCCTGGACCGACTGTTCCGGGCGGACTACGAGGACGGCACGCTGGAGCAGCTATGCCTGGCCGAGGCGCCGCTGACCCTGACCGTCGCGGCCAAGCTCACCGCCCACTGGCTGCTGACCGGCCTGCCGCTGGTGCTGCTGGCCGCGCCGCTGGCGGTGGCCCTGCAGCTTCCCGCCGCGGGCCAGCCGGCCCTGGTGCTGGGCCTGGCCCTGGGGACCCCGGTGCTGAGCTTCGTCGGCGGTTTCGCCGCCGCGCTGACGGTGGCGCTGCCGCGCGCCGGGCTGCTGCTGCCCCTGCTGGTGCTGCCTCTCCTGGCGCCGGTCCTCATTTTTGGTGCCGGCGCGGTCCGCGCCGCCCTCGGCGGCCTCGACGCGGCCGCTCCGCTATACTTCCTCGCGGCGGTGCTGGTGCTCTGCATCACCCTGGTTCCCTGGGCCGCCGCCGCAGCCCTGCGCAACGCTTTCGAATGAGCTCCTGGACCTGGTTTCACCGGCTGGCCTCGCCGCCGAGTTTCTTCCGCCTGGCGGACCGCCTGGCACCCTGGCTGGGCTGGATCGCCCTGGCCCTGCTGGCCTATGGCTGGATCAACGGCCTGTTCTTCGCGCCGGAGGATTACCAGCAGAAGGATGCCTACCGCATCATCTACGTGCACGTGCCGGCCGCGGCGCTGTCGCTGTCGCTCTATGTCGGCATGGCGGTGGCGGGTTTCGTGGCGCTGGTCTGGCGCATGAAGCTGGCCGAATCGGCGCTCATCGCCATTGCGCCCGTCGGCGCCAGCTTCACCGCCCTGGCCCTGGTCACCGGCATGCTCTGGGGCAAGCCGATGTGGGGCGCCTACTGGGTCTGGGACGCGCGCCTGACCTCGGAGCTGGTGCTGCTGTTCCTCTATTTCGGCGTGATCGGCCTGTGGCAGGCCTTCGAGGATCCCCGTGCGGCCGCCCGTGCCTGCGCCCTGCTGGCGGTGGTGGGCGTGATCAACGTGCCGATCGTGAAGTACTCGGTGGACTGGTGGAACAGCCTGCACCAGGGTTCCACGATCCTGAAGATGGGCAAGCCCAGCATCACGGCCGCCATGGCTTGGCCGCTGTTCGCCTCGGTGATCGGCAGTTATCTGTTTGCCGGGTATGTGATCCTGCGCCGCCTGCAGAACGAACTGCTGCAGCGCGAGGCCGGCACCGCCTGGGTGCGTGAACTGATGGGGAAGTCCCGTGTCTGAGACCTTGGCCATGGGGGGGTACGGCCTGTACGTCTGGGGCAGCTTCGGCTGCGGCCTGGCCGTGCTGGCCTGGAATGCGCTGTCGCCCCGCCTGGCGCGACGTGCATTGATGCGCCAAATGACGGAATCCGAATGACCAAGCGTCAGAAACGAATGGTGGCAGTCGTCCTGCTGCTGGTGGGCCTGTCCGTGGCCGCCGTGCTGGGCTTCACCGCCTTCAGCAAGAACATGATGTATTTCCAGACCCCCAGCGACATCGCCGCCGGCAAGCTGCCGCAGGGCGCGCGGATCCGCCTGGGCGGCCTGGTGGAGAAGGGCAGCGTGCAGCGCGGCGACGGGCTGCTGGTGAACTTCAGCGTGGCCGACTGCGAGGCCAGGCTGCCAGTGCGCTACGAGGGCATCCTGCCGGACCTGTTCCGCGAGGGCCAGGGCATCGTCGCCACCGGCCACATGGACGGCAAGACCTTCGTCGCCGACGAGGTCCTGGCCAAGCATGACGAGAACTACATGCCGCCGGAGCTGGCCGAGAAGCTGGTGACGCCGGACGGCAAGCATTCCTGCGAGCAGTTCAAGTCGATGGAGGGCAAGGCATGATCCCCGAGATCGGCCACTTCCTGCTGATCCTGGCCCTGGGCGTCGCCAGCCTGCAGTTCCTGCTGCCGTCCTGGGGCGTGTGGAAGCGCGATGCACGCGCGATGGCCTTCGGCCAGTCCGCGGCGCAGGTGCAGTTCGCGCTGGTGTTCCTGTCCTACCTCTGCCTGACCTGGGCCTTCGTGCAGAAGGACTTCTCGGTCACCTACGTCGCCGCCAATTCGCATTCCGAACTGCCGCTGATGTACCGCATCAGCGCGGTCTGGGGAGCGCACGAGGGTTCGCTGCTGCTGTGGATGCTGATGCTGTCGGGCTGGACCTGCGCGGTGTCGGTGTTCAACCGCCGCCTGCCGGCGGACATCACCGCGACCTGCCTGGCCGTGCTGGGCGCCATCGCCGTCGGCTTCCTGTCCTTCATGCTGCTGACGTCCAACCCCTTCGACCGCCACTTCCCGGTGCCGGCCGAGGGCAAGGATCTCAACCCGCTGCTGCAGGATCCCGGACTGATCATCCACCCGCCGATGCTCTACATGGGCTATGTCGGCTTCTCGGTGGCCTTCGCCTTCGCCATCGCGGCCCTGGTCTCCGGCCGTCTCGACGGTGCCTGGGCGCGCTGGACGCGTCCCTGGACCACCACGGCCTGGCTGTTCCTGACCATGGGCATCACCCTGGGCTCCTGGTGGGCCTACCATGAACTGGGCTGGGGCGGCTGGTGGTTCTGGGACCCGGTCGAGAATGCTTCCTTCATGCCCTGGCTGGTCGGCACGGCGCTGATCCATTCGCTGGCGGTGACCGAGAAGCGCGGCCTGCTGAAGTCCTGGACCGTGCTGCTGGCGATCATCGCCTTCTCGCTGTCGCTGCTCGGCACCTTCCTGGTGCGTTCCGGCGTGCTGGTTTCGGTGCATGCCTTCGCCACCGATCCGGCGCGCGGCGTCTATATCCTGGGCTTCCTGGCGGTGGTGCTGGGCAGCGCCTTCTCGCTCTATGCCTGGCGCGCACCGCAGCTCAAGAGCGACGGCGACCTGGCGCTCTTCTCGCGCGAGGGCCTGCTGCTGCTCAACAATGTCTTCCTGGTGGTGGCCGCCGCGGCGGTGCTGCTGGGCACGCTCTATCCGTTGTTCGTCGACGCCCTGGGCATGGGCAAGATCTCGGTGGGGCCGCCCTACTTCAATGCCGTGTTCATCCCGCTGACGGCGCCGCTGGCGGCGATCCTGGGCCTGGCCATGGCGGTGGGCTGGAAGCGCGCGAAGTTCGCCGAAGTGGTCCGCCAGCTGCGCTGGCCGGCCGCGCTGGCGCTGCTGCTGGCCGCCGGCCTGCCGTTCCTGTGGGTCGGCAGCAGCGGCTTCGCGGTATTCGCCGGCGTGCTGCTCGGCTCCTGGGTGCTGTTGACCTCGGTGCATGACCTCTGGGGCCGCGTGCGCGCCAAGCGCTCGCTGCTGGCGGGCCTTGCAGCCGTGCCGCGCTGTGTCTGGGGCATGACGGTGGCGCACATCGGCCTTGGCCTGTGGGTGCTGGGCGTGGCCTTCGTCAGCCTGCACAGCGTGGAGCGCGACGTGCGCCTGGCGGCCGGCGAGTCGGCCGAGTTGCACGGCTACGAGTTCTTCCTGCGCGGCGTCGATCCGGTGCATGGCCCGAACTACGACGCCGACCGCGGCACGGTCGAGGTGACGCGCCAAGGCGCCAGCGTCACGACCCTGCATCCCGAGAAGCGGCTGTACCGTGCGCAGCAGAACGTCATGACCGAGGCGGCCGTGGACGAGTCGCCCATCCGCGATCTCTACGTGGCCCTGGGCGAGCCCTTCGACAACGGCGACTGGAGCCTGCGCATGTACTACAAGCCGGCGATGCAGCTGGTCTGGTGGGGCGGCTTCATCATGTTCTTCGGCGGCATCCTGGCCGCCTCGGACCGCCGCTACCGCCTGGCGAAGCTGGCGCAGGCGCCGGTCTCCGCCGACGGCAAGGTGACGGCCTGATGCGCTTCCTGATCCCGGCGGCGCTGCTGGTCGTCCTGCTGGTGTTCCTCGGCATAGGCCTCAAGCGCGATCCGCGCGAGGTGCCGTCGCCGCTGGTCGGCAAGCCCGCCCCGGCCTTCGACCTCGCGCTGCTCGGCGAGCCGCAGCGCTATACCCAGGAAGACCTCAAGGGTCGTCCCGTGCTGGTCAACTTCTGGGCCAGCTGGTGCGCCGGCTGCCGCGTCGAGCATCCGCTGCTGGTGAAGCTGGCGGGCGAGGGTGTCGAGATCGTCGGCATGGACTACAAGGACACCGACGAGGCGGCCCGGCAGTGGCTGCAGCGGCACGGCAATCCCTACCGCCGTGTCGTCGCCGACGTCCAGGGCACCGCCGGGCTGGACTGGGGCGTCTACGGCGTGCCGGAGACCTTCGTGCTCGATGCCAACGGCATCATCGTCTACAAGCAGATCGGCCCGATGACCGAGCAAGCCTGGAACGAGAAGATCCGGCCCCTGCTGCAGGGGCAGAAGTCGTGAGGCTGGCGCACTGGGGGCTGGCGCTGCTGCTGGCGCTGCCGGTCCTGGCCCCGGCGCAGCCGCCCGATGCGCCGCCGCAGACCGTCCAGGCGACGCTGGATGCCGGGCAGCAGGAGCGCTATCGCCGCCTGGTCCATGAACTGCGCTGCCTGGTCTGCCAGAACCAGACCATCGCCGACTCCAACGCACCGCTGGCGCAGGACCTGCGCTCGCAGGTGGAGCGCCAGATCGCCGAAGGCCGCAGCGACGATGAGATCCGTCACTACATGACCGCCCGCTACGGCGATTTCGTGCTGTACAAGCCGCCGGTCCAGCGCAACACGGTGTTCCTGTGGGCCGGCCCCTTCCTGCTGCTGCTGGGCGCGCTCGCGATCGCCCTGCGCCAGCTGCTGCGCCGCCGCGATGCGGCCGCGGCCCCCGCCGCCGCGCCGGATCGGCAGGCGCTGCAGAAACTGCTCGACGAGGACCGTCCGTGATACCTGCGTACCTGGGCATGGCAGCCCTGCTGCTGCTGGCCTGCCTGTGGCTGACCCGTCCCTACTGGCGCGCCCCCGGCGCTGCGCTGCTGCGCCGCAAGGCGGCCAACGTCGCCGTCTACCGCTCGCGCCTGGCCGAGATCGACACCGAGGCGGAGAGCGGCGTGATCGACGCGGAGGCCGCGGCGCAGCTCAAGGACGAACTGGCGGCGCGCCTGCTGCAGGACGCCGAGCTTCCGGCCGATGCGCCGGCCGAGAGCGACCGTCGCCGCTGGGGGGCGACCGCCGTGCTGGTCCTGCTGCTGGCGGCCTTTGCCGGCATCTTCTATTGGCAGCAGGGCAGCTGGCGTACCCAGGAACTGGTGGCGCTGGCGGCCGCCGATCCGGGGGCGGCGCAGCAGGGTGCCATCAACGAGATGGTGGACCGGCTGGCCGCCAAGCTGGAGCAGAATCCGGACGATCTCGAGGGCTGGGCCATGCTCGGCCGCTCGTATTTCATGATGGAGCACTACGCCGACGCCGCTCGCGCCTACGGCGAGCTCAACAAGCGCCTGCCGCAGCCGGAGGCCGACCTGCTGGTGGCCGAGGGCGAGTCCCTGGGCCTGGCGCGGGACCGCGACCTGCAGGGGCGGCCGCGGGAACTGTTCCAGCAGGCCCTGAAGCTGGAGCCGGACAACGGCAAGGGCCTGTGGTATGCCGGCCTGGCGGCGGCGCAGGCCAATGACCTGCCGGCCGCCCGTGACCATTGGCAGCGCCTGCTCAAGCAGGAACTGCCGCCGGAGCTGCGGACGGTGCTGGAGGGCCAGCTGGCCCAGTTGGCCCAGGCCCTGGGCGAGCCCGTCGCCGTGGCGGCGAAAGCCGCCCCCGAAGCGCCGGAGCCGGCGCCCGCAGCCGCGGCCGGCGAGGGGCCGCGGCTGCGCCTCCAGGTAGCCCTTTCCGCCGAACTGGCAGCCAAGGTGCCGCCGGGCAGCATGCTGTTCGTGTTCGCCAAGGCCGAGCAGGGGCCGCCGATGCCGCTGGCGGTGCAGCGCCTGCCGGGTGCGAAGTTGCCGCTGGAAGTGGTGCTGGACGACAGCATGGCGATGATGCCGCAGCTCAAGCTGTCGCAGTTCGACCGCTGGACCGTGACCGCCCGCATCACCGCCGGCGGCAGCGTGAAGGCGGAATCCGGCGATTGGGAGGGAAGCCGCGCGGTTTCGAGAGTAGAATCCGCACAGCCGATCGCACTGACCATCGACCGGGTCGTGCCCTGAAGAGATTTTCCCTTGCCGATCAATACTATGCTTGAACAAATCCCCTCCGCGCTGCCGCTGCTGCTGAAGGCCGCCGGCACCGGCCGGCGCAAGCCCGGCCGCGAACCCCAGATTCCCGCCCTGTCCACCGGCATCGCCAGCCTGCGCGCCGACACCGCCAAGCTGGCGGCCTACTGCCAGGTCTGCGGTTTCGAGCCCGGCGAGACGCTGCCGATCACCTATCCGGCCGTGCTGGCCAATCCGCTGGCCATGCACCTGATGTCGCAGCCGGAATTCCCGCTGCCGATGCTCGGTATCGTCCATGTCCGCAACCTCATCGAGCAGAAGCGCCCGCTGCGCATCGACGAGACCTACGCGGTCAGCGTGCGCACCGGCGACAGCCGCCGGGTCAAGGCCGGCCTGGAGTTCGAGCTGGTGATCGAGTTCAGCCTGGAAGGCGAGGTGCTGTACACCTGCACCATGGGTGTCCTGCATCGCATGCCGGGTCCCAAGCAGGGCGGGGGCAGCCGCCCCGCTGCACCGCCGGCGCAACTGGCCGAGTACCTGACGCTGGACATCCCGGAGAACCAGGGCCGCCGCTACGCCGCCGTGTCGGGCGACTACAACCCGATCCATCTCTACACCCCCACCGCCAAGCTGCTGGGCTTCAAGCGGCATATCGCCCATGGCATGTGGTCGCTGGCGCGCTGCGCGGCGCTGCTGCAGGCCGAGCTGGGCCGCGAGCCGACGGTACTGGACGTGTCCTTCAAGCAGCCGGTGTTCCTGCCCGCCAAGGTGGCGGTGAAGTACCAGCGCAACACGGCGGGGCTCGACTTCGCCCTGCTGGCGCGCAGCTCCGACAAGGTCCATCTGAGCGGCTCATTGCGCTGAGACTTGCGTTAAAATCAACGCTCAAGCACCGAAAACACAAAGAGATTCCAGGAGCACTCCATGCGGATCCGCAAAGCTGTCTTCCCTGTCGCCGGCCTCGGCACCCGGTTCCTGCCCGCCACCAAGGCGATCGCCAAGGAAATGCTGCCGATCGTCGACAAGCCCCTGATCCAGTACGCCGTGCAGGAAGCGATCAGCGCCGGCGCCGAGGAGCTGATCTTCATCACCGGCCGCTCGAAGAATTCCATCATGGATCACTTCGACAAGGCCTACGAGCTGGAAACCGAGCTGGAGCAGCGCGGCAAGGAAAAGCTGCTGGAGATCGTGCGGGAAGTCTTACCACCGGGCGTGACCTGCATCTACATCCGGCAGGCTGAGGCGCTGGGCCTGGGCCACGCCGTACTCTGCGCCTGGCCCGCGGTGGGCGACGAGGACTTCTCGGTGATCCTGGCGGACGACCTGATCGACGGCAAGCTGCGTCCCTGCCTGGCGCAGATGCAGCGTGTCTACCAGGAGTACGGCACCAGCGTGATCGCGGTGCAGAAGGTGCCCAAGGACGAAATCTCCAGCTATGGCGTCGTCGAGGTCCAGCCGGTGGCCCCGGGCATGGGCGAGGTGCGGCGCATCGTCGAGAAGCCGAAGAAGGAAGATGCCCCGAGCGACCTGGCGGTGGTCGGCCGCTACATCCTGACTCCGCGCATCTTCAAGCTGCTGGAGCGTACCCCGCGCGGCGCCGGCGGCGAGATCCAGCTGACCGACGCGATCAGCATGATGATCCAGGAGCAGACGGTGCTGGCCTATGAGTTCGAAGGCACACGCTACGACTGCGGCTCGAAGCTGGGCTACCTCAAGGCCAACGTCGAGTACGGCATGAAGCACGCCGACATCGGCGACGAGTTCACCGAGTACCTAAAAGAAATGTCCGGGGACCTGAATTCCCTGGCACCCAAGGAAAAGAAGCAAGGCTGACCCCGCGACGCCCCTTGCGCGGAGGAAGGCACATCGAAGGACAGGATATGGCGACAAGCAAGTATCAGAGTTTCATCGAATCTTCCTCCATACAGGGTGCCAACGCGCCCTATATCGAGGCGTACTACGAGCAGTTCCTCGAGGATCCGGATTCGGTCGATCCGGGCTGGCGGGCCTACTTCCGCAACGTGCAGGATCAGAGCGCCCCGCGCGAGATCGCGCACAGCGAGGTGCTGGCGCGTTTCGAGCGCATGGCGCGCGAGCCGCGCCGCGTCGCCGCCGCCGAGGCGGGCTTCGATGCCCGCGCCGCCGAGAAGCAGGCCGGCGTCCTGCGCCTGATCAACTACTACCGCGTGCGCGGCCACCAGGTGGCCAAGCTCGATCCGCTGGGCCTGGCCCCGATCGAAGTCGTGCGCGACCTCGATCCGGCCTTCCACGGCCTGGGGCCCGAGGATTTCGACACGGTGTTCAACACCGGCTCGCTGGCCGGCCCCGACCGCCTGCCGCTGAAGGACATCATCAAGCTGCTGAAGGCGGTCTACACCGACACCATCGGCGCCGAGTACATGTACATCACGGAGACGGCGCAGAAGCGCTGGATCCAGCAGCGCCTCGAGACCACGGCGTTCCAGCCCAAGCTGACGCCGGACCGCAAGAAGGAAGTCTTCAAGCAGCTCGTCGCCGCCGAGGGCCTGGAGCGCTACCTGCACAACAAGTACGTCGGCCAGAAGCGCTTCTCGCTGGAAGGCGGCGACTCGCTGATCCCGGCGCTGGACGAGGTGCTGCACGGCTGTGCGGCGCGCGACGTCGAGGAAGTCGTGATCGGCATGGCCCACCGCGGCCGCCTCAACGTGCTGGTCAACCTGCTGGGCAAGTCGCCGGCGGACCTGTTCGCCGAGTTCGAGGGCAAGTATTCCGCCGAATCGCTGAGCCGCGCGGGTGACGTGAAGTACCACATGGGCTTCTCCACCGACGTCGAGGTGGCCGGCAAGCGCCTGCACCTGGTGCTGGCCTTCAATCCCTCGCACCTGGAAATCGTCAACCCGGTGGTGGAGGGCAGCGTCAAGGCACGCCAGGTGGCGCGCGGCGACGACATCGGCCAGCGCGTCGTGCCGATCCTGATCCATGGCGACGCCGCCTTCGCGGGCCAGGGCGTCGTGATGGAGACCCTGCAGCTGTCGCACTCCAAGGGCTACAGCACCGGCGGCACGCTGCACGTGATCGTCAACAACCAGATCGGCTTCACCACGCCGAACCCGATCGAGGCCGAGCCGGGCCGCGAGGCTCGCACCTCGCGCTACTGCACCGATCTGGCGAAGATGCTGGAAGCTCCCGTATTCCACGTGAACGGCGACGATCCGGAGGCCGTGGTCTTCGTGACCCGCCTGGCGATGGACTTCCGCAATGAGTTCCACAAGGACGTCATCGTCGACATCTGCTGCTACCGCCGCTGGGGCCACAACGAGGCCGACGAGCCTTCCGTGACCAGCCCGGTGATGTACGAGGCGGTCAAGAAGCACCCGACCACCATGGCCCTCTACGCCAAGAAGCTGGAGGAGGAGGGGGCCATCACCCGCGGCGATGCCGAGGACCTGGCCAAGGCCTATCGCGCCGGCCTCGACAAGGGCGAGAACATCGCCCGCATCACCCTGGGCCTGGTGGGCAACAAGCACACGGTCAACTGGGCCAAGTACCGCGAGGGCGGCTGGGATACCCCCACCGACACCTCCGTGACCCGCGATCAGGTGCAGGCTCTCTCGGGCAAGCTGCTGACGCTGCCGGAAGGCTTCACGCTGCATCCGCGCGTGCAGAAGATCTACGAGGACCGCGCCCGCATGGCGGCCGGCGAGCTGCCGATGGACTGGGGCTTCGCCGAGACCATGGCCTACGCGGCGAACCTCAACGAAGGCTTCGACGTGCGCCTCTGCGGCCAGGACGTGCAGCGCGGCACCTTCTTCCACCGCCATGCCACCGTGCATGACTACAAGAACGGTGCGCGCTACACGCCGCTGAAGAACCTGGTTCCCGGCGAACACCGCTTCTCGGTCAACGACACGCTGCTGTCGGAGGAAGGCGTGCTCGGCTTCGAGTACGGCTACGCCACCACCGACCCGGAAACCCTGGTGGTCTGGGAAGCGCAGTTCGGCGACTTCGCCAACGGCGCGCAGGTGCTGTTCGACCAGTTCATCGCCTCGGGCTTCTCCAAGTGGGGCCGTCTCTGCGGCCTGAGCGTGTTCCTGCCGCATGGCTACGAGGGCCAGGGCCCGGAGCATTCCTCCGGCCGCCTCGAACGCTGGCTGCAGCTCTGCGCCGAGAACAACCAGCAGGTCTGCGTGCCCTCGACGCCGGCGCAGATGTTCCACATGCTGCGTCGCCAGGTGAAGCGCAACTACCGCCTGCCGCTGATCGTGATGACGCCCAAGAGCCTGCTGCGTCATCCGCTGTCGGTATCGACGCTGGACGACCTGACCAAGGGCCGCTTCCAGACCGTGATCCAGGAGACCGAGAAGCTCGACGCCGCCAAGGTGACGCGTATCGTGTTCTGCTCGGGCAAGGTCTACTTCGACCTGTTCCAGGCGCGCGAGAAGGACAAGGCCTACAACATCGCCCTGGTGCGCATCGAACAGCTGTATCCGTTCCCGCGCGATGGCTTCGAGGAGGCGCTGGCGAAGTATCCCAACGCCAAGGACGTGGTGTGGTGCCAGGAGGAACCCGAGAACCAGGGCGCCTGGTATCAGATCAAGCACCGCCTCGCTGCGCACGTGCAGCCGCAGCATCGCCTGCTCTACGTCACCCGCCAGGGCTCGTCGAGCACCGCGGTGGGCTATCTCAAGGTGCACCAGAAGGAGCAGGAGGAGCTGGTCCGTGCCGCCCTCACTGCCGGCAAGCCCAACTAGTCGGCTGCCAATCCCAGAACAGAACGAAACAGACATCGCTCCAGGAAAAGAACAATGGCCATCGAAATCAAAGTCCCCAACCTGCCTGAATCGGTCTCCTCCGCCACCGTCGCCACCTGGCACCTGAAGGCCGGCGACGCGGTCAAGCGCGAGCAGAACCTCGTCGACCTGGAAACGGACAAGGTCGTGCTGGAAGTGCCGGCCACCGCCGACGGCGTGCTCACCGAGATCCGCGTGCAGCCGGGCGCCACCGTGCAGGCCGGCGACGTGCTCGGACTGCTGGAAGAGGGCGCCGCGGCAGCGGCGGCCCCGGCCGCCAAGGCGGAGGCGGCCAAGCCGGCGACTGCCTCCGCTCCGGCGGCCCCGGCCGGCGGCAACGAGGACCAGTCCCCCGCGGTGCGCAAGCTGCTGTCGGAGTTGGGCCTGTCGGCCTCTCAGATCAGCGGCACGGGCAAGGGCGGCCGCCTGACCGTGGAAGACGTGAAGGCCCATGCCGCCAAGCCGCAGGCTCCGGCGCCCAAGGCCGCTGCGCCCGCCGCCGCCCCGGCGCCGCGCGTGGCCGGCGCCCGCGAGGAGCAGCGCGTGCCGATGACGCGCATCCGCCAGCGCATCGCCGAGCGCCTGCTGGAGGCCAAGAACAACACCGCCATGCTGACCACCTTCAACGAGGTGGACCTGAAGGTCGTGTCCGAGCTGCGCGCCCGCTACAAGGACCAGTTCGAGAAGTCCCACGGCGTGAAGCTCGGCTTCATGAGCTTCTTCATCAAGGCTGCGATCGAGGCGCTGAAGAAGTATCCGGTTCTGAATGCCTCCGTCGACGGCCAGGACATCATCTACCACGGCTACTACGACATCGGCGTGGCCGTGTCGTCCGAGCGCGGCCTGGTGGTGCCGATCCTGCGCGATGCCGACCAGCATTCCATGGCCGAGATCGAGAAGGCCATCGGTGACTTCGGCAGCCGCGCCAAGGCCAACAAGCTGACGATGGAGGATCTCACCGGCGGTACGTTCTCCATCACCAACGGCGGCGTGTTCGGCTCGATGATGTCGACGCCGATCCTGAATCCCCCGCAGTCCGCCATCCTCGGCATGCACGGCATCACCGAGCGTCCGATGGTGGTCAACGGCGAGATCGTGATCCGCCCGATGATGTACCTGGCGCTGTCCTACGAACACCGCATCATCGACGGCAAGGAAGCCGTGCTGGGCCTGCGCACGATCAAGGAGTGCCTGGAGGATCCGGCCAAGATCCTGCTCTCGCTCTAAGGCGAGGGTTGGCTGCAACGACACCGGCCCCCTCCTGGGGGCCGGTTTGTTTTTGCCGGGGCTGCGGCATACTCGGGGTGCATGAGCGCCCCGCTGCACAACGATCCGCTGCCCTTCATCACGCTGCCCAACTGGGTCAATGCGGCGGCGCACTGCGGCTTCAACATCCGCCCGATCTTCGATGAACTGGGCATCCAGACCAACCTGGTGAACCTGGAGGAAGCCACCATCAGCCTGCCGCTGATGGGGCAGGTGATGGAGGCCTGCGTCGAACGCTCGCGCGAGCAGCACTTCCCCTTCGTGCTGGGCGAGACCTTCGCCTTCGACTACCTGCCGGACCTGGCCACGTTCGTGGCCACCAGCCCGACGCTGCGGCAGGCCGTGCGCGTGTTCGATTGGGTGCGCACCTTGATCAATCCGATGATCGATGTGCGCCTGGAAGAGGAGGGCGAGCTCGCGCGCCTGGTGCTGTTGCGCGAGCAGGACCCGGCGGAGCCGGAGGGGCGCATCGGCGCCTACTTCGTGGAGTCGCTGTTCGCCGCCATCATCAAGTTCGGTCGCAGCATCGCCGCCGACCTCGAAGCCGACGCCGTGCTGCGCCTGCGCTTCGCCGAGCCGCCCCATGCCGCGGTCTATGCGCGCTCCTTCCGCCTGCCGGTACGCTTCTCGCAGCCGCTCAATGCCCTGGAGTTCCCGCGCAACCGCCTCGACCAGCCGCTGGCGGGAGGCTTCCCATCGCTGCACGGCCAGGCTGAGCAGCGCGTCAGTCAGCGCCTGGCCAAGATGCCGCGCCGCAGCGGCCTGATTGCGGCCGTGGAGGCCGTGTTCGACCAGGAGCCGCGGCTGCTGGGCCAGGGCATCGAGCGCGTCGCGCAGCGGCTGGACCTGCACCCCCGCACCCTGCAGCGGCGCCTGCACGAAGAGGGCGAGGCCTTCGCCGAGTTGCAGGGGCGGGTGCGCTACCGGAGGGCCCTGCAGGACCTGGAAGACCCGAAGCTGGACCTGGAGACGATCAGCGAGCGGCTGGGCTTCTCGGACCGGCGCAGCTTCACACGGGCGTTCACGCGCTGGGCGGGGGCCTCGCCGAGCG